>WLWD01000441.1_pt1 | contig 158104 bp, 114 predicted proteins | sample 6712731 | NCBI WGS metagenome assembly WLWD01 (sample SAMN12718690, study PRJNA576275) | sponge metagenome | isolation source: marine sponge | host: Mycale hentscheli | place: New Zealand: South Island, Marlborough, Capsize Point | collected 2014-11-01
CATAACTTTCTTCTGTTATTTGTCTCAAAAATTCAATGTGGTGGAAATTCTAAAAAAGTCATAAAGTATATTATTATGCTGAGATCAACAAATTAATTATTTACATGAAGTGTTGTTCTTGCTTTTCTTGTAGCCACCAGGCCCGGCAGAAGGAAAATTGGATTGGTTATCACTCTTGATTTGAGCAATTATTGCAGCTGTACAATAACCACATATTTTTGAAGTTCCTTGAGTCTTCAAATGCCTTATTCCAGTACTCCTGGACGTAAAGTGACCACTTCTGTTGCAATAATAATATATATTGCTCCTTTTTTCCCCGCAATCTTTAACCCTCTCGTTCCCGAATTGTTTGGACGCGCGCGGAAAAATCTAATCTTCTACCGCGGAATAGTGCATTACCGTTTTATTTTTTTAACTCAATGCTGGCTGGGAAAACCCCATAGCAACCATATATCACTAAATAGACCAAGAGTTTGGGATTCCCCTCATTTTTTGATTGAGAAAATTGAATAATATTTAGGCCCTCTACTATTACTTTAAAAACAAAACAAAAATTTTCCCAAAAAATTCCACTTTTCCCATCAATAATAATAAAAAAAAAATAGAAATAATATTGTTTGATGTACTTTATACCAATATTATATTAGCTCAACAATAAAATATGTTGTTTGCTGTGTTTGGTGCTGATTGTGATCATGTAGGAGACATCTATGAGTGTCCACAAGGAACATATGCCATCGGACGTCGAGCTCCACTACAAATCAATTTCATATACACAAAAACACAAACAACAAAGATATTTGTAATACAAACAACAAATTATTCATGATCCTATATAATTGCAACTTTATGATGTATTGTATGCGGTTTCATACAGGATTTTTGTTAGGGAGGGAGGGGGGGTGGGGCTCCGAGTGTACTTTGCCAGGTCCGGCATCTTCTCCTTCATCAATGGAAGACTCTGGTCCTGTTGCTTCATCTGCGTCCTCTTCACAATCCCTCTTCACAATCCTCTTCACAGTCGGGTCAGTGACTGCATACACATCTGGTCCTAGTTGGCGAGCGAGCGTAGCGAGCGAGACACTTACAGGGGTAACACAATCGAAAATCTGGGATGTTTATTTATTTATTTGGACGTATGTATGTCATTTTGTACTTTGACCCTCGCGTTTTTGTGTTAGTTATGTGTTCGACCCCGTCCCAAATTGCACTAAACAGAATCCTCTGGTTTAGCGATCAGTACCCGTATCACCCTAGAAATTGAATTGTTTACCGTTTTGAATTCTTTTGCAGGTGCAGTTCAAACTTGAAAACTTTAGGGACTTCCAATTCTATTCCAGTTAGTGGCGGTGGTAAGTCAATGCGCTCTTTGTCATGGTTATAAGCCGTGCGCAACAGTATTTACTTGAAAATACATTGTCCACTAGACTACTGTGAAGGTAAGTCTGTGTAGGTGCATGTCCAGTTGTGTCAAAGCATTGTGTGTTACAACCACTACTTAGCTAAAGAATATCACAAAGAAAACTTTTAAATAACGTGTATTGTTTTTTTCCTTCAATTCAAGCTGTTGCAGAGAGTTGTTACTATGGCACTGAAATTCCTTTACCGTGTGTGCGAAATTTAAAAACTGGACCTTGTCAGTAGCTTCAGTGTTAGAAGTCAAAATCATTCATATAAAAATAGTATAGTCTTTAGGCTCGCTCGCCATTTGTGCTCAAGCACATCACTAGTAGTACATTCTGGTAAAAAAAATTAAATTTTTTTGAAAATTTGAAATTGTTCAACAAACCACAACCCACTTTTAAATCTCAAATCTCAATGAAATATATATTATATATATTAGCTAAACAGCTTTCTCTATCTCAGTATAGCTATAAATAAGTCCTTTCCACAACAGAAGCTTGCTAGTTTTCAAGAGAAAGACAAGAGAGAGACAAGCTTACATCGATCATCTTCTTGACTTCCATTGTCAGTGTCAGAGTTGACGGAGTCTGGTCCCCAACCCTGATACAGGGCCTCCTATAGCCCTAGATGTCGTCTCCCTCTCTTCTCCACTTGATCCTGAGTCGCTAAAGTTAGTATCAAGCAAGTCTAAAACTTCCACAGCACTGTAACTGGTAGACGCCATCTTTCCAAACTGACTTCGAAAAAAAAATTTTTTTTGCATAGTTACCTGGATCACACGACACGCTTACTTTTTTCCTATGATGTAATAAGCATTACCTAAGACTGTACGTAATGGGGAGGCCCCCAGTTGAACTGGCGATTTTATAAAAAAAAAGAAGACAGTAAGTCAAACCGCAAAGTCTTGGTTGGCAAAGAAAGCGGTTGTTTCAATGTGTTATGGAAGGCTACTGAGCTCAAGAAATTTTTCGCTGCTTCTACAAAGCTATGGAGATGACTGGATCGATAAATGAAGCTGCTGTGAAGAAGGTAACTTTTTTTAAAATTCGACGGAGAACCGATGTTGTTTTTTTTGCCGAGGAAGAAATAAACGCAACTGCTGTGAGGTACTGTTGAAGCAGCCCTGGCTGAAAGCTATTTTAGATGCTTCTGTAACGCATTGGGCACCTGTGTATGCAATCTGAAGGTTCTAGCTATAAAGTAACTATTTTTAAAAATTCGGAGAAGCCAACCGGTCTTCACCCGCTTTTAAGCGGGATTGGGAACGAAAGGGTTAATGAAACATGAATTAGTGGCTTTCTCATACTCCTCTTTCCATGTGTCGAACTCTGCAAAACAAACACAAAAACATAAACTTTTTTTCAAACCTTAATTAGTCATCAGTGAGTGAAACAAGCTGCTTTTTTGTATTGTTTGTCTACTCAAAGTGATGTCGCTAAATTGAAACATCACGCTCACCATATTGGGTACATGTTAACATGTTTTTACTCAATGAGTAGCTAAGTTTTGAAAAAAATTCTTCCAATTTTATTTTTAGTTGATAACCTCAGTAAGTATCAGTATTTTGAAAAATATCAATTGGCTTCACATTATATTGGCCCTTGCATTAAGTTTGTGTATCTAAAATCTCTGATTATCCAAAAGGACAAACAGCCGAACAAATTGAACTCCATATGGCCTAGAGTATACCATTAAGAAAACAAGGAAAAAAATTGTTTCAATTAGTTTGTAAATTTTGATTATCTAAAAATGTCTCAAGCTTTACAAATATCAAGGTCCTACTATATTTATAATAAAAAGTGCACTACACTTCACCAGAGATTTAAAGTCATTGTTAATTATCCACTGGATTGTAATGATTACTGTGACATAGTGAGTGAGGTAGCCCAGGTAGCTCAAAAATTGACATATATCATTATCTTGAGCCATATGAACGTTGCATGGTTCAGGAAGCATTGCACTTTTGCATAATAAATGGTTGTAAAACATGCATTTGACAAACACTATTCAATGATCTTGCCGATTAAAGTTAACTATACTTGCAGTCATCAACCTTATTTATACATACGTACCTTCAAAAGATTTGAATCTCATTTTTTCAGTGTCCATTGAAATAGAGTGAGTGGCTTCTAAATGGTGTCTCAGTTTGTCTAAATATCTACATGTGAAGGTGCACTCCTCTTCCTGACATTTGATATTCGTATGATTGCTGGTTTCGTCATGTACTTTATTCATATGTCGGTTTAAACTAGTTCTGTGGCTATAGCAAGCCCCACAAATCTTACAGCTAATGGATGATAATGACAATGAAGACTGTCTAGATGAGGTTGACAGTATAGATGAAGCAGATGAAATTGATGGTAACGAAGAAGCAGATGAAATTGATGGTAACGAAGAAGCAGATGAAATTGATGGTAACGAAGAAGCAGATGAAATTGATGGTAATGAAGGAGATGAAATTGATGGTAATGAAGGAGATGAAATTGAAGGTAACGAAGCAGATGAAATTGATAGATGAAATTGATGGTAACGAAGAGATGGTAACGAAGAAGCAGATGAAATTGATGGTAACGAAGAAGCAGATGAAATTGATGGTAGTGAAGGAGCAGATGAAATTGATGGTAACGAAGAAGCAAATGAAATTGATGGTAATGAAGCAAATAAAATTGATGGTAATGAAGAAGGAGTTGAAATTGATGGTAGTGAAGAAGCAGATGAAATTGATGGTAGTGAAGAAGCCGATGAAATTGATGGTAACGAAGAAGCAGATGAAATGATGGTAACGAAGAAGCAGATGAAATTGATGGTAATGAAGCAGAAGAAATTGATGGTAACGAAGAAGCAGATGAAATTGATGGTAACGAAGAAGCAGATAAAATTGATGGTACGAAGGAGATGAAATTGATGGTAACGAAGAAGCAGATGAAATTGGTGGTAATGAAGAAGATGAAATTGATGGTAACGAAGAAGCAGATGAAATTGATGGTAACGAAGAAACAGATGAAATTGACGGTAATGAAGCAGAAGAAATTGATGGTAATAAGGAGATGAAATTGATGGTAACGAAGGAGATGAAATTGATGGTAATGAAGCAGATGAAATTGATGGTAATGAAGAAGCAGATGAAATTGATGGTAACGAAGAAGCAGATGAAATTGATGGTAATGAAGCAGATGAAATTGATGGTAGTGAAGAAGCAGATGAAATTAATGGTAACGCAGAAGCAGATGAAATTGATGGTAACGAAGAAGCAGATGAAATTAATGGTAATGAAGCAGATGAAATTGATGGTAGTGAAGAAGCAGATGAAATTGATGGTAACGTAGATGAAATTGAAGGTAATGAAGAAGCAGATGAAACTGACGGTAATGAAGAAGCAGATGAAACTGACGGTAACGAAGAAGCAGATGATGGTAACGAAGAAGGAGTTGAAATTGATAGTAACGAAGAAGCAGATGAAATTGATAGTAACGAAGAAGGAGTTGAAATTGATGGTAATGAAGAAGCAGATGAAATTGATGGTAACGAAGGAGATGAAATTGATGGTAACGAAGCAGATGAAATTGATGGTAACGAAGAAGCAGATGAAATTGATGGTAATGAAGAAGCAGATGAAACTGACGGTAACGAAGAAGCAGATGAAATTAATGGTGGTAACGAAGGAGTTGAAATTGATGGTAATGAAGAAGCAGATGAAATTGATGGTAACGAAGAGGCAGATGAAATTAATGGTAACGAAGAAGCAGATGAAATTGATGGTAACGAAGAAGCAGATGAAATTGATGGTAACGAAGGAGATGAAATTGATGGTAACGAAGCAGATGAAATTGATGGTAATGAAGGAGATGAAATTGATGGTAATGAAGCAGATGAAATTGATGGTAACTGTGGGGGCCCTGACCAGTTGTAAGTTGGTGAGGAATAACCCCAGCAGATGATCAGTCATGCAATGCCACGAAGGACCAGGAAGTCAGTCAACTGGATATCAACTTGCTGTGGCACTGGCTAGAATTCTACGCAGCCGCTGGCTCTCGCTTGCAGCCTTGTAGAACAGCCAAAAGGTGCGCACTCTCTAATGCGTGTTATACACTAGAGTCAGCAGAGGTTAACTTTCTTCAACTTTTACAATGACTACACCAATGACTTAAATAAGGATGACTATGGCATAGAACTTAGTGGGTGACCGTGGTTGTGAATATCATTAACATACATAATTGGAAAAGGGTAGACATGGAAAAAACAAGTAAACATCTAGGTGACAATCAACAGTCATTTGGACTTGGGAATTTCTGGAGGCAGGGCCAGCCTGTTAAGTCTGGGTGGGAGTCCCAGACAGTAACGAAGAAGCAGATGAAATTGATGATAATGAAGAAGGAGTTGAAATTAATGGTAATGAAGAAGCAGATGAAATTGATGGTAACGAAGAAGCAGATGAAATTGATGGTAGTGAAGAAGCAGATGAAATTGATGGTAACGAAGAAGCAGATGAAATTGATGGTAATGAAGGAGATGAAATTGATGGTAACGAAGAAGCAGATGAAATTGATGGTAACGAAGAAGCAGATGAAATTGATGGTAATGAAGCAGATGAAATTGATGGTAATGAAGAAGCAGATGAAACTAATGGTAACGAAGGAGATGAAATTGATGGTAACGAAGAAGCAGATGAAATTGATGGTAACGAAGAAGCAAATGAAATTGATGATAACGAAGAAGCAGATGAAATTGATGGTAACGAAGAAGCAGATGAAATTGATGGTAATGAAGGAGATGAAATTGATGGTAACGAAGAAGCAGATGAAATTGATGGTAACGAAGAAGCAGATGAAATTGATGGTAACGAAGAAGCAGATGTAATTGATGGTAACGAAGAAGCAGATGAAATTGATGGTAATGAAGGAGATGAAATTGATGGTAACGAAGAAGCAGATGAAATTGATGGTAACGAAGAAGCAGATTGTGGTGAAATAGTGGGGAAGATGACACAGAGGCTGCCACCAGAGTGTCAGAGAGCACCTACACAGCCTTTATCACGAGGCCCTTAGCTATCAGCTGCTGCTTGTCAAGGCAGAAACAGAGGATTACTTTGGGTTAAGTGTATGGTTGTGCCTCAAGAGTGACACTGAAGGGGCACATGGCCAGTGGGCCAATATATATAAAACCCACTGGGCATGTGCAAAGGAACTAAGTGATGATATAGAAATAAGATGATGTAATGGGAAGTGGGGGTTAGATAGAATACATGGATAAGTGATGTAATTAGCTAGTGTAGAAATAAATAGAATAACTTATGCTAATAATATAATGTGTTATTAATGATGGATGATAAGGGGGTGTGTTCTTGGGTGTGGCTTGTGTAATCTGTAAATGTGGTAGGTTCTACCACATCTCCCCCTCCTTTAGAGATTGAAGGTGGCGTTCAAGAGAAGAGCTGCGATTACTGCTGAGGGGTTGTGACAGAGGTGGGAGTGGTCCAGGATTGCCTGGAGAGAGCATCGGCTACATAGTTGGCATCACCAGAGATGTGGATGAGCTGGAAGTTGTAATCAGACAGTTTCAGTTTCCATCTGCACAAACGAGCTGAGGGAGGTTGTCCATTAACGATGTTGACCAAAGGACTGTGGTCTGTGCAGGCTTTGAAGAATCTTCCGGCCAAATAAAAATGAAAATGTTTAATGGTGGAGAGTAGGGCAAGGGCTTCAAGGTCCAGGATAGAGTAGTTCTTTTCACGGGGTAGGAGTTGTTTAGAGTAGAAAGCACAGGGAGACCATGTTTCATTTCTGTAAACACAGAGACAACCTCCTATGCCTTGGTAAGAGGCATCGGAGAACACACACCATGCATCTTGAGAATTAGGAATAGTTAGGGAAGCATGACATGAGACAGAACTAATAATAGAATTAAATGCTGTCATAAAGTCGTTTGTATAAAGTAACTTGTCTGGGCTACGTTTTGTCAGGTGAGAATTTAAAACAGAGGTGTGATGTGACAACGAGGGAATAAATCTAGCATAAAACGTGATTAGCCCAATGAATGACTTGAGATCAGATTTGGTTGAGGGTAAAACATAATTGGAAATGTGAGAAATCCTTGCCTCAGGAATAGAAAGTGAACCGTTGCCAACATGAAATCCCAAGAAATCAAAAGATTTAAAACACCAACAACACTTTGACTGCTTTACTGTAAGGCCTGCTCCTGAAAGTCTTGAAAGAACTGAAGTGACATGAGACAAGATCAGAAAAGGAATGGGAGTAAATAATCAGGTCATCTATATAGGGAAGGCAAAAATGTTCCAGACCTCTTAACACAGTCTGCATTAAGAGCTGAAAAGTAGATGGTGCATTAGTCAAACCGAAAGGCATTACCCGATACTGGAATTTGCCTTGGAGACATGTAAAGGCAGTGAGCTCCTTCGAGTCATCAGCCATGGGAACCTGATGGAAGCCCTTTAACAAGTCCATCTTGGATAAGAATGCTGCATTACCTAGCTGCGAAAGGATGTCATCAATACTAGGCATTGTAAAGGGGTCATGGATAGTAACTGAAGTTAGCTTCCTAAAATCAATGACAATACGAATGCCACCGTCCTTTTTACGTACTGGCATTGGGGGGCTTGACCACTTTGAAGATGAAGGCTCTATGATGCCGAGTGACAAAAGGTTCTCAATTTCAAGTCTGAAGGCTTCTTGGTGAGCCAATGGGATTGAGTATGATGGAGACCAGATTGGAATAGTTGAAGTGACAGAAATACAATGATTAGCTAGGGAAGTACGGCCAGGTGTGTCTGAAAATACAGATGGAAATGAGTCTAAAACATACTGTAGCTGTTCTTGCTGCTCAGGTAACAATTCCACTGGTTGAGGTGTATTAACAGGGACGTAAAAATCATCTGTGACATGTTCATCAGGTACTATTAGTGCTTTGTAAACAGGCAGGGCCTTCTTGATTTGGGAAAGGTGAACCACTTTGGGTTTGCATTTCTTCCCTTGGGGAACTATAGAACAGTTTACTGGTGGTAAAAGTTGAGAAATAGTAAAGGGACCATCCCATGAAGAATCAAGACACTTGTTAAAGCCTGGGTTACGCTTGTAAACTATGTCACCAACACTAAAGTCAGCTGCTAACTCTGATTCATGTGATAGTCTGTTGGATGAGTGTTTGGAAGCTAGGGCTTTCTTGACATGATGGGTTTGACATGCAATCATATTGTCCATGTCATGGATGAACTGTGGTAAATTGACATTGGATAAAGAAGGAGTAGTCCAAATGGATTTAAGAGTTGATAAAATGAACGGGGTGGGCTTGAGAAAGAGAAGTTCATGGGGTGTTAATCCGTGTTTGGTGTTAGGGGTATTCCTGGCAAAGTAAAGAACTAAATCTAAGACAACAGTCCATTCTTGCTTCTCAGAGATAGCTTTAGAGAGCATGGTTTTGAGTGTAGCATGAAAACGTTCCAGACGTCCATTTGATTGGGGGTGGTAGGGTGATGTGTTTTGATAGTTGAGATGTGAAATTTGTGTTTAAGGTGAGAGAGGGTGGTGGACAAAAAGTTTGAGCCTTGGTCCGAGAGTATTTGAAGGGGTGCACCTAATAGGGAAATGATAGACAGGATAGCTTTGGCAGTTTCTTCTGAGGTGTATGTTTTAAGGGGAATAGCAAAAGGAAAGCCCGATGAAAGTTCCATGGAAGTGAGTATGTATCTTTTCTTGTCTTTGGAGAGTGGGAGGGGACCGACAATGTCTACTGCCAATTTCTCACCCCTTTGCGAGATTATTTCAGCTTCAACCATAGGCAGTTTAGGACCATTGGACTTGGTATAGAGCAAGCACTTCTTGCAGGATGAAATGTGAGTCTTAATGTCAGATGAGAGATTTGGCCATGTGAAGTGCTTATTGATCAAGGACCTAGTGGTTGTTACACCTCCATGTCCGAGACCTTCGTGTGCTGCTAGGAGTACTTTGTGACGAAGTGATTTGGGCACAACAATAGCATGTGATACTGTAGTGAGTGTTGATGTCATGCACATGAGTAGCTGGTTAACAATGAAAAAATGCTTTTCGCCTTTCTTGGCATGTTCCCATAATGGTGCTAGTGATTCGTCATTGTGCTGTAATTCAATGAGCAAGGAGGAAGGCTAGAGTCAACAGCAAGTTGGCAAACTCCATTAAGGGTGGGAAGGGCAACCGGGAGTTCGAAAACAGGAACTGACTTGGCAACTTGTGAGATCCCAGAGATAGAAACAAACTTAGCAGGTTCATAAGTGATGTCTATGAAATCGTCAGAGATTAAAGAAATCTTGGCTCCAGAATCTATCACAATGGGTGTCTGGATGTTGTTAATTATGCCTTGGGTGACAAGATCATCATCAAATGAATTAATGGGAGTGGGTAAAGTGTCAGTTGGAGAATGAGTGAGTGAAGTATGGTCAGGTTGTGAGATGTTAACTTCAATTTTCCTGACAGGGCGAATGTTTGTTCTTGGTGGAGTTGGGCGGGGATGATTAGGCAAAGTGTTGGAAGTGTTAGTAGGGTTAGTAGATTGGGGATGAGTTGGCCTGGGTGGATGGGAATGGACAGGGATAGCAGTGCAATTGCTAGCATAATGTCCCAAGTTATTACATTTATAACAGGTGACTGTACTGAGGTCACGTTTGGGGGGTGAGCTAGAGCGGGGTTGAGAAGTGTGATGATGGGAGGTGTGAGAATGTGAAGGATTGAAATGAGAATAGTGTGAATGAGTAGGTGAGGTCAGCAAAGGTGGTTTAGGATAATGAGACTGTCTTGGGATGGGATATTTGGAATCAGAGTGAGGGTTGTGATCGAGTGATCTGCTAAACTGAGACTTGGATGGATAAGATTTGCCTTGTTGAGATGAAGTTGACAAGCACCAGGTGTTACACTGTTGGATAAACGCTTGGTTAGAAGTGCAGGGCTTAGTAAGTAGGGCATCCCGATGTTCATGGGGGAGGCCTGCCAAAATGCCAACAGTGGCAAAAACATTTGACACTTCTTCAATTATCTTGTCTGAACAATTGGTAAGGAAGGGAAGGCTATCTAGTATTACTTGGAATTTGTTACGCCAATGGTTATACCATTGTAACAAGGACTTTTGACCATTATTTCTAAACTTAAATGGAAATGAATTAAGACATTCAGTGACAGAATAACCACCAATGTTTAACAGCACTAATTTCATGTCATCATAAGTTGTACATACTGCCACATTATTGTAATAAGCCTCCTTATAAAATCCTGACAAAACTGAGGGGAGGTATGTAATCCATCTATTCAATGGGATATTTCTAGCAGTTAATTCAAACTCGAATCTGTGGAGAAAGACGAAGATATTTTCTCCATCAGACATTTTGCCAATGGCAGAAGACAACGATTCTGGTTTATCAGCAATGGGTGTAACTGGTTGTGATTGTTTAGAAAGAAGCTGTGCAAACATGAACATTGTAGGGTCTACATCAGCAGCTTTAGCTTTATCAGAAATAGATTTCAACAAGGTAGTGGGATCATCCATGGGAGTTGCTAAGGGCTGGTGTTCTTTTGGTTTGACAGTATCAACAGAAACAGTGGTGCTAGTAGAACTCAATGATTCAGTAGGTGAGGAAATGCCTGTAATGACAGACTGAGTTGAGAATAATGAGGAAAAAGAATCAAGTGGTGAAGTATCCGCTGAGTAAGTGGAGGATTTTTCTGATGGGTTCATTGCTAATTCTAAGGCTCTTTGCCGCCTAGTTTGCATACTAAATAAATGGCACTCTGACTAAATTATAACACAAAGTAACAACGTCCGAGCACAATAGAATGAAACAATAACAGATGCAATAATAACGAACTAATAACTTGCGTTCGGAGCGAAGAAAGAGCAATCAGCTGTAGCGGCGAACAGTTATAGGATTAAAACGATAATCAGTGGTCTGAGCAAGTTAGGCTGCCGAAGTGGAGCAACAGGTGAAGACTGTTGAAAATAGACTGGAATTTCCCGAAGAGGCCGGACTATTGGTACGGCTTGGTCCAATTAATCACCAAATCAAGAGTGTGGGGGGGAGGACTGCTGCGTTGAAGAAGTAAGAAGCTGTGTGGCGGAAGCCCTCTACGCCGGGAACTGATCAGGGATTGCCTGAAGGAGAACAGAACGAGTAAAATGACTTGAACAGAAGGTGGGCTTGACTCAAAACAGAATAACACAGTGGAAGCAAAAGGAAGTAAGCAACGGAACGTCGATGAAGTGAGGTCGTCTCCGGATCTCCAACGACTGAAGAGCAGAAGGAGCACCGCTGCCACCAAGTGTGGTGGAATGGTGGGGAAGATGACACAGAGGCTGCCACCAGAGTGTCAGAGAGCACCTACACAGCCTTTATCACGAGGCCCTTAGCTATCAGCTGCTGCTTGTCAAGGCAGAAACAGAGGATTACTTTGGGTTAAGTGTATGGTTGTGCCTCAAGAGTGACATTGAAGGGGCACATGGCCAGTGGGCCAATATATATAAAACCCACTGGGCATGTGCAAAGGAACTAAGTGATGATATAGAAATAAGATGATGTAATGGGAAGTGGGGGTTAGATAGAATACATGGATAAGTGATGTAATTAGCTAGTGTAGAAATAAATAGAATAACTTATGCTAATAATATAATGAGTTATTAATGATGGATGATAAGGGGGTGTGTTCTTGGGTGTGTCTTGTGTAATCTGTAAATGTGGTAGGTTCTACCACACAGATGAAATTGATGGTAACGAAAAAGCAGATGAAATTGATGGTATAACGAAGGAGATGAAATTGATGGTAATGAAGGAGCAGATGAAATTGATGGTAATGAAGGAGATGAAATTGATGGTAACGAAGAAGGAGTTGAAATTGATGGTAACGAAGAAGCAGATGAAATTGATGGTAACGAAGGAGTTGAAATTGATGGTAATGACGAAGCAGATGAAATTGATGGTAACGAAGAAGCAGATGAAATTGATGGTAACGAAGAAGCAGATGAAATTGATGATAACGAAGAAGCAGATGAAATTGATGGTAACGAAGAAGCAGATGAAATTGATGGTAATGAAGGAGATGAAATTGATGGTAACGAAGAAGCAGATGAAATTGATGGTAACGAAGAAGCAGATGAAATTGATGGTAACGAAGAAGCAGATGTAATTGATGGTAACGAAGAAGCAGATGAAATTGATGGTAATGAAGGAGATGAAATTGATGGTAACGAAGAAGCAGATGAAATTGATGGTAACGAAGAAGCAGATTGTGGTGAAATAGTGGGGAAGATGACACAGAGGCTGCCACCAGAGTGTCAGAGAGCACCTACACAGCCTTTATCACGAGGCCCTTAGCTATCAGCTGCTGCTTGTCAAGGCAGAAACAGAGGATTACTTTGGGTTAAGTGTATGGTTGTGCCTCAAGAGTGACACTGAAGGGGCACATGGCCAGTGGGCCAATATATATAAAACCCACTGGGCATGTGCAAAGGAACTAAGTGATGATATAGAAATAAGATGATGTAATGGGAAGTGGGGGTTAGATAGAATACATGGATAAGTGATGTAATTAGCTAGTGTAGAAATAAATAGAATAACTTATGCTAATAATATAATGTGTTATTAATGATGGATGATAAGGGGGTGTGTTCTTGGGTGTGGCTTGTGTAATCTGTAAATGTGGTAGGTTCTACCACACAGATGAAATTGATGGTAACGAAGAAGCAGATGAAATTGATGGTAACGAAGGAGATGAAATTGATGGTAATGAAGGAGCAGATGAAATTGATGGTAATGAAGGAGATGAAATTGATGGTAACGAAGGAGTTGAAATTGATGGTAACGAAGAAGCAGATGAAATTGATGGTAACGAAGAAGGAGTTGAAATTGATGGTAATGACGAAGCAGATGAAATTGATGGTAACGAAGAAGCAGATGAAATTGATGGTAACGAAGGAGATGAAATTGATGGTAACGAAGAAGCAGATGAAACTGATGGTAACGAAGAAGCAGATGAAATTGATGGCAACGAAGGAGATGAAATTGATGGTAACGAAGAAGCAGATGAAATTGATGGTAACGAAGAAGCAGATGAAATTGATGGTAACGAAGGAAATGAAATTGATGGTAACGAAGAAGCAGATGAAATTGATGGTAACGAAGAAGCAGATGAAATTGATGGTAACGAAGGTGATGAAATTGATGGTAACGAAGCAGATGGAATTGATGGTAACGAAGGAGATGAAATTGATGGTAACAAAGAAGCAGATGAAATTGATGGTAACGAAGAAGCAGATGAAATTGATGGTAATGAAGAAGCAGATGAAATTGATGGTAGTGAAGAAGCAGATGAAATTGATGGTAACGAAGAAGCAGATGAAATTGATGGTAACGAAGAAGCAGATGAAATTGATGGTAACGAAGGTGATGAAATTGATGGTAACGAAGAAGATGGAATTGATGGTAACGGAGGAGATGAAATTGATGGTAACAAAGAAGCAGATGAAATTGATGGTAACGAAGAAGCAGATGAAATTGATGGTAACGAAGGAGATGAAATTGATGGTAACGAAGGAGATGAAATTGATGGTAACGAAGAAGCAGATGAAATTGATGGTAATGAAGAAGCAGATGAAATTGATGGTAACGAAGAAGCAGATGAAATTGATGGTAACGAAGGAGATGAAATTGATGGTAACGAAGATGAAATTGATGGTAACGAAGAAGCAGATGAAATTGATGGTAACGAAGAAGCAGATGAAATTGATGGTAACGAAGGTGATGAAATTGATGGTAACGAAGCAGATGGAATTGATGGTAACGAAGGAGATGAAATTGATGGTAACAAAGAAGCAGATGAAATTGATGGTAACGAAGAAGCAGATGAAATTGATGGTAATGAAGAAGCAGATGAAATTGATGGTAGTGAAGAAGCAGATGAAACTGAAGAAGATGGAATTGATGGTAACGGAGGAGATGAAATTGATGGTAACAAAGAAGCAGATGAAATTGATGGTAACGAAGAAGCAGATGAAATTGATGGTAACGAAGGAGATGAAATTGATGGTAACGAAGAAGCAGATGAAATTGATGGTAATGAAGAAGCAGATGAAATTGATGGTAACGAAGGAGATGAAATTGATGGTAACGAAGAAGCAGATGAAATTGATGGTAACGAAGGAGATAAAATTGATGGTAGTGAAGAAGCAGATGAAATTGGAAGTAATGGTGTAGCAGATGAGCAAGATGGAATAGATCGATTACGTATGAACCAATTAGATAGTTTAACTGAAGTAGATGGAATTAATGAAATCGATGGAACAGACTGAACAGCTATTTTACAGTTGAGTGTTTGCTGTTGACTTGTTAGACAATGTAGAAGGCAGACAAAGACTCCACAGTCAACTCCATTCTTTTGTCTGGGAATATCCTTTATACAAGTTATTATGATTACTTAAACTGATGAAGTATTTATATAACTTGCTACTCACCTTTCTATGATGGTACTGCCACTTCTCTATGTTCAATTGGGCACACTTGTATTTCATGTAAGATCTATAATTAATATTTATATGAAACATATACAAAGACAAACATCAATTATTTACTTGATTTGAGTCCAGTACATTGCATTATGGTTGTACAAAGAGTCATAGTACTCGCCCACTTGGGCATTGACATCTAAAATCTATAGACATACATACACTCACATTATTAGTTGATACAAAATTCATACATTAATTTCATACCAGTAAAGTCCAGTGGTTTCCACCATATAGGAAACAGTATCATATCTTGACTGGCTACATTGACCTGTGTGCAATTCTAGAAATCACCCATACAGCACTTGTGGAAAAGAATTTTTCATCGCCTTTCTATGCCACTTTTCAACACCTGTGTAGCCACTCTGAATAAACTTGGGAAGAAAGTGAGAACTGTATGTCAAGATTTTTTTCCCACAATGCTATGTAATAAATAATGCATGACATAATTAGAGATTTCTAATAATAAAAAAATTGATTACTTTTAGAGATTCTTTGGCCACTAGTTGAGCATACTGATAGAGAATCTAATACATGTGTACATAATTAAAAATACATTTATAAAACAATTAAATTAACCTCATCGGTCAGGTAAGTTGATCCCACTATAGGACAGCACACATCTCGAGGTAATGACAGAATAGATGGATCTAAAGATAAACATACAAAACAAAGCATGTTCATTCAGTAGTAACTACACAATTTAGAAATACAAATAAGTCATATTAGGACATTTACTTTCAAAATGGAAAAATATATATACACACCACACTATACTGTAATACAAGAAAATATCACATTGGAACAACAATATAGGTATCACTTGTTTGGTTACCTTTAGAAAGCTCGTAAAATAATTGATAAGGTTGTTGCTGCAGAACTGTAGCCATGCTAACTGATGTGACCTGTATAAAACAAACAAATATTTGATCACTTTCACCAGTTTTAATAATCTTCATAATTTTTAGCTTTGCCGTAAATTGTCTGTGCGTATTCCAGGAAGTCCCCATCCACTTCTATGGGCAGTTATATTGTCAAATTAATTCAATATAACTGAAAATATGCATTTGTAACAGCATCAAGGGTTTTTTATGAAAGTAGTGGGGGTGAAGTCTATATTGAGTGTTCAGTATTTTTGCTAAACTTATTATTGCTGATTTCGAAAAAAACGCCCGGTAAAGGCGTTGCTAAGGTCAGGGGGCGTGCCTTGTGTCCGTATACTATAACTGCGTGTCTCCGGGACACTATGGAATAAATCGGTTACAGGCGGATTGAACAAGCAGCTAAAAAAAACGGCATAGCTTTGAGAATAGTGCATGCAATCTACAGCTTACCTCTGGTTGAAAGTTTACCACTACATGGAGTAGAGTAGCCAAGGATACCAACAAGACAGGCTGTGAGACACTCTGAAAGCTAAAAAGAACTGTACGCAAACTTGGTTAGTCGCCGTTAAAAAGCGGCTGTACGATTTAATTGCGTATGCAGAGTACGCCGTTAAGTATACGGAAACATTAATTATACCGGAAGTGGAAATTCAATTTATGTTTTCTCGATTTCTAGTTCAATTGCTTTGCTGAATACAGCCTAGTTCAACTGCCAGTTTCTCTGCGCGTCGAAGATTTTACCCTCCAGTATTTTAGCACTAAGTTGAGATAAATTGTAGCTTTTTATTAGCATAAAAACTCAATTTTTTTGGTTTAAGTGAAGTGCCCCCTTTTCCCATAGACTGTCACATATATATATATATATATATATATATATATAATAGTATGGCGCATACTGAGCTACCCATTAAAAAATGTATGGGAAAAATCGCTGTTCAATTGAAATCGCATGGGGAAAGTGAAATAGCACGTAACTAATTGAAGTACCTCGGTAACTAAATGGAAACTAAGTGAAATACCGTGGTAGCTAAGTGAAATAATACAGGTAAGTGCGCACGCTTAGAGCATTAATCTTGGAAACGTACAGTTCGGGTAGTTGCTAGTTGGGGACAATGTCATTCTTTACCACAGAACCTCTACCCGTATTAGACGGAATGTTTTACAACAGATTAGGAGGAGTTATACAACATTGAAAAGGAATTTCCAGTGGAATCTAATCCTGAAATAAGGACATAGTGAGTGAACGATACAGTGTAACTACAATTGCAAAAGACTTTTTTAAAAGCTGGCCTACTATTAGCGAGTGATAGCATGGGTAACCTGTGCTATTAGGGGTCAATAGCACTCGTAAAGCAATTGAAATAACACTCGGCTTCGCCTCATGCTATTTCAATTGCATTACTCGTGCTATTAATCCATGTGGTGGAATAGCCACTCCCCCACATTTTCAGGACAACACCCATGGACACTCCCTCATCTGAACACATTATATTATCAGCATGCCCTTGATATTATATTATTTATGCATAGCTAATTACTTATCCATACATTCCATTTAACTATCACTTCCCATTACATCATCCTCTTCCTGTGTCACCCAACCACCTTTGCACATGCCCAGTGGGTCTTCTTATATATTGGCCTGCTCAGCATGTGCCCATTCAGTTGTACTCTTGTGTTGTTCTCTTAATCATCTATCTGAGTTACACTTGTAAAAAGGGTGGGCTTGGATAATTGAGGCCTTTGAAAGCTTGAGAGCAATCTGTGCAACTCTGGTGGCAGCATACCCTCCTGTCTCCCTGTTGTCCCACCACAATCCAGAATAGCACGGTTATTCGTGCTATTACTCATACATATATAATGTTATCATCACAGAGCATTGCCGTATCTTGCCCAGTAAACAAGCACAGGAGGACTTATACTTTGTGTGGGATGGTAGTCCACAAGATGCTGCACAGATACAGTGGACATTATACTTCCTTTGTGAAGTCCAAATTAAGTGACACTCAGTGGATGCATATGGATGATGCAGAAGTAAGCAAATTGTATCTGTATTACATGCACAAACTAACAAACAAACATTAGCACAGTAATTTTGAAGAATAGGGATGCACTCAATGCAGTGTACTGTAGTAAGCAAACCAGCCAAAAAAAATTACCAACTCATTAGGAAGCCTGGTTGGAGGCTATGGACTCGGTGACATGACAGAGAATGGAAGATTGACTGATTGAACATGGTAAAACTATTTCTCATCTCCAATCGAACTGATGTAATTACTAGTTAAGAACAACTGTCCAGTAATGCTGTCATTCGTCTCACGGGACAATAAAATAGTCACTTGCCCAATCAAAATTATGAAATTTATTTTAAATTGTAGCTTTCACTGCCAGGAGCCCCTCCTTCGGGTTGAACAGTTGTACTAGCCATTTGAGGTTGTAGTCACATGACTGGTAGTGTTGTAGTGCGTAGGGCGAAGACGGCTTGTGCTACAGCTTCCAAATTAGGAGGAAGGTATCCCAAGGCCCCGTGCAGCCTACTGGTAGAATAAATTAGAAAACTTTAGATGCCGCGTTTAGCCGGGTTTTCACAAATCCGGTCACATATGTGTGAATTTATACACAATCCTGAGAGATCATTATTACATACCTGATTCAGTACGTTCCATGCACAATGCTGACAAAAAATTCCCTTTGTAACTGTAATAAATAATAATTACATGCTTAATAATATTATGTTTGTACCATGGTATGCTCAAACTATGTCTAATCAAATTGTACTCAATTCATGGTGAATATATATTTTGTACCTACCTCCTAAGAGGCGAATAAAAAACTGTTCAATCAAACTTGTGCATTCCTTTTAGCCTAAAGCCATGATACCAATCAGTCACACCACTCCGCATTCAGTCGGCAAACAACAAGCATTATAATAACAGTGGTGCAGGATTTTAAAAAGGGGTTTCATATGTGTGCCCGTCTAGTGGACAAAGCATACATAGCTAATCCTTAATCAGAAAAACAAATGACAGAAACAATAGACTTGCACTCTCCCTTCTTGAATGAACATAATACAATTTTAGTCTCATATCAAAATGCTTTCCTTTTGCATTTGCTCCTGCAGTTTGTTTGCAATATACTTCTTGATAATATAAATTACAGACAAGATAGCTATAAAAAAACAACAACAACAACACTGGTTGGCTAGTAAGGAAGTATGTGGAGATACATTATAGCAACAGTTCTAAATCAATTCACAAAATGATGTGATAATTAATTGAAAAGGGGGGTTCTACTGAACCTACCAAGCCGTCCTTATGTATGGGCATGTAATATTAAATTTCAAAATATAACAAATAGCTTTTAATACCATGCACTTCCACTCATCCATGTACAATATCAATCATGTTAGAGTATAGTATTGAAAACATCTTTCATTTATGCCCCTAGATATAATTACATTAAAGACAACTTAAGATATTATATTTTTATACTAGGTAATCAATAGAGGCTTTCAGATAATTAGCCTGAATAAATGAAATTTGTTTAGCTATAACTTATCACTATAGTGTTGCTGCACTTTTTTGGTAGCCTTTGAATTAAATTCTTCATAAGTCCCATGTAAAATTCATTTGCATCCTCTTGATTCCCATAACACATTGATGGCCAAATTTTTGCTATAATATAAACAAAATGCATGGTGATATTCACATAATTAATCATCCTATTCTTGTCTACCTCCCAGATTTTTCAAAAGAGGTGCCAAATCAAGAGTCTTGCAGTGAATACTGTACATGTAACAGTTCCGTATGGCTTGAACTTCACGTACAAGACATCCAAGTCCTACATAATAAAAATGTTTTATTATTTTTATTGATTTCACCAGCTTTACTTTAGTTTCCCTTTTTCTAGATGCAACATTATGCATGTGTATAAAACGAGCAATTTATAATTAACTTTAATCAATTTTTCCAAATATCAATTATTCATATACGAGCTACAACTTTTGTGCTTTATTTTGTTTACTATTCTAGCTATTGTTCATATTGGATTGTATAAGTTCTACAAAAGAGTTTGTGTATTGATGTGTAAGGAAATGTTCCAAGATGGATGGAGTGTGTAAAAAAAATAATAATAAAGGATTGGATGGCATACAGTACAGTAAAAGTAAGTTTATCAAATCATTTCTGCTTAGTGCAATTATTATAAAGCTATACATATAAAATAGCTCTGTAACAATTACCTTGCATGCATTCTGTGCAGGATGTATGCGCAGCTTCTAAGCATCTGCACAGCTCACATATAGGGGTAATGTTCATCAAACATTGAAATATGCAGTTTGCATAGCAGCAGTTACGCTTATTTGCAAACCCAGGAGGCAAAGGTGACAGCTCTTCATAAATCCCTTCGCTGTATGGAGACCGATTCATGGTGATTAGCTAGCAGGCGCAAGCGTAGTAAGCACAAAGAACAGAAGCCACACGTGCAACCATTGCGCACGTACTGTGATTCAGAGTATTTAAACGCGCGTGCGAAAGGTCAAAGGTTATATGCTACGTTCCTGTCCCTAGGCGCACCTAAAACCAGTCTCGCGGGGCCAGACCCTTTACCAACCCTGATCCGCTACGCGGGGGAAGGAAAGGGTCTGGGAACATGCAATATAATGACTTGTTCACAGCGACCCAAAAAAGGGCGCTCCAATTATCAAATTCCAAATGCTTGTGGTTCATTATTAAACGTCATCACCGCGCGGCACTTGTGAATGCGCCACTTCCTCAGAAGTTTTGCAGTTTTCTCTTTTTTCCTTCAAATTTTCTAGTTACTCTTTAGCGATGGAATTTTGTTTGGGTTGTGGTTCGGACCTTCCTAGCTCTAAAAAAGATGTGCGCAACTTAAGCTTTGGGTACTCTGCTTCTTGCAGTGCAACTGTTGAAGTAACCTCTACTTGGAAGCATTTGATGGTAGAAGTTGTGGAATCCCAAGGCTTTAGCTAGTTACAACAGAGTGTTTACTGAAGAAAATGACAGTTTAAAAATGTGCAAGAATTGTTTCAAGGTATTTGAAAACCTCTCTAGTAAATTGACTAAGCTCAAGGAGAAATTAGCTGTAGCAGCTTCAAAGGCATGCTGTTCAGCATCAGAGAGACATCAAACTATTTCCACAACACCATCTAGAAGGAGAAGCATGGCTCAGACTTTGCAAAACCGGTCAGATTTAGCATCACCTTCTGTCCAAGTAAGACAATTGATATTATTAAATCATAAAAAGAAATGTACCTTCTACCCATTTAGGTTGACATTCAGTATAAGTCTGGAGTCAAACACTATTCTTTATCAACTCCACATAGCAGGCACATAGGAAAATCCATTGCTAGGGGAAGCAAGAAAGCCTTGATTCGCCATTGTTTCAATGACCCTATTGCTTGTTCACATATACTGAATAAAATAGGCCAAGTACTTAGACGTGAGATTAAAGTGATGTGTTCTGATAATGTGAATTCAATCTTGAAAAGTCTAAACACTGATGAACTGAAGTTGTTTACATGGGACAAAGTTTTAAGTGAGCTGAAACTACATGCGCCAGTATTAACAAATATTTTGCTGTCTTGCACCATGACTAAAGCCGTCCATAAGAATCAGACCGGAACTGTTGGATTTATAGCTTCCATCTTATTTAAATACAAGTATAATAGGATGAATTTAGTGCAAAAAATCATCTCGTTGATTCTATATGCAGGACATTGTGCAAAGCAGGTAAATTATAAAAGCTCCATAGGGGATAAAATATGCAATACTCTCGTTATATAGGTGTATTCTAGGCTGCAAAAATTGAATGTGGCTGTATCACACATGACCCTGCTCAGGTTACTACACAGTATTGGAAGCAAGTTTGATGGGCTATACCTGGATATAAAAAGTCACAATTCATGAATATCATTATAACATTACATGTAAATACATACAATACATGTGTTTGTACTGTTGGTGTTTGTAGGTGACTGTAGGTGACTACTGGTGTTTGTAGGTGACTGCTGGTGTTTGTAGGTGATTGCTGGTGTTTGTAGGTGATTGCTGGTGTTTGTAGGTGACAGTTGGTGTTAGTAGGTGTTTGTAGGTGACTGTAGGTGACTACTGGTGTTTGTAGGTGACTGCTGGTGTTTGTAGGTGATTGCTGGTGTTTGTAGGTGACTGCTGGTGTTTGTAGGTGACTGCTGGTGTTTGTAGGTGACTGTAGGTGACTACTGGTGTTTGTAGGTGACTGTAAGTGATTGCTGGTGTTTGTAGGTGACTGTAGGTGATTGCTGGTGTTTGTAGGTGACTGCTGGTGTTTGTAGGTGACTGCTGGTGTTTGTAGGTGACTGTAAGTGATTGCTGGTGTTTGTAGGTGACTGTAGGTGATTGCTGGTGTTTGTAGGTGACTGTAGGTGTTTGTAGGTGACTGTTGGTGATTGTAGGTGACTACTGGTGTTTGTAAGTGACTGCTGGTGTTTGTAGGTGACTGCTGGTGTTTGTAGGTGACTGTAGGTGATTGTAGGTGACTTCTGGTGTTTGCAGGTGACTGCAAGTGATTGTTGGTGTTTGTAGGTGACAGCTGGTGTTTGTAGGTGACTGTAGGTGATTGTAGGTGACTGCTGGTGTTTGTAGGTGACAGCTGGTGTTAGTAGGTGACAGCTGGTGTTTGTAGATGACTGCTGGTGTTAGTAGGTGTTTGTAGGTGACTGCTGGTGTTTGTAGGTGACAGCTGGTGTTTGAAGGTGACTGCTGGTGATTGTAGGTGACAGCTGGTGTTTGTAGTTGACTGTAGGTGATTGTAGGTGACTGCTGCTGTTTGTAGGTGACAGCTGGTGTTTGTAGGTGATTGCTGGTGTTTGTAGGTGTGACAGTTGGTGTTAGTAGGTGTTTGTAGGTGACTGTAGGTGACTGCTGGTGTTTGTAGGTGACTGCTGGTGTTTGTAGGTGACTACTGGTGTTTGTAGGTGACTGCTGGTGTTTGTAGGTGATTGCTGGTGTTTGTAGGTGACTGTAGGTGTTTTTTTGGGTGACTGCTGGTGTTTGAGTGACTGCTGGTGTTTGTAGGTGACTGTAGGTGATTGTAGGTGACTGCTGGTGTTAGTAGGTGTTTGTAGGTGACTGCTGGTGTTTGTAGGTGACAGCTGGTGTTTGTAGGTGACAGCTGGTGTTAGTAGGTGTTTGTAGGTGACTGCTGGTGTTTGTAGGTGAGACTGTAAGTGATTGCTGGTGTTTGTAGGTGACTGTAGGTGATTGCTGGTGTTTTTAGGTGACTGCTGGTGTTTGTAGGTGACTGCTGGTGTTTGTAGGTGACTGTAAGTGATTGCTGGTGTTTGTAGGTGACTGTAGGTGATTGCTGGTGTTTGTAGGTGACTGCATGCTGGTGTTTGCAGGTGACAGCTGGTGTTTGTAGGTGACAGCTGGTGTTAGTAGGTGACAGCTGGTGTTTGTAGGTGACTGCTGGTGTTAGTAGGTGTTTGTAGGTGACTGCTGGTGTTTGTAGGTGACAGCTGGTGTTTGTAGGTGACTGCTGGTGATTGTAGGTGACTGCTGGTGTTTGTAGGTGACAGCTGGTGTTTGAAGGTGACTGCTGGTGATTGTAGGTGACAGCTGGTGTTTGTAGTTGACTGTAGGTGATTGTAGGTGACAGCTGGTGTTTGTAGGTGATTGCTGGTGTTTGTAGGTGACAGTTGGTGTTAGTAGGTGTTTGTAGGTGACTGTAGGTGATTGCTGGTGTTTGCAGGTGACTACAAGTGATTGCTGGTGTTTGTAGGTGACTGTTGGCGATTACTGGTGTTTGTAGGTGACTGCTGGTGTTTGTAGGTGACTGCTGGTGTTTGTAGGTGACTGTAAGTGATTGCTGGTGTTTGTAGGTGACTGTAGGTGATTGCTGGTGTTTTTAGGTGACTGCTGGTGTTTGTAGGTGACTGCTGGTGTTTGTAGGTGACTGTAAGTGATTGTTGGTGTTTGTAGGTGACTGTAGGTGATTGCTGGTGTTTGTAGGTGACTGTAGGTGATTGCTAGTGTTTGTAGGTGACAGCTGGTGTTTGTAGGTGACAGCTGGTGTTTGTAGGTGACTGCTGGTGTTTGTAGGTGACTGCTGGTGTTTGTAGGTGACTGCTGGTGATTGTAGGTGACTGCTGGTGTTTGTAGGTGACAGCTGGTGTTTGAAGGTGACTGCTGGTGATTGTAGGTGACAGCTGGTGTTTGTAGTTGACTGTAGGTGATTGTAGGTGACAGCTGGTGTTTGTAGGTGATTGCTGGTGTTTGTAGGTGACAGTTGGTGTTAGTAGGTGTTTGTAGGTGACTGTAGGTGATTGCTGGTGTTTGCAGGTGACTGCAAGTGATTGCTGGTGTTTGTAGGTGACTGTTGGCGATTACTGGTGTTTGTAGGTGACTGCTGGTGTTTGTAGGTGACTGCTGGTGTTTGTAGGTGACTGTAAGTGATTGCTGGTGTTTGTAGGTGACTGTAGGTGATTGCTGGTGTTTTTAGGTGACTGCTGGTGTTTGTAGGTGACTGCTGGTGTTTGTAGGTGACTGTAAGTGATTGTTGGTGTTTGTAGGTGACTGTAGGTGATTGCTGGTGTTTGTAGGTGACTGTAGGTGATTGCTAGTGTTTGTAGGTGACAGCTGGTGTTTGTAGGTGACAGCTGGTGTTTGTAGGTGACTGCTGGTGTTTGTAGGTGACTGCTGGTGTTTGTAGGTGACTGCTGGTGATTGTAGGTTACTGCTGGTGTTTGCAGGTGACTGCAAGTGATTGCTGGTGTTTGTAGGTGACTGTTGGCGACTACTGGTGTTTGTAGGTGACTGTAGGTGACTACTGGTGTTTGTAGGTGACTGCTGGTGTTTGTAGGTGACTGCTGGTGATTGTAGGTGACTGCTGGTGTTTGCAGGTGACTGCAAGTGATTGCTGGTGTTTGTAGGTGACTGTTGGCGACTACTGGTGTTTGTAGGTGACTGTAGGTGACTGCTGGTGTTTGTAGGTGACTGCTTGTGATTGTAGGTGATTGCTGGTGTTTGTAGGTGACTGTAGGTGATTGTAGGTGACTGCTGGTGTTTGTAGGTGACTGTAGGTGACTACTGGTGTTTGTAGGGGACTGCTGGTGTTTGTAGGTGACTGCTGGTGTTTGAGTGACTGCTGGTGTTGTAGGGGTGACTGCTGGTGTTTGTGAGTGAATGCTGGTGTTGTAGCTGACTGCTGGTTTTTTAGGTGACTGCTGTGTTTGTAGGAGGTGACTACTGGTGTTATTCTTAAAGGCAAATCATCTCTGTACTTGAGTACTATGGCTTGAAATAGACCAGTAAAGCAATAAAAAGTAGGGCTGCCTAGGAGGTAGTTTTACCAAATATCTGATTATCAAAATAATAGAGCAGGCTTATTTATATTCAAAATTTCACCATATAATAGTTAGGGTGTTTAGTAGGAGGCACTCTCTCAGACCTTAATATATTTTGATATTTGGTATGTACAAGCACAGGCCCTTAGGCAATCAATGTAGTATGCATACATACTGAAATATGTGATTGTGCTGGAAATATAGAGGTTCAAAGTGAGGTGTAAACCAGCGCCTCCGGGAGAACACCCTAAAATGTGTATATGTTCAAAAATGTAAAATCACAACATTTTTTATTCTCTCTCTTGGTAGAGTTCTCTCACGTGTCGTTCGCATTCCGTTTGAGCAACCTTCATGTGGTCCAGTAATAGCAGAAGAGAGTCTCCTGTTTATGGATTTTGTCCAGAATTGTGACATTGGGAAATATTCATCTATTGTTGGTTGGGTCATAAAGCAGGGAAAGTTATTGAAGGAAAATGATAAACGTGTGCTTGAACTAAAGGAGATTATTAACAATGAAGCAGGCTTGGATGGTATAGCACCTAGAAATTTGACTGGATGGGCAGTCTGCCTTTATTTTCTTGAGCAGGTAATAGTTATATAAGTTTTCGGTACACAAATTATCCTTTTTTCAATGAGTTCGTATTTTGTATAGTTTCTTTACATGGTGCAGTACGAGACTAGGAAAGTAGATATACAGGGAGAGGTATGTGATAAAACTACAATTTATGACACATTATGCAAGGAAAGAATGTTGTAGGACCATTGTGTTGATGTAAAGGGAATGTTGCAAGACGCAGTTGCTTTTAGTGTTAAACAACTTGTGCCAGCAGTTCCATCTTCAGAAACTAAGAACACCACCATGCTTCCTGATGGAATATCTAGTTTTTTTCAGACTATGACCAGCATATGTAATCGAGCAGAGCAGCTCAAGTTCTCAGAGGTATAGTTTTCCTATTTTAATTAATATACTAAACTGACATAAATTTTGTTATATTAGGTAGCATCTTTCATGAGGTTTACTCACTATGACAGTCGGCCGTGTATTGCTATGTGGACATCACCACCTAGCATGATAGCTGAAATAGTACCATCTAACTTTGGCCTTCTGGTGAGACAGTTCAAGATTGGAAAGGGTAGTCTTAAGAGAGAGCTTGTACATCTTAGTTCCGATGATTTTAACTCTATGAGTAAAAAGACAATACGACGTAGTTGTATAGGAATATTTTTGGATGATTTGAGGTGGCCGACTCATTTTAAAGAATGTATCAAGAATGGTAAGAAACATTTTTTTAATTTATATGATCCTTGATATTTGTATTTCAATGTTTGTGTAATCACAGTTCTGAATACTGGGAGCAAATCTTCTTTACAACCTTGTGGGTCGAATGGGGGATGCGCTGCCCTCAGACTCAAGTTATTCATATAATCACACACAGAGGGACAACGCAGGTATCCGCTGCCACCAGAGTTACCCCAAATCCCTTGACAGAATTATATAAAAGGTCTATCACAAAGTTGGGACATGGAATAACTGAACACGTGGACTGACAGACAATGCTTAAATAGTAACACGGGGCTACGCCCACAACATGACATAAGATGAAGTCACTTCCTGCATTGCAGCGTAGAGTTCGAGCTGCGATGCAGGCACAAGCACGCACAACAAGATTACAGTCACGAGAACTGACACTCAACACCTATCAACAACTGAACACATGACTCACGACCAAATAAGGATGGCATAGAAATAACTAAATATAGAATGCATACAATTAAGACAAAATACATGAAAACTAAATAAATGAAAAATGTTCAATGTTCAGGTGGGCGTGGCTGCTGCCATGCCCACTCCACAATCCTCCAGACCCACAAACCTCTTGCTGCTAAGAAAAGTATGTCCCAACTTTGTGATAGACCTTTTATATAATTCTGTCAAGGGATTTGGGGTAACTCTGGTGGCAGCGGATACCTGCGTTGTCCCTCTGTGTGTGATTATATGAATAACTTGAGTCTGAGGGCAGCGTTGCCTCCTCGCACCTGATAACAGCACGGTACGCTGCCACCAGAGAGAACAAACTAAGAGTTATACTAGCCGAAGCCGAACCCTTAGCCAGCGAACTGGTACACAACCTCAGATAGACTAAAGTTAAGTGTAATTGTAATCTGAAGAGATCAGCACGCGGTCTAGAATATATACTGAGTGCTGACCCCTCCCAAAGGAATGACAACGACCAATCAAAATGCGACACAAACAACCAATGACATGATGATACATCGCAAGTTCTAACTAAATACGCATGTGTGGAGAATAACTAAATGACTATGAATACTATTAACTGTTCTTGCATAATGTTCTGTTCTATCTTCTATTCTGTCTTTATCTTTATCTACTTCTCATTCTCTTGACTTCTCTCTTCTACATGTGGGTGTATCCCCACATCTCCCCCCTCCTTTAGAAGACGGGTGCTCCCCGCACTGACTCCATTCGCATCTCTTTCTGCGACATCCACTGATTCTCCACATCTGCTCAAATCATCTGCAACGAGATTCTCAACACCTGCTCTATAGACAACATCAAAGTCAAACATGGACAACTTTAGACTCCATTTCAATATCCTTCTATTCTCTTGCTTTCTAGTCATCATCCCTACCAAACCCTTATGGTCGGTAATGACAGTAAATCTCTTCCCGTAAAGAAAATAAGCAAAATGGTTGACACTTTCATACACTCCTAGACCTTCCAACTCCTGCGCACTGTAGTTCTTCTGAGCTCCCTGGAGCTGTTTGGAGAAGAACGCAACGGGAAGTTTCTCCTCCTCACGGACCACAGACAACACTGCCCCCACTCCCGTACCACTAGCATCTGTGTCTAAGACAAATACATCACTTGCACAAGGAACATGAAGACACACAGACACTGACAATGAATCACACAAGCCACGAAAGGCATCTAACATATCACCAGTCCAACTCACTCTCGTAGACATCGCCGTAGACGTGTGAGGCGTGAGGACTGAGGAACATCGATGGAAATTCGGAATGAACCTTCGATAGAACCCTATCAACCCCAAGAAAGCACGTAGTTGCCTTCTGGTCTGAGGGACCGGATGATCCTTTATGGCAGCGACTCTAGCTGCAGGGACTGTCACTTTCCCATCACCCAACTGGTGACCCAGAAATTCCAATGACCTCTTGCCAAACTGGCATTTGGAACGCTTACAGGTAAGACCTGCTTCACTCAACACACATAATATCTTCCTCAAATGAGCAACATGCTCCTTCCAACTCGATGACACGACAAGAATGTCGTCTATATACACTCTAGCAAACCCAGTACAATCAACCAACACTTCCTCCATAAGTCTTTGGAAAACCGAAGGCGCGTTAGTAAGGCCAAACGGCATCCGTACAAATCTAAACTTTCCAAAGGGACAAACGAAACCGGTCTTGTCTCTATCTGATTCTTTCACTGTAACCTGGTGGAAACCCTTTGCAAGGTCAATCTTGGATAGTACACGACCACTCCCAACTTTCTCCACCATTTCTTCGAATGAGGGAATGTAGTATGGCTCCCTTATGGTCTTCTCATTAAGCTTACGGTAATCTACACACAACCGTACTGTACCATCAGGCTTCCTAACTGGAACCAAGGGCGAAGCCCACTTACTCTGGCACCGTTCAATGATGCCCTGACTCTCCAAACTCATCAACTCTTTCCTCACTAATTCTCGAATACCCAAAGGCACGGAATATGGAACCTGACGAATCGGCTCCTCCTCCTTCAACTCTATACCCATCACGACCTTCTCAGTACTTCCCGGTCTGTCAGAAAATATGTCTGTATATTCACTCAAAACTTCATCTAACTCTCTCTGAACAAAACCTTCACACTCCCCCTTAAGTATACTCCCACTATCACTCTCATCCTCAATAACTACGTCCAATCTACTAATATTCGCTCTCTCCTTAAACAACTTTAAACAGTTCACATGCACAACCTTGTTATGCTTGACCTTCCCTATACTTCCAATTCTATAATTTACAGCGCCCACTTTCTTTACTACAACATATGGCCCTTGCCATGAATCTGCCATCTTACAGCTCATCCCTGGAACACGATATAATACCTTCTCCCCCTCCTTAAATTCTCGCAATCTAGTACCCCTATTGAGATACTGCATCCTAGACTCCTTTCCCTTTGCTAACCCTAAGGCTGCACAATCACGCATAGCTTCTAACCTTTCTGACATTCGCAGAACCCAATCACATACACTCAACTCGCTTGTCTCGCACTCGTACAATCCGTGGTAAAGTGCGTCTAAGGGTGTCCTAACACGAAACCCATACACAAGGTCAAAAGGACTGTAACCAGAGTCCTTGTGAGGCATCTCACGTAATACAAACAGAACGAAGTTAATCTGGTCCACCCAATCTATTCCATCTGCAATGCATTTCCCTAACACAGACTTCAAGGTACCATGCATACGCTCGACACACCCGTTGGTTTCGGGGTGATAGGGAGAGGTTTTAACCTTCTCCACCCCTAGCCAAGAACAAAGCTGACCCATAACCTTCCCACAAAACTGGGACCCCTGATCACTAAGAACAACCTCAGGCACAGATGTTCTGGAAAAAATGCTCCATAAACCTTCAACTACAGACTTTGCCGTGATACTTTTCAACGGAACGGCCTCTGGCCATCTGGTGGCCAAACACACGTAGGTCAGGATGAATCTACAGCCACCCTTACCCTTGGGCAACGGCCCTACAAGGTCGATTGCCACGGTCTCAAAAGGTTCACTCATCACCGGCCTGTCTACTGCCGGAGCCCTCCTAGGCTTACTCTTACTCTTCCTCTGACACAATTCGCAACTAGCACAATATTCCATGATCTCCTTGGCCATGTTCGGCCATACAAAGTACCTGCTCACGAGCCTAGACACCTTCTCCCCCCCCAAGTGTCCGTTCATATCATGCCCTAACTTGAGCACCTTCCCCCTAAGACTCTTAGGCAGTACAACTACTTCTCGGAACTCCTCCCAAGTCACATACATCTCACGAACTAAAACTCCTCTACTCCATTTAAACCCCCTCTCCTTCCTGTCGGCTAGTTCACGCCAAACACTCAAACTCTTATCTTCCTTGACTTCCTTAATCAAATGCTCTGTATCCTTGCCCTCTCTAATAGGACCTATCTCCTCTACCAACTTATTAAACTCTCCTTCAACAGTTTCTCCTGCTGCTAACTTGTCAAGAGGCACTGCACACCCCCTAACACTCTCCTCCCTTGCGTTCACTTGGGGCTTGTCCGTTTCAGGCGCACCTTCCACTTCATCCGCCCCATGCCTATCCCCCACCCTACTCACATCTTCGGGCATATTTAAGGGTTCAAGGTGGTTACTTGCAAGATCCTCGGGCTCATGCACACTCACACTACACTCGCCCTCGGGCACCACCACATCCCACTCTATGGCACTCTCAACCCCCTCTACATCACACCTATCTGACTCAACCTCCTGTCGTGCCATGCTTCTAGTTAAGACATTCACCTTCACCTTCTGACTCTCCTTGTAAGCCCTGATAGCCTCCCTGTAGGCCGTAGCCTCTACCTCATTATCTAGGGAAAATGGTATCAAACAGGCCACACCCTCTACTTCACTTTCATCCACCACTGTCCTAACACACTTCCTATAACCCCCAATCACAAAGTCTCCTATGAAACTCTTACATAACTTCTCCACTCCTCCATATCCTCTTACTAACACATCTGACTCCCACTTAACCCCTTCAGGGACTAATGCCCTGGGAATTGCAGCTAGCTCAGCCCCGGAATCGATCAGTACCTCAGTCCTGACACCATTCACTTCCCCAACAGCCACGTTTCCTGAGGCTCCTAGCTTACTACGCCTAAGCACAGATAGCTTAGTCGGAGGTTCCGTCTTAACCCTAGCTACTGTCCCCTTACTCTTGCACTCTGGACTCTTGTGTCCACTCTTCCCACAGGTATAACACACAGGCACCCTTGCCGTACTGGTACTCCCAGCCTTCTCCTTTCTACACTCGAAGGCTCTATGGCCTAATTCTCCACAATTATAACACTTAACAGTGTATCCACCCCCAAAACTACTACGCACACCTCCACTATTCCCCCCTACAACATTGCCCTGGGCCTTAACACTCGACCCTAACGTACTCACACCTCCCTTGTAGCCTCTGCCACCTGAGCTGGCAGGCTCACTGCCCAAGCTCCTAAAGTAATTGCCAGGCATCCTACCCGACATCCAGTCCTCCATGCTATCTCTCAACTCCCCCCACTGAGACACCTTCTTGGCGTCTATAAACACCTTACCACTCTTGGGTAAAACTCTCCTTAAGACTGCTAAGGCCGCAGCTACAGCACAGTCATCCACAGACTTGCACTCCCTAAACATACCTCCTGTAACTCTCACGAGCCAATCAGCTATCCCCCCCGCTGTCATGCTCTTGAACATGTCACTGTTCGCACTAAGCAATACATTACCATAGGTAATTGCCGTCTCCCCCACTGCTTTCAATAACCCCTTCTTAATAATTTCATATCCACTTCCACTGTCTAAGTCCTTATCCATTCTCTTACATAAACCCTCACTTAACTTGGGGTATAATCTCTCACCCCAAACTTCTTTACTAACATCACCCATTCTCATTATTCTTTCAAATTTACTAAGGTACGTACTAAGCTCACTCCCATCCTTGTACATGCCTAAACCCTTAAGTCGTTCATTTAACAATTCTCTTTTCTCCCTAACCCTTGTCTCCTCACGTCTATCATCGCGTCGCCTCACGTCGTCCAATTGTCTTCGGGTCTCTTCCTCTTCTCTTCTCTTCTGTTCCTCTTCCTCTCTTCTATCTAAGAATCTTTCTTCCGCCAGCCGGTGTCGTTCTTGTTCTTGCTCCAAAGCCTTTTTCTGTAGCTCGAAAGCCTGCATCCTCTCCTGCCTATCCTGGGCATCCTTCTCCCGTAAATACTCAAGCAAAGCTGCTGCTCCTAGTGCCTCTCCTCCTTGTGCCATACCCGCTTCTGCCTCTCCTCTCACTTCTGATTCAACTTCGTCGTCACCCTCCTCAGGGCACTTCACACCAGACCTAAAAGGGTACGGTGAACGTCTCTCAACCTCAGTCCTCTTATGGGGTCGATATGGCTCCTCTCCAGCTACCCCTATAATCCTCTTGGTCCCCTTCGTCCTACCCTCACCAGTCACAGGCTCCGTCATAGAAGGCAAGTCGAAACCAGCTTCTGGTAGACACCTATGAATTAGAAAAAATAGGATGAATAATAGCAGATACAGGTAATTAAAATCGCAAGACACAATCTCAGTCCACAGACACTCAAGTCCAATCAGCACGAACACCAACTACGGTACAACACTTATTAGAAATAAAGGGGATGATAAGGCGATTAATACTTCAGAAAATTTTACAACACAACACAACTTATCCACAAATGCTAGCAGACAGGCGGCCCAGCACTCTCCAGGTCCCTTCTGCCAATACTCCTTCCCGTGCAAGCACTCCGCACAAAACTCCAAGGTAGCCCGCGTCGCAACTTGGTCCACCGTAATGTCCACCACTGCCGTAGCACGGCAACCTCGTTAGCTCCACTGCCGAAGCAAGGTAACTGTGATCTAGGTTCTCTGCCGTAGCAAGTCCCTGTGATAATAGCTTCCTCTACCGAAGTAAGGTCGCACGATACTTCCAATGCCGAAGCAAGGTCGTGGTCAATCGTCCCAAGACGACGGGTAGATGGTTCTAATTGTTCGATCTGAATCTCTAGGAAAGGACGTCTCCCTCCCCGAGTCAGGTGGTCCCTCAAGTCCGCAGTCAAGAAAGGATCCCACCGCTGCCACCAAAATGTGGGGCGGCTCGGCAATCCAAGGAATGCGTTGCCTCCTCGCACCTGATAACAGCACGGTACGCTGCCACCAGAGAGAACAAACTAAGAGTTATACTAGCCGAAGCCGAACCCTTAGCCAGCGAACTGGTACACAACCTCAGATAGACTAAAGTTAAGTGTAATTGTAATCTGAAGAGATCAGCACGCGGTCTAGAATATATACTGAGTGCTGACCCCTCCCAAAGGAATGACAACGACCAATCAAAATGCGACACAAACAACCAATGACATGATGATACATCGCAAGTTCTAACTAAATACGCATGTGTGGAGAATAACTAAATGACTATGAATACTATTAACTGTTCTTGCATAATGTTCTGTTCTATCTTCTATTCTGTCTTTATCTTTATCTACTTCTCATTCTCTTGACTTCTCTCTTCTACATGTGGGTGTATCCCCACACTCATCCAGTTTAGTGGGGAAAAATTATGTCTCCAGATAACTCGAAACTTGCTTTGTTCCTTCATGACTCAGTCAATAGCTTAATAATATTATAAGAGCTCGGGTGAGCACTGGACCCGCGCGCTATATCATTGTGGGTATAGAGGTAAAACTGGAATAAATTGATGCATAATGATTAGACCCTGCCAGATTATGCTAGACTTTTTTCTGGAATAATACAAATACATTAGCATACGGGAATAATTCTAAGAATATTAGGTCCATGTAGTAGAATAATATTCCCATTAATAAGAACAATAAGCCCGAAATAGGAGCAAAAGAACACTTTATTACAAAGCACTAGCTATTATATAGTAGGATATCTCTCTATCTTGCCGTGCCTTTCATCCATTTGGGAAGAGATACCTCATCTAACTACCAGAATTACTAGTTGAGGGCAATTGGTTCTTGCAGACATTTTAGTATTCATTAAATAAATGACATAACTACTGTATTACTTGCTTACTGTGTACACTTATTTTCATATAGTAGGCAAGCAATATGCCTAGAATTAGAACAGTTTTGTATGAGCAATGTGTTTTGAATAATGTTCATGAATATATTGGGTAGAATGTTGGTAATAATAACTAACTTACTGAGAAAATAATCAATTTTGGAGAATAATAAGTTAGTCAATTTTCGAGAATAAAAAAATAATATAATTGTAAAAGTTCTGAGCATAATCTGGCAGGCCCTAATAAAGATATGGCTAAAAGTTGTATTCTTTTTTTTTTTTTTTTACTCTAATTTTTTGGATTCAACTAAAAATTGGAATGCAGCATTTAAGATAAAAGTTGTTTTTTAAAAACCCAAGATTCAGCATTTAAAAAATAATTGTTGAACAAAAACTTGTTCACATCGACTTTCTTCACTTGTTATAAAAACTTAGAATGTAAGCTTTATCACTTTCCAGTGGCCCTGGGTTTGATTCCCTGGCGACGACCAAGTTTTTTCACACATTTTATCTTGTTTTCCCTCATCCTGGAAAGTGATAAAGTTTACAAAAAAATGTTGTTTGGTGATTTAAATTTTAAATTAAAAAGGCTATGAATTCATTTTAACTTGTAAACAAGCTATACACATAGCTACTGCCCTTGTGTAATTTTTTCTCAGTTCAGTATACTTCATGAAAAGTCTAAGTATACTTGAAATAAATTTTGTTAAGTAGAACTAGTTCGTGGCCAAACCCTTTGTGACTTGGAGTAACAGAAAAACTTTAAAATGTTTGGAAAACACAGTTTTTGATTGTTTATACTTTGAGACTTGCAGTGAAAATTACTACAAAATTTAATGGCTTATATTGTAGAGGTGTGAATCATAAGATAAGGAAGTGTAATATAATGTAATTGTCCGCGAAAGTAAAACTATAATTTTGTTACAGAATTTGTTGTTGAATTTTCATAAACAAAGTCATTTCTTGATTATACTGTTTAATCTTTCCTGAGCACTGCTTCTCGGATTTATGTCGAAGTGGTTCCTCAATTGGCAAATCAATCGTACAGGAAGGGCTATTAGCAAAGTCAATGATGGAGTTCAGTACATGGCTTAAACTAGTGACAGAAATGTTTGTGACTTCATAATTTAAGTACTTAATTAATGACATTTGCAAATAATATGTCTTCCAATTTTGACCAGCTTCCTTGTGCTTGTTGGTCTCGGTCATTCAGAAAATTGCTATTACATTTGTTTACTTCTTGCCAATCATGAATTTCTCGCTTTCGCTTTCCTAAAGTTTTCCTTACCCCATTGGGATTTTCACAGTGTTTGCATTTGCACAGTGAAGACCAAGCCTGATTGGCTGCTAAGCATTTGCAAGAGGAATGCCTTATGTTAATTTCTGTATTGCAGGCACTGAACCTTTCTTTATCAGGGGAGTGGCGGATGATATGAAGGGGGAGTGGTGGATGATATGGAGGGGGAGTGGTGGATGATATGGAGGGGGAGTGGTGGATGCTATGAAGGGGGAATGGTGGACGAAGGGGAAGTGGTGGATGATATGAAGGGGGAGTGGTGGATGATATGGAGGGAGAGTGGTGGATGGAGGGGGAGTGGTGGATGAAGGGGGAGTGGTGGATGATATGGAGGGATAGTGGATGATATGGAGGAGTGGTGGATGCTATGAAGGGGGGACTCTGCATAAATTTGTATCCATACCTTTACTGGACTTGGTCAAAAGGGAGCACTGATGATCACTAACAGCAACATTTGTGGCATCTTGGACTCCTCTATCTCCAGTTCCAGACTCCTCCCAGTTACCACCACTTGACTGCTTGGGTTGTGCAACATCTCCTGAATAATAGTAGTAGTCTGTACCACACACCACACACACCTTAGATGATATGGAGGGGGAGTGGATGATGATAAAAAGAGGAAGTGCATGGTTGGCTCCTCTCCCCTTCCACTCCCAGTTCCCATCACAAACATCTGGCTGCTTGGGTTGTTTACAACATCTGCACTGAATAATAGCAGTGCGCCTAGGGACAGGAACGTAGCATATGACCTTTGAACTCTTCCTGACCTATGAACTCATTTTGCCATGCCTGCGTTTTTTTGCGTTTGTTGGTTGTGTGTGCTGTGAACTAGGCCGGCTATATGGATCATTGCAGCGAGACAAATTATTCCAGGGTATGTTTATGTCTTTGCTTTGCTCTGACTAATCACTATAGCTTGCAATATTTTCAAAGAGAATATATAGTTAGCTATTGGTGCTCATACATAGGTGGGAGGGGTGGGGCTAGCTAGAAGTATAAGTTAATTTCTATGTTGGGTGGGGGCAGGGGGGGGGGGCACTTGCACTATTGCTGTCATGTGTGCAGTTTAGTACCATTGACTTTATTGTGATGCAATTTTATAATTAGGATATACATATAATAATAGAATACAATGCATAACTTTCTTCTGTTATTTGTCTCAAAAATTCAATGTGGTGGAAATTCTAAAAAAGTCATAAAGTATATTATTATGCTGAGATCAACAAATTAATTATTTACATGAAGTGTTGTTCTTGCTTTTCTTGTAGCCACCAGGCCCGGCAGAAGGAAAATTGGATTGGTTATCACTCTTGATTTGAGCAATTATTGCAGCTGTACAATAACCACATATTTTTGAAGTTCCTTGAGTCTTCAAATGCCTTATTCCAGTACTCCTGGACGTAAAGTGACCACTTCTGTTGCAATAATAATATATATTGCTCCTTTTTTCCCCGCAATCTTTAACCCTCTCGTTCCCGAATTGTTTGGACGCGCGCGGAAAAATCTAATCTTCTACCGCGGAATAGTGCATTACCGTTTTATTTTTTTAACTCAATGCTGGCTGGGAAAACCCCATAGCAACCATATATCACTAAATAGACCAAGAGTTTGGGATTCCCCTCATTTTTTGATTGAGAAAATTGAATAATATTTAGGCCCTCTACTATTACTTTAAAAACAAAACAAAAATTTTCCCAAAAAATTCCACTTTTCCCATCAATAATAATAAAAAAAAAATAGAAATAATATTGTTTGATGTACTTTATACCAATATTATATTAGCTCAACAATAAAATATGTTGTTTGCTGTGTTTGGTGCTGATTGTGATCATGTAGGAGACATCTATGAGTGTCCACAAGGAACATATGCCATCGGACGTCGAGCTCCACTACAAATCAATTTCATATACACAAAAACACAAACAACAAAGATATTTGTAATACAAACAACAAATTATTCATGATCCTATATAATTGCAACTTTATGATGTATTGTATGCGGTTTCATACAGGATTTTTGTTAGGGAGGGAGGGGGGGTGGGGCTCCGAGTGTACTTTGCCAGGTCCGGCATCTTCTCCTTCATCAATGGAAGACTCTGGTCCTGTTGCTTCATCTGCGTCCTCTTCACAATCCCTCTTCACAATCCTCTTCACAGTCGGGTCAGTGACTGCATACACATCTGGTCCTAGTTGGCGAGCGAGCGTAGCGAGCGAGACACTTACAGGGGTAACACAATCGAAAATCTGGGATGTTTATTTATTTATTTGTATATATGTATGGACGTATGTATGTCATTTTGTACTTTGACCCTCGCGTTTTTGTGTTAGTTATGTGTTCGACCCCGTCCCAAATTGCACTAAACAGAATCCTCTGGTTTAGCGATCAGTACCCGTATCACCCTAGAAATTGAATTGTTTACCGTTTTGAATTCTTTTGCAGGTGCAGTTCAAACTTGAAAACTTTAGGGACTTCCAATTCTATTCCAGTTAGTGGCGGTGGTAAGTCAATGCGCTCTTTGTCATGGTTATAAGCCGTGCGCAACAGTATTTACTTGAAAATACATTGTCCACTAGACTACTGGGAAGGTAAGTCTGTGTAGGTGCATGTCCAGTTGTGTCAAAGCATTGTGTGTTACAACCACTACTTAGCTAAAGAATATCACAAAGAAAACTTTTAAATAACGTGTATTGTTTTTTTCCTTCAATTCAAGCTGTTGCAGAGAGTTGTTACTATGGCACTGAAATTCCTTTACCGTGTGTGCGAAATTTAAAAACTGGACCTTGTCAGTAGCTTCAGTGTTAGAAGTCAAAATCATTCATATAAAAATAGTATAGTCTTTAGGCTCGCTCGCCATTTGTGCTCAAGCACATCACTAGTAGTACATTCTGGTAAAAAAAATTAAATTTTTTTGAAAATTTGAAATTGTTCAACAAACCACAACCCACTTTTAAATCTCAAATCTCAATGAAATATATATTATATATATTAGCTAAACAGCTTTCTCTATCTCAGTATAGCTATAAATAAGTCCTTTCCACAACAGAAGCTTGCTAGTTTTCAAGAGAAAGACAAGAGAAAGACAAGCTTACATCGATCATCTTCTTGACTTCCATTGTCAGTGTCAGAGTTGACGGAGTCTGGTCCCCAACCCTGATACAGGGCCTCCTATAGCCCTAGATGTCGTCTCCCTCTCTTCTCCACTTGATCCTGAGTCGCTAAAGTTAGTATCAAGCAAGTCTAAAACTTCCACAGCACTGTAACTGGTAGACGCCATCTTTCCAAACTGACTTCGAAAAAAAAATTTTTTTTGCATAGTTACCTGGATCACACGACACGCTTACTTTTTTCCTATGATGTAATAAGCATTACCTAAGACTGTACGTAATGGGGAGGCCCCCAGTTGAACTGGCGATTTTATAAAAAAAAAGAAGACAGTAAGTCAAACCGCAAAGTCTTGGTTGGCAAAGAAGCGGTTGTTTCAATGTGTTATGGAAGGCTACTGAGCTCAAGAAATTTTTCGCTGCTTCTACAAAGCTATGGAGATGACTGGATCGATAAATGAAGCTGCTGTGAAGAAGGTAACTTTTTTTAAAATTCGACGGAGAACCGATGTTGTTTTTTTTGCCGAGGAAGAAATAAACGCAACTGCTGTGAGGTACTGTTGAAGCAGCCCTGGCTGAAAGCTATTTTAGATGCTTCTGTAACGCATTGGGCACCTGTGTATGCAATCTGAAGGTTCTAGCTATAAAGTAACTATTTTTAAAAATTCGGAGAAGCCAACCGGTCTTCACCCGCTTTTAAGCGGGATTGGGAACGAAAGGGTTAATGAAACATGAATTAGTGGCTTTCTCATACTCCTCTTTCCATGTGTCGAACTCTGCAAAACAAACACAAAAACATAAACTTTTTTTCAAACCTTAATTAGTCATCAGTGAGTGAAACAAGCTGCTTTTTTGTATTGTTTGTCTACTCAAAGTGATGTCGCTAAATTGAAACATCACGCTCACCATATTGGGTACATGTTAACATGTTTTTACTCAATGAGTAGCTAAGTTTTGAAAAAAATTCTTCCAATTTTATTTTTAGTTGATAACCTCAGTAAGTATCAGTATTTTGAAAAATATCAATTGGCTTCACATTATATTGGCCCTTGCATTAAGTTTGTGTATCTAAAATCTCTGATTATCCAAAAGGACAAACAGCCGAACAAATTGAACTCCATATGGCCTAGAGTATACCATTAAGAAAACAAGGAAAAAAATTGTTTCAATTAGTTTGTAAATTTTGATTATCTAAAAATGTCTCAAGCTTTACAAATATCAAGGTCCTACTATATTTATAATAAAAAGTGCACTACACTTCACCAGAGATTTAAAGTCATTGTTAATTATCCACTGGATTGTAATGATTACTGTGACATAGTGAGTGAGGTAGCCCAGGTAGCTCAAAAATTGACATATATCATTATCTTGAGCCATATGAACGTTGCATGGTTCAGGAAGCATTGCACTTTTGCATAATAAATGGTTGTAAAACATGCATTTGACAAACACTATTCAATGATCTTGCCGATTAAAGTTAACTATACTTGCAGTCATCAACCTTATTTATACATACGTACCTTCAAAAGATTTGAATCTCATTTTTTCAGTGTCCATTGAAATAGAGTGAGTGGCTTCTAAATGGTGTCTCAGTTTGTCTAAATATCTACATGTGAAGGTGCACTCCTCTTCCTGACATTTGATATTCGTATGATTGCTGGTTTCGTCATGTACTTTATTCATATGTCGGTTTAAACTAGTTCTGTGGCTATAGCAAGCCCCACAAATCTTACAGCTAATGGATGATAATGACAATGAAGACTGTCTAGATGAGGTTGACAGTATAGATGAAGCAGATGAAATTGATGGTAACGAAGAAGCAGATGAAATTGATGGTAACGAAGAAGCAGATGAAATTGATGGTAACGAAGAAGCAGATGAAATTGATGGTAATGAAGGAGATGAAATTGATGGTAATGAAGGAGATGAAATTGAAGGTAACGAAGCAGATGAAATTGATAGATGAAATTGATGGTAACGAAGAGATGGTAACGAAGAAGCAGATGAAATTGATGGTAACGAAGAAGCAGATGAAATTGATGGTAGTGAAGGAGCAGATGAAATTGATGGTAACGAAGAAGCAAATGAAATTGATGGTAATGAAGCAAATAAAATTGATGGTAATGAAGAAGGAGTTGAAATTGATGGTAGTGAAGAAGCAGATGAAATTGATGGTAGTGAAGAAGCCGATGAAATTGATGGTAACGAAGAAGCAGATGAAATGATGGTAACGAAGAAGCAGATGAAATTGATGGTAATGAAGCAGAAGAAATTGATGGTAACGAAGAAGCAGATGAAATTGATGGTAACGAAGAAGCAGATAAAATTGATGGTACGAAGGAGATGAAATTGATGGTAACGAAGAAGCAGATGAAATTGGTGGTAATGAAGAAGATGAAATTGATGGTAACGAAGAAGCAGATGAAATTGATGGTAACGAAGAAACAGATGAAATTGACGGTAATGAAGCAGAAGAAATTGATGGTAATAAGGAGATGAAATTGATGGTAACGAAGGAGATGAAATTGATGGTAATGAAGCAGATGAAATTGATGGTAATGAAGAAGCAGATGAAATTGATGGTAACGAAGAAGCAGATGAAATTGATGGTAATGAAGCAGATGAAATTGATGGTAGTGAAGAAGCAGATGAAATTAATGGTAACGCAGAAGCAGATGAAATTGATGGTAACGAAGAAGCAGATGAAATTAATGGTAATGAAGCAGATGAAATTGATGGTAGTGAAGAAGCAGATGAAATTGATGGTAACGTAGATGAAATTGAAGGTAATGAAGAAGCAGATGAAACTGACGGTAATGAAGAAGCAGATGAAACTGACGGTAACGAAGAAGCAGATGATGGTAACGAAGAAGGAGTTGAAATTGATAGTAACGAAGAAGCAGATGAAATTGATAGTAACGAAGAAGGAGTTGAAATTGATGGTAATGAAGAAGCAGATGAAATTGATGGTAACGAAGGAGATGAAATTGATGGTAACGAAGCAGATGAAATTGATGGTAACGAAGAAGCAGATGAAATTGATGGTAATGAAGAAGCAGATGAAACTGACGGTAACGAAGAAGCAGATGAAATTAATGGTGGTAACGAAGGAGTTGAAATTGATGGTAATGAAGAAGCAGATGAAATTGATGGTAACGAAGAGGCAGATGAAATTAATGGTAACGAAGAAGCAGATGAAATTGATGGTAACGAAGAAGCAGATGAAATTGATGGTAACGAAGGAGATGAAATTGATGGTAACGAAGCAGATGAAATTGATGGTAATGAAGGAGATGAAATTGATGGTAATGAAGCAGATGAAATTGATGGTAACTGTGGGGGCCCTGACCAGTTGTAAGTTGGTGAGGAATAACCCCAGCAGATGATCAGTCATGCAATGCCACGAAGGACCAGGAAGTCAGTCAACTGGATATCAACTTGCTGTGGCACTGGCTAGAATTCTACGCAGCCGCTGGCTCTCGCTTGCAGCCTTGTAGAACAGCCAAAAGGTGCGCACTCTCTAATGCGTGTTATACACTAGAGTCAGCAGAGGTTAACTTTCTTCAACTTTTACAATGACTACACCAATGACTTAAATAAGGATGACTATGGCATAGAACTTAGTGGGTGACCGTGGTTGTGAATATCATTAACATACATAATTGGAAAAGGGTAGACATGGAAAAAACAAGTAAACATCTAGGTGACAATCAACAGTCATTTGGACTTGGGAATTTCTGGAGGCAGGGCCAGCCTGTTAAGTCTGGGTGGGAGTCCCAGACAGTAACGAAGAAGCAGATGAAATTGATGATAATGAAGAAGGAGTTGAAATTAATGGTAATGAAGAAGCAGATGAAATTGATGGTAACGAAGAAGCAGATGAAATTGATGGTAGTGAAGAAGCAGATGAAATTGATGGTAACGAAGAAGCAGATGAAATTGATGGTAATGAAGGAGATGAAATTGATGGTAACGAAGAAGCAGATGAAATTGATGGTAACGAAGAAGCAGATGAAATTGATGGTAATGAAGCAGATGAAATTGATGGTAATGAAGAAGCAGATGAAACTAATGGTAACGAAGGAGATGAAATTGATGGTAACGAAGAAGCAGATGAAATTGATGGTAACGAAGAAGCAGATGAAATTGATGATAACGAAGAAGCAGATGAAATTGATGGTAACGAAGAAGCAGATGAAATTGATGGTAATGAAGGAGATGAAATTGATGGTAACGAAGAAGCAGATGAAATTGATGGTAACGAAGAAGCAGATGAAATTGATGGTAACGAAGAAGCAGATGAAGCAGATGAAATTGATGGTAATGAAGGAGATGAAATTGGTATGGTAACGAAGAAGCAGATGAAATTGATGGTAACGAAGAAGCAGATTGTGGTGAAATAGTGGGGAAGATGACACAGAGGCTGCCACCAGAGTGTCAGAGAGCACCTACACAGCCTTTATCACGAGGCCCTTAGCTATCAGCTGCTGCTTGTCAAGGCAGAAACAGAGGATTACTTTGGGTTAAGTGTATGGTTGTGCCTCAAGAGTGACACTGAAGGGGCACATGGCCAGTGGGCCAATATATATAAAACCCACTGGGCATGTGCAAAGGAACTAAGTGATGATATAGAAATAAGATGATGTAATGGGAAGTGGGGGTTAGATAGAATACATGGATAAGTGATGTAATTAGCTAGTGTAGAAATAAATAGAATAACTTATGCTAATAATATAATGTGTTATTAATGATGGATGATAAGGGGGTGTGTTCTTGGGTGTGGCTTGTGTAATCTGTAAATGTGGTAGGTTCTACCACATCTCCCCCTCCTTTAGAGATTGAAGGTGGCGTTCAAGAGAAGAGCTGCGATTACTGCTGAGGGGTTGTGACAGAGGTGGGAGTGGTCCAGGATTGCCTGGAGAGAGCATCGGCTACATAGTTGGCATCACCAGAGATGTGGATGAGCTGGAAGTTGTAATCAGACAGTTTCAGTTTCCATCTGCACAAACGAGCTGAGGGAGGTTGTCCATTAACGATGTTGACCAAAGGACTGTGGTCTGTGCAGGCTTTGAAGAATCTTCCGGCCAAATAAAAATGAAAATGTTTAATGGTGGAGAGTAGGGCAAGGGCTTCAAGGTCCAGGATAGAGTAGTTCTTTTCACGGGGTAGGAGTTGTTTAGAGTAGAAAGCACAGGGAGACCATGTATCATTTCTGTAAACACAGAGACAACCTCCTATGCCTTGGTAAGAGGCATCGGAGAACACACACCATGCATCTTGAGAATTAGGAATAGTTAGGGAAGCATGACATGAGACAGAACTAATAATAGAATTAAATGCTGTCATAAAGTCGTTTGTATAAAGTAACTTGTCTGGGCTACGTTTTGTCAGGTGAGAATTTAAAACAGAGGTGTGATGTGACAACGAGGGAATAAATCTAGCATAAAACGTGATTAGCCCAATGAATGACTTGAGATCAGATTTGGTTGAGGGTAAAACATAATTGGAAATGTGAGAAATCCTTGCCTCAGGAATAGAAAGTGAACCGTTGCCAACATGAAATCCCAAGAAATCAAAAGATTTAAAACACCAACAACACTTTGACTGCTTTACTGTAAGGCCTGCTCCTGAAAGTCTTGAAAGAACTGAAGTGACATGAGACAAGATCAGAAAAGGAATGGGAGTAAATAATCAGGTCATCTATATAGGGAAGGCAAAAATGTTCCAGACCTCTTAACACAGTCTGCATTAAGAGCTGAAAAGTAGATGGTGCATTAGTCAAACCGAAAGGCATTACCCGATACTGGAATTTGCCTTGGAGACATGTAAAGGCAGTGAGCTCCTTCGAGTCATCAGCCATGGGAACCTGATGGAAGCCCTTTAACAAGTCCATCTTGGATAAGAATGCTGCATTACCTAGCTGCGAAAGGATGTCATCAATACTAGGCATTGTAAAGGGGTCATGGATAGTAACTGAAGTTAGCTTCCTAAAATCAATGACAATACGAATGCCACCGTCCTTTTTACGTACTGGCATTGGGGGGCTTGACCACTTTGAAGATGAAGGCTCTATGATGCCGAGTGACAAAAGGTTCTCAATTTCAAGTCTGAAGGCTTCTTGGTGAGCCAATGGGATTGAGTATGATGGAGACCAGATTGGAATAGTTGAAGTGACAGAAATACAATGATTAGCTAGGGAAGTACGGCCAGGTGTGTCTGAAAATACAGATGGAAATGAGTCTAAAACATACTGTAGCTGTTCTTGCTGCTCAGGTAACAATTCCACTGGTTGAGGTGTATTAACAGGGACGTAAAAATCATCTGTGACATGTTCATCAGGTACTATTAGTGCTTTGTAAACAGGCAGGGCCTTCTTGATTTGGGAAAGGTGAACCACTTTGGGTTTGCATTTCTTCCCTTGGGGAACTATAGAACAGTTTACTGGTGGTAAAAGTTGAGAAATAGTAAAGGGACCATCCCATGAAGAATCAAGACACTTGTTAAAGCCTGGGTTACGCTTGTAAACTATGTCACCAACACTAAAGTCAGCTGCTAACTCTGATTCATGTGATAGTCTGTTGGATGAGTGTTTGGAAGCTAGGGCTTTCTTGACATGATGGGTTTGACATGCAATCATATTGTCCATGTCATGGATGAACTGTGGTAAATTGACATTGGATAAAGAAGGAGTAGTCCAAATGGATTTAAGAGTTGATAAAATGAACGGGGTGGGCTTGAGAAAGAGAAGTTCATGGGGTGTTAATCCGTGTTTGGTGTTAGGGGTATTCCTGGCAAAGTAAAGAACTAAATCTAAGACAACAGTCCATTCTTGCTTCTCAGAGATAGCTTTAGAGAGCATGGTTTTGAGTGTAGCATGAAAACGTTCCAGACGTCCATTTGATTGGGGGTGGTAGGGTGATGTGTTTTGATAGTTGAGATGTGAAATTTGTGTTTAAGGTGAGAGAGGGTGGTGGACAAAAAGTTTGAGCCTTGGTCCGAGAGTATTTGAAGGGGTGCACCTAATAGGGAAATGATAGACAGGATAGCTTTGGCAGTTTCTTCTGAGGTGTATGTTTTAAGGGGAATAGCAAAAGGAAAGCCCGATGAAAGTTCCATGGAAGTGAGTATGTATCTTTTCTTGTCTTTGGAGAGTGGGAGGGGACCGACAATGTCTACTGCCAATTTCTCACCCCTTTGCGAGATTATTTCAGCTTCAACCATAGGCAGTTTAGGACCATTGGACTTGGTATAGAGCAAGCACTTCTTGCAGGATGAAATGTGAGTCTTAATGTCAGATGAGAGATTTGGCCATGTGAAGTGCTTATTGATCAAGGACCTAGTGGTTGTTACACCTCCATGTCCGAGACCTTCGTGTGCTGCTAGGAGTACTTTGTGACGAAGTGATTTGGGCACAACAATAGCATGTGATACTGTAGTGAGTGTTGATGTCATGCACATGAGTAGCTGGTTAACAATGAAAAAATGCTTTTCGCCTTTCTTGGCATGTTCCCATAATGGTGCTAGTGATTCGTCATTGTGCTGTAATTCAATGAGCAAGGAGGAAGGCTAGAGTCAACAGCAAGTTGGCAAACTCCATTAAGGGTGGGAAGGGCAACCGGGAGTTCGAAAACAGGAACTGACTTGGCAACTTGTGAGATCCCAGAGATAGAAACAAACTTAGCAGGTTCATAAGTGATGTCTATGAAATCGTCAGAGATTAAAGAAATCTTGGCTCCAGAATCTATCACAATGGGTGTCTGGATGTTGTTAATTATGCCTTGGGTGACAAGATCATCATCAAATGAATTAATGGGAGTGGGTAAAGTGTCAGTTGGAGAATGAGTGAGTGAAGTATGGTCAGGTTGTGAGATGTTAACTTCAATTTTCCTGACAGGGCGAATGTTTGTTCTTGGTGGAGTTGGGCGGGGATGATTAGGCAAAGTGTTGGAAGTGTTAGTAGGGTTAGTAGATTGGGGATGAGTTGGCCTGGGTGGATGGGAATGGACAGGGATAGCAGTGCAATTGCTAGCATAATGTCCCAAGTTATTACATTTATAACAGGTGACTGTACTGAGGTCACGTTTGGGGGGTGAGCTAGAGCGGGGTTGAGAAGTGTGATGATGGGAGGTGTGAGAATGTGAAGGATTGAAATGAGAATAGTGTGAATGAGTAGGTGAGGTCAGCAAAGGTGGTTTAGGATAATGAGACTGTCTTGGGATGGGATATTTGGAATCAGAGTGAGGGTTGTGATCGAGTGATCTGCTAAACTGAGACTTGGATGGATAAGATTTGCCTTGTTGAGATGAAGTTGACAAGCACCAGGTGTTACACTGTTGGATAAACGCTTGGTTAGAAGTGCAGGGCTTAGTAAGTAGGGCATCCCGATGTTCATGGGGGAGGCCTGCCAAAATGCCAACAGTGGCAAAAACATTTGACACTTCTTCAATTATCTTGTCTGAACAATTGGTAAGGAAGGGAAGGCTATCTAGTATTACTTGGAATTTGTTACGCCAATGGTTATACCATTGTAACAAGGACTTTTGACCATTATTTCTAAACTTAAATGGAAATGAATTAAGACATTCAGTGACAGAATAACCACCAATGTTTAACAGCACTAATTTCATGTCATCATAAGTTGTACATACTGCCACATTATTGTAATAAGCCTCCTTATAAAATCCTGACAAAACTGAGGGGAGGTATGTAATCCATCTATTCAATGGGATATTTCTAGCAGTTAATTCAAACTCGAATCTGTGGAGAAAGACGAAGATATTTTCTCCATCAGACATTTTGCCAATGGCAGAAGACAACGATTCTGGTTTATCAGCAATGGGTGTAACTGGTTGTGATTGTTTAGAAAGAAGCTGTGCAAACATGAACATTGTAGGGTCTACATCAGCAGCTTTAGCTTTATCAGAAATAGATTTCAACAAGGTAGTGGGATCATCCATGGGAGTTGCTAAGGGCTGGTGTTCTTTTGGTTTGACAGTATCAACAGAAACAGTGGTGCTAGTAGAACTCAATGATTCAGTAGGTGAGGAAATGCCTGTAATGACAGACTGAGTTGAGAATAATGAGGAAAAAGAATCAAGTGGTGAAGTATCCGCTGAGTAAGTGGAGGATTTTTCTGATGGGTTCATTGCTAATTCTAAGGCTCTTTGCCGCCTAGTTTGCATACTAAATAAATGGCACTCTGACTAAATTATAACACAAAGTAACAACGTCCGAGCACAATAGAATGAAACAATAACAGATGCAATAATAACGAACTAATAACTTGCGTTCGGAGCGAAGAAAGAGCAATCAGCTGTAGCGGCGAACAGTTATAGGATTAAAACGATAATCAGTGGTCTGAGCAAGTTAGGCTGCCGAAGTGGAGCAACAGGTGAAGACTGTTGAAAATAGACTGGAATTTCCCGAAGAGGCCGGACTATTGGTACGGCTTGGTCCAATTAATCACCAAATCAAGAGTGTGGGGGGGAGGACTGCTGCGTTGAAGAAGTAAGAAGCTGTGTGGCGGAAGCCCTCTACGCCGGGAACTGATCAGGGATTGCCTGAAGGAGAACAGAACGAGTAAAATGACTTGAACAGAAGGTGGGCTTGACTCAAAACAGAATAACACAGTGGAAGCAAAAGGAAGTAAGCAACGGAACGTCGATGAAGTGAGGTCGTCTCCGGATCTCCAACGACTGAAGAGCAGAAGGAGCACCGCTGCCACCAAGTGTGGTGGAATGGTGGGGAAGATGACACAGAGGCTGCCACCAGAGTGTCAGAGAGCACCTACACAGCCTTTATCACGAGGCCCTTAGCTATCAGCTGCTGCTTGTCAAGGCAGAAACAGAGGATTACTTTGGGTTAAGTGTATGGTTGTGCCTCAAGAGTGACATTGAAGGGGCACATGGCCAGTGGGCCAATATATATAAAACCCACTGGGCATGTGCAAAGGAACTAAGTGATGATATAGAAATAAGATGATGTAATGGGAAGTGGGGGTTAGATAGAATACATGGATAAGTGATGTAATTAGCTAGTGTAGAAATAAATAGAATAACTTATGCTAATAATATAATGAGTTATTAATGATGGATGATAAGGGGGTGTGTTCTTGGGTGTGTCTTGTGTAATCTGTAAATGTGGTAGGTTCTACCACACAGATGAAATTGATGGTAACGAAAAAGCAGATGAAATTGATGGTATAACGAAGGAGATGAAATTGATGGTAATGAAGGAGCAGATGAAATTGATGGTAATGAAGGAGATGAAATTGATGGTAACGAAGAAGGAGTTGAAATTGATGGTAACGAAGAAGCAGATGAAATTGATGGTAACGAAGGAGTTGAAATTGATGGTAATGACGAAGCAGATGAAATTGATGGTAACGAAGAAGCAGATGAAATTGATGGTAACGAAGAAGCAGATGAAATTGATGATAACGAAGAAGCAGATGAAATTGATGGTAACGAAGAAGCAGATGAAATTGATGGTAATGAAGGAGATGAAATTGATGGTAACGAAGAAGCAGATGAAATTGATGGTAACGAAGAAGCAGATGAAATTGATGGTAACGAAGAAGCAGATGTAATTGATGGTAACGAAGAAGCAGATGAAATTGATGGTAATGAAGGAGATGAAATTGATGGTAACGAAGAAGCAGATGAAATTGATGGTAACGAAGAAGCAGATTGTGGTGAAATAGTGGGGAAGATGACACAGAGGCTGCCACCAGAGTGTCAGAGAGCACCTACACAGCCTTTATCACGAGGCCCTTAGCTATCAGCTGCTGCTTGTCAAGGCAGAAACAGAGGATTACTTTGGGTTAAGTGTATGGTTGTGCCTCAAGAGTGACACTGAAGGGGCACATGGCCAGTGGGCCAATATATATAAAACCCACTGGGCATGTGCAAAGGAACTAAGTGATGATATAGAAATAAGATGATGTAATGGGAAGTGGGGGTTAGATAGAATACATGGATAAGTGATGTAATTAGCTAGTGTAGAAATAAATAGAATAACTTATGCTAATAATATAATGTGTTATTAATGATGGATGATAAGGGGGTGTGTTCTTGGGTGTGGCTTGTGTAATCTGTAAATGTGGTAGGTTCTACCACACAGATGAAATTGATGGTAACGAAGAAGCAGATGAAATTGATGGTAACGAAGGAGATGAAATTGATGGTAATGAAGGAGCAGATGAAATTGATGGTAATGAAGGAGATGAAATTGATGGTAACGAAGGAGTTGAAATTGATGGTAACGAAGAAGCAGATGAAATTGATGGTAACGAAGAAGGAGTTGAAATTGATGGTAATGACGAAGCAGATGAAATTGATGGTAACGAAGAAGCAGATGAAATTGATGGTAACGAAGGAGATGAAATTGATGGTAACGAAGAAGCAGATGAAACTGATGGTAACGAAGAAGCAGATGAAATTGATGGCAACGAAGGAGATGAAATTGATGGTAACGAAGAAGCAGATGAAATTGATGGTAACGAAGAAGCAGATGAAATTGATGGTAACGAAGGAAATGAAATTGATGGTAACGAAGAAGCAGATGAAATTGATGGTAACGAAGAAGCAGATGAAATTGATGGTAACGAAGGTGATGAAATTGATGGTAACGAAGCAGATGGAATTGATGGTAACGAAGGAGATGAAATTGATGGTAACAAAGAAGCAGATGAAATTGATGGTAACGAAGAAGCAGATGAAATTGATGGTAATGAAGAAGCAGATGAAATTGATGGTAGTGAAGAAGCAGATGAAATTGATGGTAACGAAGAAGCAGATGAAATTGATGGTAACGAAGAAGCAGATGAAATTGATGGTAACGAAGGTGATGAAATTGATGGTAACGAAGCAGATGGAATTGATGGTAACAGAGGAGATGAAATTGATGGTAACAAAGAAGCAGATGAAATTGATGGTAACGAAGAAGCAGATGAAATTGATGGTAACGAAGGAGATGAAATTGATGGTAACGAAGAAGCAGATGAAATTGATGGTAACGAAGGAGATGAAATTGATGGTAGTGAAGAAGCAGATGAAATTGGAAGTAATGGTGTAGCAGATGAACAAGATGGAATAGATCGATTACGTATGAACCAATTAGATAGTTTAACTGAAGTAGATGGAATTAATGAAATCGATGGAACAGACTGAACAACAGCTATTTTACAGTTGAGTGTTTGCTGTTGACTTGTTAGACAATGTAGAAGGCTGACGTGTGATAACATCTACAGAAATACATAAGATTTTTAGCTATAATTGGATGGTACAGTAGATGCATGATTTATGACTGAAATTATATCTTGCTATATAGCACAAAATGATAGGAGAACTGACTAACAGAAAGATATTGTCATAGCAATGAGCATGTTACATTTGTCAGTTGTCCTTTCTTGCCCATATTATGTTTAAGCAACTGATGGACAATCAAGAGGGCTCAGGGGCGGATCTAGAAATTTTGAAAGGGGTTTCTTTTTTTTTTGCTAGTGTATTATTGTCACCATTCTGGCGGCTCTAGAAATTTTAAATGGTTTTTTTTTTGTTTTTTTTTGCTAATCAGTTAAATCATACACACTCAGAAATTTTTATGCCTAAATAAGTAATAGTAGAAAATTTTACAGTTTCTTGAAAGAATCATGAAGAAAGAACTGATGACTGTTACTATTGTTAAGTGCTTTGATTTATGCTGGTAGTGAAAAGTGATGAGTTGCTATGATACATTGATGAATTAAAATATGTTTATATTATTATAATGAAGAACTATATTATGATATCATCATGATTGTTGAAGTCTATGATGTGAAATCAATTTGAAATATAAGTGAAGTTTACATTAGCTATGTATTAAAGTGATATAAGTAATGAAGTTAAATGAAGAATTGATGACTTTTAAAGTATATTTCAAGGTTATGATTTAGCTAGTTACAAAACAATTCTTCTATTACACACCAACTTAAATCTATCAACAATCACATCAAAATCGATTGGCATGTCATTATGAATACTCATCATGACCAAGGATGACAACCGCTCCTGTCCCATGGTACTCCTCAGTGCAGTTTTTATATTTGCTAATGTGCTATTAGCGCGCTCATTCTCGCAAGATGTCACAGGTAGAGTGCATGCTATTCTTAACAACACATATATGTTCGGGAAAAATTCCTTATCACACATGGCTAAGGCTAACTTTAAAGTGGATGGACGATTTTCAGAGCTTTGCTGTTCAAATTTCCTTCTCCATCGAAAAATCTCTGTACCTACAAGTGCAGGTTGAGGTAGATCACCTCTATATTTATCAACTAGTCTATCAAAATTTAATGAAGTTGCTGATTGTTCACATAATAGTGAAGGAACTAAGGTAAGAAGCTCAGATACAAATATTTGATGCTCTCCAAATCATTCCTGCATTTGTTGGATCAGATGATCTAGCAAAGGCAGTGCAGTCATTCTTCTATAATATGTTTCAGCAGAATCATACTCCACATTTTCTCGGCCTTGCTGACGACCAACAGTTCTAGGAACTTCTGGCAAAACACCAATGTCATTAGCCAAAGCTTCTGCTTGTTCATACCAGTCTTGAAGGAGCTGATCATTTGAGCGCATGGCTTTCAAGTCAGATATAACATGCTGAACTTTCATATAAGCATATGCAAGATCATTGGTTTTGTATTGAAGTTTTATACTAATTGGTTTAATTACTGACATGCAATGCATTGTAACTATGAAAGCATAAATAAAACCAAAGCTATTATAGATTTTCAGCAAACCAGTTGCAGTCACTATAGTGCTAGCATCCCAGTCCATACTACCATATGTAGTATCACGAGTGGTTATAGCTTCCATTACAGCATGAAGATATTTAAACAAGTCAAAAAAACTCTCATATGCTTCATGACGGTATATCCAGCGAGTTCTACACAAATCTTTTACTCTAACTAACTTCGTACGTTTATCAATTACACGTTCAAGAAACATTTGCCTTTTTGCACTATTTTTAAAGAAATAAGAAGATTCTGTGATAGCACCGTTCATATTTCGAATAGGTTGTAAACTACAAGCCTGTACAATGCACAAGTTCAAAACATGTGAACTACAGTGTACGTAGGTAGCTAAACTGTTTTCTGCTGATAGCAAGCCTTGCACACCACGTTGAGCTGCCATATTAGAGGCTCCATCATACCCTTGTCCTCTACAATCTTGAAAATCCAAACCATACTTCAATAAAGTTTCTTTGATCTTAGCAGCCAAAGCTTCACCAGTTACTCTGTCAGTAGTTACAAAGTCTAAAAACTCTTCTCTTATGCAATCTTTACTATCTACAAATCTTAAAACGATGGAAACTTGCTCTTTATTAGATATGTCACGTACTTCATCACATAATACAGAATAAAACTTGGCTTCTTTTATTTCACTAATTATATTATCTCTAAAATAATCTCCTAATATTTCAATTAGCTGATTTTGAATAGTTTTACTGGTGTAAATGGCATTCCGTCCAGATTCTTTGAAATGCTTTTCAAGAACAGTGTCTCCTGATCGTATAGCATACTGAAGTAAGGCCAAAAAGGTGCCTTTGTTACTGCTTGGATCAGCTGTGCTATCGTCTCTATGCCCACGAAGTGCTATACTTTGTGTACCACACAAATGAATGGCATCTGCAATATGTTTAATTATAGAACGATTTTTAGTTATTTCTTTTAATCTACTATTTACAAGCAGATTATCAACAGCTAATTGTGGTCTGAACTGTGAATTTTTTAAAGCTTCTGCCTGGGTGACTGCCAGCTGGTGATAATTGGTAGAAATATGCTTGGAAAATTTACTTGTTTTTGCTGTCCAATAATTAAATTTATTGCATACCAACTGACCTAAATTATCCTTATTGGCAAAAAGCACACAAGGTAGACAAAATATACCATCTTCTGCTTTGCTATATACAAACCAAGGATTCTTCTCTAAATATGACAATTGACAAGACCTCTGACACCCATCTAAGTATCTACTAGGAAACCTAAAATCGCTATTAGGCTTAAAGTGTTTAGTTAAGATAGAGTACTTTAATGTTGAGGAAAAACACCTTATAGAGGTTTGAGGGGTTGACTGTAGAAGCAACCCAATATCGTCACATAGTTGCTCACTCATGCTACTACATAACGAAGTACTAGAAACCGCAGGCGCTAGCGCAAGAGTACCTGGGACATGAGCAGTTTGAGGAGAAAGAACACCACAAAAAGAGGTAGGAGAAGCAGGAGGGGGTGAAATTGGTGTATCGGCAGGGGAATGAAGACTCAAGCATGGAGAAGTAGGTGCAGAATCAGGGAGATCAATGAATTCTCCTTCTTCTATTCTAGGTCTCTTTGTAGATAAAGCATTATCAGGAGAAGAGTCTGCAGAAATTTCAGCTCCAGAACTCTTCCTAAAATTGGCATGACTACTTAATACATTGCAACGAGGCTATCTAATTTAACACTAACTTGTGAAAGAAGGAGGTCAACTTTCTCTGAGACATGGCCAACAGATACAGCCCCTGATACTTCCACTAACCAAACCACACAAACACTCTGACAACCGAAGACACTTCAATGAAGCCTTACAAACGCACGATCAGCTGGTTGTTGTGTGCGTTTATTAGAAAACACAGCTAAATACTGGGCGTGTTCAGCTATAGACTATAGACGGACCGCCCCAATTTTGGTTTAATTGATCGCGGAGAAGTCGCGATATTGTTTCTCTGTGGAGTTCCATTGTGCCAGTTTGGGAGTTCAGTAGTGGTTGTAAATTAGGTAAGTATTGAGCTGAAAATGGGGGTTTTGTCCGAAACCTAACGATACCCCCTGGATCCGCCACTGGGGCTATAATAGGAATCAAGGAAGTTGTGACAAGTGACAGTTACTTGACTATGTACAGTTGACATATACTCACTCAGTTATGATTGCTTATGTTCACTTCACAGCACATGCATATTTTCATTCACAAGTTATGTGGGAAATGTGAATGTTTACATAATTTAAAATGTGAAATATTGATGTCTTAGTTAACCTGATAATTTCTGATGAAGTTGCCTTGCACTAACAGGTTTCAAGTATACTTTGGGATGGTAGTAAGTATCTACATCCACAGGTCTGTACAGGTCAAGTAACTTCTGTCTTTCACTTAGATGCCTAATATACAAGAGGTACAATAACTTTATCACACTTTATGGATATTGATCATTTCTCACATTAAATTTCCATTCAAAAGTTCTTCCAACATTATTTTACGAAAGATCCCCATGTGTTTCTGCGTAGTAAGCAATGCAACAGGTAAAAATGATTATAAATGAAAAAAGAATCAATATTACCTGCACAAACTGGAATGGCTTATCCATGGAGCGGTAGAACATGTACTAATGCAGTATATATAAATAAACATGAAAAATAATTACTAAAATATACTAAGCACTAACCTGACAGACAAAGACTCCACAGTCAACTCCATTCTTTTGTCTGGGAATATCCTTTATACAAGTTATTATGATTACTTAAACTGATGAAGTATTTATATAACTTGCTACTCACCTTTCTATGATGGTACTGCCACTTCTCTATGTTCAATTGGGCACACTTGTATTTCATGTAAGATCTATAACTAGTGGTGTGCTTGAGCACAAATGGCGAGCGAGCCTAAAGACTATACTATTTTTATTGACTTTTAACACTGAAGCTACTGAAAATAATGTCCAGTTTTTTATTTTAGCATACAGGGTAAAGGGATTTCAGTGCTATAGTAACAACTCTCTGCAACTGCTTGAATTGAAGGAAAAAACAACAACAACAAAACAATACACGTTATTTAAAAGTTTTCTTTGTGATATTCTTTAGCTAAGTAGTGGTTGTAACACACAATGCTTTGACACAGCTGGACATGCACCTACACAGACTTCGCAGTAGTCTAGTGGACAATGTATTTTCAGGTAAATACTGTGCGCACGGCTTATAACCATGACAAAGAGCGCATTGACTTACCACCGCCACTAACTCGAATAGAAATGGAAGTCCCTTAAGTTGTCAAGTTTTAACTGTGCCGGCAAAAGAATTCAAAACGGTAAACAATTCAATTTCTAGGGTGATACGGGTACTGATCGATAAACCAGAGGATTCTGTTCAGTGCAATTTGGGACGGGGTCGACAACCGAACTAACACAAAACGCGAGGGTCAAAGTACAAAAATGCCTTACGTACGTCCATACATATATACTAGTGATGTGCTTGAGCACAAATGGCGAGCGAGCCTAAAGACTATACTATTTTTATATGAATGATTTTGACTTCTAACACTGAAGCTACTGAAAATAAGGACCAGTTTTTAAATTTCGCATACAGGGTAAAGGGATTTCAGTGCCATAGTAACAACTCTCTGCAACTGCTTGAATTGAAGGGAAAAAACAACAACAAAACAATACACGTTATTTCAACGTTTTCTTTGTGATATTCTTTAGTTAAGTTGTAACACAATGCTTTGACACAACTGGACATGCACCTAGACAGACTTACCTTAGCGGTAGCCTAGTGGACAATGTATTTTCAAGTAAATACTGTTGCGCACGGCTTATAACCATGACAAAGAGCGCATTGACTTACCACCGGCCACTAACTCGATAGAATATGAAGTCCCCTTAATTTTTTCAAGCAAGTTTAACGCAACTGCACCCCGCAAAAGCTTCAAAAAGGTAACAATTCAATTCTAGGTGATACGGGTACTGATGATAAACCAGAAGGTTCTGTTTAGTGCATTAGGACCGGGTCTACCACAAGACTAACCAAAAACGCGAGGGTCAAAGTACAAAATGACATACGTACGTCCAAACATAATATACAAATAAACTATAAAATCTGTGTGCATTGGTTGGGCGAGCGAGCGAAGTTCTGGGGAAATGTTGACACTTTCAATTGCATTGGGGGCGTTTGATTTGAATTTGCATTGGTTTTCTTCCTGCAGGTTGCCAAATCTGAATTCACATCTCATTATTAGTAGTAGAATATGTAATGACATGTAAAGGGGGAAATGATGATTGGTAAAGGGTAAAGAATGGTACTCCTCATGATAAAGTAACAATGATAACAAAATAATGTGTAAAGTACAGAAAAGGGGAAAAGGGGGGAAACGTGTAAAGGGGAAACATGTAAAGGGGGAACCGTGTAAAGGGGAAACATGTAAAGAGATGCTGATATCCACTGTTCTCCCCATCTTGACACTTTCAATTCACGTATTCAGTTTAAACGACCACGTATGCGCGCGCGTTTAAACGACCACGTATATGAGCGCGCGTTTAAACGACGACGTATATGCGCGCGCGTTTAAACGACGACGTATTCAGAATTTCCATAGACTACATCTTAGAGTTGCTCGCTCGCTTCGCTCGCTCGCCAATAAATAAACATCCCCGATTTTCGATTGTGTTACCCCTGTAAGTGTCTCGCTCGCTACGCTCGCTCGCCAACAAATAAACAAACTGACATCCCCGATTTTCGATTGTGTTACCCCTGTAAGTGTCTCGCTCGCTACGCTCGCTCGCCAATTAATATTTATATGAAACATATACAAAGACAACATCAATTATTTACTTGATTTGAGTCCAGTACATTGCATTTATGGTTGTACAAAGAGTCATAGTACTCGCCCACTTGGGCATTGACATCTAAAATCTATAGACTATAGACATACATACACTCACATTATTAGTTGATACAAAATTCATACATTAATTTCATACCAGTAAAGTCCAGTGGTTTCCACCATCATTTTTTATAGGAAACAGTATCAGATCTTGACTGGCTACATTGACCTGTGTGCAATTCTAGAAATCACCCATACAGCACTTGTGGAAAAGAATTTTTCATCGCCTTTCTATGCCACTTTTCAACACCTGTGTAGCCACTCTGAATAAACTTGGGAAGAAAGTGAGAACTGTATGTCAAGATTTTTTTTCCACAATGCTATGTAATAAATAATGCATGACATAATTAGAGATTTCTAATAATAAAAAAATTGATTACTTTTAGAGATTCTTTGGCCACTAGTTGAGCATACTGATAGAGAATCTAATACATGTGTACATAACTAGTGATGTGCTTGAGCACAAATGGCGAGCGAGCCTAAAGACTATACTATTTTTATAGAATGATTTTGACTTCTAACACTGAAGCTACTGAAAATAAGGTCCACTTTTTTAATTTCGCATACACGGTAGAGGGATTTCAGTGCCATAGTAACAACTGCTTGAATTGAAGGAAAAAAACAACAGCAAAACAATGCACGTTATTTACAAGTTTTCTTTGTAATATTCTTTAGCTAAGTAGTGGTTGTAACACACAATGCTTTGACACAACTGGACATGCACCTACACAGACTTACCTTCGCAGCTAGTGGACAATGTATTTTCAAGTAAATACTGTTGCCAGGGCTTATAACCATGACAAAGAGAGCATTGACTTACCACCGCCACTAACTCGAATAGAAATGGAAGTCCCTTAAGTTTTCAAGTTTTAACTGCACCCGCAAAAGAATTCAAAACGGTAAACAATTCAATTTCTAGGGTGATACGGGTGCTGATCGATAAACCAGAGGATTCTGTTTAGTGCAATTTGGGACGGGGTCGACCACATAAATAACACAAAAACGCGAGGGTCAAAGTACAAAATGACATACATACGTCCAAACATATATATAAATAAATAAATAAACAAACATCCCCGATTTTCGATTGTGTTACCCCTGTAAGTGTCTCGCTCGCTACGCTCGCTCGCCAATTAAAAATACAGTTATAAAACAATTGAATTAAAGATTCACTAACCTCATCGGTCAGGTAAGTTGATCCCACTATAGGACAGCACACATCTCGAGGTAATGACAGAAGAGATGGATCTAAAGATAAACATACAAAACAAAGCATGTTCATTCAGTAGTAACTACACAATTTAGAAATACAAATAAGTCATATTAGGACATTTACTTTCAAAATGGAAAAATATATATACACACCACACTATACTGTAATACAAGAAAATATCATATTGGAACAACAATATAGGTATCACTTGTTTGGTTACCTTTAGAAAGCTCGTAAAATAATTGATAAGGTTGTTGCTGCAGAACTGTAGCCATGCTAACTGATGTGACCTGTATAAAACAAACAAATATTTGATCACTTTCTCCAGTTTTAATAATCTTCATAATTTTCAGCTTTGCCGTAAATTGTCTGTGCGTATTCCAGGAAGTCCCCATCCACTTCTATGGGCAGTTATATTGTCAGAAAATATGCATTTGTAACAGCATCAAGGGTTTTTTATGAAAGTAGTGGGGGTGAAGTCTATATTGAGTGTACCAGTCATGTGACTACAACTTCAAATGGCTAGTACAACTGTTCAACCAGAAGGAGGGGCTCCCGGCAGTGAAAGCTCCAATTTAAAATAAATTTCATAATTTTGATTGGGCAGGTGACTATTTTATTGTCCCGTGAGACGAATGACAGCATTACTGGACAGTTGTTCTATACTAGTAATTACATCAGTTCGATTTTGGAGATGTGAAATAGTTTTACCATGTTCAATCAGTCAATCTTCCATTCTCTGTCATATCACCGAGTCCATAGCCTCCAACCAGGCGTCCTAATGAGTTGGTAATTTTTTTTTGGCTGGTTTGCTTACTACAGCAGTACACTGCATTGAGTGCATCCCTATACACATAGTTTCATCCAAAAACCGCCGAGGAATTTTAATGATATTCACGTACATGGGCGCGGTCGGGTCACGCCCACTGGGGGGAAAGCTAGCTAGCGGCTGTGGCAGTCATGGTGAAGAATTGCTGTGTGGTTGGATGTACAAACTATGTAGGAAAGAAAGGAGGGCTCAGCTTTTTTAGATTTCCACTTACAGATAGGAATAGGTGCCAGAAGTGGGAAGCTGCTATAGACCCTTTGCGGCTGACGTCATAGACCTGCGCGTTTATTTACTCTGCCATTTTGAGTGTCAACGGCGAGTTCAACTGAGTGTCAGGTAGGTCTCGCGAGCCAGACCCTTTACCAACCGCTAGCGCGGGAGAAGGAAAGGGTCTGGTAAACGTGCATACATCGATTCGTTCTGCTGGAATGCAATTAGTGCGTTTGTTTACTTCCTGCGTTGGCCGGAAGGTTTAAATTGCAGGTTTAAATTGAATAATTACCAGTTGACTGCAAGAAGAAAAATGGTTAACCAGAACTGTTTTGGCTGTGGGAAATTGTTGGATAGCGGTGAAAACAAGAAGCGTAGGCGCCTGCTGTCAAGCCCCAGCTTGAGTTTACATTTGAAAACTTTATCTTCTCTGGCAGTTGCTGCAGATAGTGGAGTAGACACTGGAAGCCTGAATACAGGATTCTGTAGAAGTTGTGTGGGGCTGATAGAAAAATATCACCAATTGCACAAACAGCTGAGCAACAATTTCTCTGGGGCTATCTCACATATATCCCGATTAACCACTCAATCTGAAGCTCCAGAAGCATCCACGAGCACACTATGCAGTCAGCCTGGATCTCATGAAACTGAAACCGGCCAACAGTTGCAGAGTATGGAATTAGCTAGTACACCCTTAAGTACAGACACAGGAAGCCAGACCTTGCAAGCTGAGCCAAGTAGTCCGTCTCAATCCTTAGAGACCTTACATGCCGTACCAAGTGGTCCTTCACAATCCTTGGAGACCTTACATGCTGAGCGAAGTGGTTCATATCAATCCTTGGAGACTAGCAATCAGTCAACATCTCCAGCTCTGACAGTAAGTTCTGTTATTATAATTGATTTATTTACCAAAATAAACATTAATTTATAGGCAAAGATACACTACTTGAGGCATCCAAAAGTGTACACTGTTACTCCCAACAGAAGAAGAATCTGCAGGCCTCTAGTGAGAAGGAGTTACACATCTTTTGCAATTCAGTGTGTGAAAAAAAACCAAGCCACCAAACAAGCAGTTGTTAATGTTGTAGGACAGGTTCTTCAAAGTGAAATAGCTGCCATTTGCTCTGATAATTTCAATTCCATTATGAGGGATAAGTCTGTAATGTCTGTCCACAATTTCAAGAATGTGGTAACATCATTAGTGAATTTAGAAGCAAAGCACCAACCCTTCTATATCTTTTGATGTCCTGCTTGAAAACTGCAAAGCCAAGACGAAATACAGAATATATAGTGGTTGTAGTGGTTTCCATTCTGTGTAAACATCGTAGACCTTCAGCATGTCTCATTCAAAGAATTATTTCACTTATATTGTACACTGGACATGCCAGTAAACAAGTAAGTTATTCACTTAAGCAATGAAACAATTTTGAGGCTGCATTCAATTTCATTAGGTATTTCAGCGACTACAGAAAATTGGTCTTTGTCTCTCACATACCGCCACTGTCCAACTTATTAATATCTTAGGTAGTGATTATGATTCTTTGGTCCTAGACTGGAAGGAAAGTGTTCAATGGAACTCGATTTCATCTCAGGTATGAATGTTAATACATATTTTATATGAATACTGGCATGCAAAGAGAACATGTAAACACTCCATACTATATACTACATAGCCTCACTCCCATTTATGCAATCATTTGGAATAGTATGTAACTAGGGATAGTAAATATTCACATTAAAATCAGCGAAGCGAGCTATTGCAAACCATAGAATGTGCTAAGGTGTTGTGAATAAAGAGTTGAATGAGGATGCTTGACTAAAGTTCAAGTTTTCAATTAACAGTGGTGGTACAGGACGTCATTACATTTAGAGTCACGCGTGGGCAAGAGAAAAACTGCTCAGCCATTTATGTTAGATTCGCGCGTGAACGAGTGCCACATATGCCTGAGGGTTTCATTTTCTAGACTTAGATATAACTAAATATGAGACAAAACACATTAGAAAGTCAGTTCCGCTCGTTGTGCTTGCTTTGCTGAATTAAATTATATAATTGGTCTTATCTTTAATTTTTATTTTGGTGTTACGTGTTTGAAAGATTTCGATTTACTTGATTCCATGGAGAGTTAAGATTTGCACTATGGGTGACGAGGGAGGCAATGAGCCATTGAGTATTGGTAAAAATAAAATATTATGAACATGATAAAGTCAGTATCATTTAATGTGTTCCCACTGGTACTGAAACCTGAGCTAGCAGGATAATAAGAATAGACCAGGGCTGTATCTAGAGAGGGAAGAGGAGAGGGGGGTTGTAATCTTTCTATCCCTTTTTACGATTTATATTTTTTGAAATGCGTAATCCTCACGGTAAAAGAAATTTGCAAAATTAGACAATTGAATACACTTTAATGAACATTGGGGGGTGTATTTTAGGGTTTGATCAACAACCCCTTCTTTCTGCAATTTCTGGATCCGGAAAAGGACATATTCACGGTTTGCACACAATAAATTTTCAAATAATTGGCGAGCGAGCGTAGCGAGCGAGACACTTACAGGGGTAAAAATGAAAAAATCGGGGATGTTTGTTTATTTGTTTGTATATATGTTTGGACGTACGTATGTCATTTTGTACTTTGACCCTCGCGTTTTTGTGTTAGTTATGTGGTCGACCCCGTCCCAAATTACACTAAACAGAATCCGCTGGTTTATCGATCAGTACCCGTATCATACTAGAAATTGAATTGCGTTTAATTCTTTTGCGGGTACAGTTAAAACTTGAAAACTTAAGGGACTTCCATTTCTATTCGAGTTAGTGGTGGTGGTAAGTCAATGCGCTCTTTGTCATGGTTATAAGCCGTGCGCAACAGTATTTACTTGAAAATACATTGTCCACTAGACTACTGCGAAGGTAAGTCTGTGGTAAAAAAAAAAAGTTTGGCCCAACAATGGTAGGGGCAATGTCCAGTTGTGTCAAGCATTTTGTGTTTACAACCACTACTTAGCCATAAATAATCGGCAAAGAAAACGTTTAAATAACTGTATTGTTTTGTTGTTGTTTTTTTCCCTTCAATTCAAGCAGTTTGCAGAGAGTTAGGTGTTACTATGGCACTGAATCCCTTTACCCTGTTGCTACTAAAACAAACTGGACCTTAGTGTCATAGCTTCAGTGGTAAAGTCTAAACTCATTCATCTAAAAATATTATCGTCTTTAGGCTCTCGCTCGCCATTTGTGCTCAGCACATCACTAGTATATATGTTTGGACGTATGTATGTCATTTTGTACTTTGACCCTCCGTATTTTTGTGTTCGCTCAGCGTTCGACCCTGTCCCAAACTTCACTAAACAGAATCCTCCGGTTTAGCGACCATTACCCCTATCACCTTAGAAATTGAATTGTTTACTGCTTTGAATTCTTTTGTGGGTGCAGTTTAAACGCAAAAACTTATGGGAGCTCCATTTCTATTCGAGTTAGTTGCTATTTGTCACAGTTATAAGCCCTACTCAACAGCATTTACTTGTAAATTCATTGTCCACTAGACGAACCGAAGGTAAGTCTTGCGTAGGTATGTTCAGTTGTGTGAAAGTATTGTGCGTTACAACTACTATTAAGAATGTCACAAAGGAAACTTTAAATAAAGTGACTTGATTTTGTTGCTTCTTTTTCAATTCAAACAGTTGCTGGGAGCGGTTACTATGGCTTTGAATCCCCTTTACCGCATACGTAATTTAAAAACTTGACTATTATTTAGTAGCTTGAGTGTTACTTGTTAAAATCAATCATTTAACAATTTTTAGTTTAAAAGCTCGTCCGCCATTTGTGCTCAAGCAACCCCTTAGTTTTATTTATTTATTGATTTGTATATTAGTTTATGGACTTATGTAATGTCATTTTGTACTTTTGCCCTCGCGTTTTTGGTGTAGTTATGTGGTCGCCCGACCGTTCCCAACCTTGCACTAAGCAGAAATCCTCTGGTTTATATCGATCAGTACCCCCGTATCACCCTAGAAATTGAATTGTTTACCGTTTTGAATTCTTTTGCGGGTGCAGTTCAAACTTGAAAACTTAAGGGACTTCCGTTTCTATTCGAGTTAGTGGCGGTGGTAAGTCAATGCGAGCCGTGCGCAACAGTATTTACTTGAAAATACATTGTCCACTAGACTACTGCGAAGGTAAGTCTGTGTAGGGGCATGTCCAGTTGTGTCAAAGCATTGTGTGTTACAACCACTACTTAGCTAAAGAATATCACAAAGAAAACTTTTAAATAACGTGTATTGTTTTTTTTGTTTTTTTTTCCTTCCAAGCAGTTGCAGAGAGTTGTTACTATGGCACTGAAATCCCTTTACCTTGTATGCTAAATTTAAAAACTGGACCTTATTTTCAGTAGCTTCAGTGTTAGAAGTCAAAATCATCCATATAAAAATAGTATAGTCTTTAGGCTCGCTCGCCATTTGTGCTCAAGCACATCACTAGTATTACAAAATAAAATGTAATTCCAGTATGGCATTGTTAGGCAGTAGTTAGGGCATGAAATGGATTTATGTACACACTTCTTTATTTACAGTAATGTTACTTTTACAGGATGAATCTTCTGTTCTGGATAGCAGGGTATGTTCCCCTCAATTACGTTTCCCACTTCATTCATCAACACCAGAGCCCCTTGAAGATGCACTATCCTCTGATACTTTGGCACTTGATTCTTCAACATCTCCTGATAGTGATTCTTTGATCTGCCCAGATGTTATTGAACAGTCATTGGATAGCCAAGATCTAACTGAGCTAGCTTTTGAAGAAGCTGAAGAGTCAATGGCTGAAGAGTCAATGGCTGAAGAGTCAATGGCTGAAAAGTCCTTGAATGAGACTACAATCTCAATCCAGTCAGAGGCAGTAGAAACTTGCACTGCCGTCAAGTCGACAAATGCTGGTTATAAGCTAGTGTTTGATAACATCGATAAAACTATCAAGCCAAGATATATGAGGCAAGATGTACAGAGTGTGATGTTGCATTATGTGCAAGCTTATGCGGTCAAGGATAGAATTGATTTTTCTAACATAGGCCATGAACGAAGAAAGGAAGCTAATATATACAAATTAATACCAGAATCTGATGACTACAGATTATTGAAGAACAGATTTATTATCCATGTGTCACAAGTCATTGTAGAATACCTGGATTTTTTTAAAAGAAGACTTTAAAGGTCTTGTTCAACGACACATTCCTCATAAATATAGTTCAGAAACGTGTCGCATATCAGAAATAGTAAGCAGTATTGAGCGGCTAATGTTTATATACAATAATGTTGTAATATCTTATGACTTTGAAAGCTTCCTTCTTGTGCTCTGTCTTTCTATTGCACTTATAACGTTAGAGAACACTTTTTAAATATATTTCTATTATTGGTCAATCAGTACCCTAATTCAGAAATTCTACTAGCTAAAAGTTATTGGTTTATTTGAATCTTTTATTGATACCATAATTTGTTATTGATAACATAGTTGTTAGCCATTTTGTTTTTTATGCTAGGTTCCACTTGGAGTCTTACCAAAGAATGAAATGCTTTATGAAGACATGGTAGATATATTAGAAGAGTATAAAAAATATATCCCATCTAAAGTGGTAAATCTTGAGGAGCCTATTCCTGGTACTGATCTTACTGAGGATCGAGTATTTCTTTCCACATTGTTGGGTGGTGATGGTTTGTCCGTGGCTCGAGCACGAGGTGCACAATACATCAGAAGCACTTCAGAGTTGGCAATGCATCGCCTGGATGGTTTTTTGCCTGTTGCTGAGGATTGGCATGCTAAAGTATGCTTTTTAGAGGTATAAAATATATTTGTATGTTTATTATGTAAATAACCATGCATATTATAATGTACAGGTGTTTTGGAAAATACTCTGCAAAACTACATCAGGGATGGACAAAGGTACACTGTGTCAGCTGAGAAACCTGATCAATCGACGAAACATATCAAAATCTCCAAAAAATAATGTCAATGCATCAGAAGATTTTATGGAGGTAATTGTGAATGATCATATTTTGGCTGCAGTTATGTCCTACTTAGGCATGTCCTCCATACACGACAGACCATCACCTTCAATTGTCTCCCATGATGTTTGGATGGAAAGTGATGACGTCAGACGCTTGGTTTTGCATAGCATAGCGGAGCATGTTATTACTCAACATGTCGACTTGGCAACTTCGTTTAAAGACCCCTCCCATAGTGGTAGTGATAAGGGCACTGCATATGAGTATGCTTGTGAAGTTTTAACATTAGGTCTTGTAATATTTGACTTCAAAGACGCTATTCGAGAGGGAGATGGAGATCAGGTTCTTTTGCTTTGGAAGTACATGCTTATTCTTTTTAAAGCTACTGGGAGAAAGAACTACGCAATTAAAGCATTGACTCTTCTTTCTCAATACCACATACTTCTTCCATGCAACTTGGCTGAGCAGCTGAAATGGTCACGGTTTGTCAATGTACGTGGTCTTCCTGGACACAATATCAGCTGTGATTTACATATGGAGCACTTAAACAGACTGGTAAAGGTGTCCATAGAAGGTCTGGGGGCTAATAAATCAGAAATGTCTATAAAGAGAGTGGCAAAGGCAATGGGTGTACTCGCAAAGGCAACTAACTCTTTTGATTGTGAAGTTGGCATAGTTTCTACCAGTGGCAAACACTCCGAAAAATCACAACTTAAAGATTTAAAAACGATTATACAGCAGTTGGTGGAATGCGACCCCTTCAAAAGTGGAGCACAAAGACCTCTCCGATATTTTCCTAATTTGCAGAGAAATGTATTTAAAACCTTGGATGAAAAAAAAGTGAAAGAATGGATGGTGGAAAGATTTTCAATTATATCTCAACCTGTTATGGCCTCATTAAACTTAATTCAAGACTCAGATAGCAGTGATGATGACCAAGAAATGTGTTAAAATACTTTTTTTTATGCCTCTCAAAGAATTTTTTAATGAAATACTTAAATACAATTATGAAACAAAACAATGACATATTCAGTAAAAGAATGAATTTAGTTTGGTGTCACATTGTTCACACTTGCATATTTTAGCACAAACGTCACAGCATGTACAACTTCCTGAATTCCAATCACAACTTGGAAAATCACTGAACAGAATTGTTTTTCTACATAAATTGTTTGTGTTTGAGCAGTAATTCTTCATCTCGTTTGATGTATACTTGAAATCATTACTGTTCTTTAATAGCAGTGCTAATGCAGGCCTTCTATCTCGTCCTGCTCTTCCACTTTCTTGTATATACATTTCTGTATCATCAGGAACACCCCAGTGTATGACTTGCCGTACATCAGGACAGTCTACACCCATTCCAAAAGCGCTGGTTGCTACAATTACACGAAGGGTAGATGAGGAAGTAAATTGCTTTAGTAGTTTGTTCTTCACTGATGGATGAGTGCAATGGGAGTAAATGGGAGTATAAATCCGCAACTCTATAGTTAACATAGTTAGGTGATCCTTTAGGTTCTGTACAAGATTGACCGAGTGCTGTTACTCGACCCATATCACGTTCTTTGGCTAATTTTGCTGCTATCGGTTGAAAGACCTCAGGAATACCACCCTTTGGCTTTTCCGATACAAAAAAAAAAAAAATTATTTTTTATAGGTGGAGCATAAACTATAGCAGGATTCTTCATACACAAATTTTTAATAATAAACCTTCTTGTTGAGAAGGTAGCAGTGGCAGTAAGTGTCATCTAATGTACACTTTCAGGAACAATGCTCCTTATTTCCTCTAGATGAGAAAATTCTTTCCTGAAACTTGGACCCCTACATTACAATTATTAATAAAAATGAAACATTACAGGCTAACATTAGTTATAGTATATTACATACCACTTCTTGATGCAATGGGCTTCATCGATCACAAACGCAACTAAATTATTTGCATAAATGTCAGTTGCCAACATACTTCTCCACTCCATGCCACCCACTAGAGCTTCTGGTGATATAAATACTATCTGGTATTCTCCATTCTTAACTGACTGTTTTACGATTAACTTTGTAGCATGCTTGTCAGTAATGTGAATTGCTAATACTCCCATTGCTGTTGCAGCAGAGACTTGATCCTGCATTAATGCTATAAGAGGAGACACTACCAACGCTATCGACTTCTTGTCCACCTTTCGTAGCCGATCGAAAACAATGGGCAAAAGAATGTAACAGAGAGACTTTCCAAAGCCAGTTGGAAGAGATACAAACACATCCTTCCCCTTCACAAACTCCATAATACTCAAAGTCTGTTCATCCTTCAATTCTTTATAGCCTAGACTCATGGCAGCACTTCCAATTAAAGACTTTAACGTGTCATCATCATTTGATTCTAAGGATCTTTCACCTGAAGAGCTGAGAGTCCAAGAAGAGCTGGAAATTGAGCTACCGCACTGCATTTCACCAACAACTTTTTGTGCTGTCGCTGCGCTTGCACCGCTTTCAAAGCTACATATTTGTGGGTACTTGCTAATAAACAAACGTACTAATTGCATTCCAGCAGAACGAATCGATGTATGCACGTTTACCAGACCCTTTCCTTCTCCCGCGCTAGCGGTTGGTAAAGGGTCTGGCTCGCGAGACTAAGTTATGGTGTCAGGAAGGTCAAGTAGATTGTTTAAGGATGGGGGAGTGTTGCTGTGCTGTGGGATGTTCTAACAGATTCTCTAAAGGCTGCGGGCTTCACTTTTACCGCTTTCCTGTCAATCCTGAGAGAAAAAACAGCTGGATCGCTGCAGTTAATAGAAAGGACTGGCAACCAACGGAGTTTACCTGGATATGCAGTACTCATTTTGTAGGATGTAAGAAGAGTGATGATCCAGTATCTCCAGCTTATGTTCCAACTTTGTTTAAGTATGTGAGGAGTCCAGCAAAGAGAAAAGCATTGTGTCAACTAGAGAGGTATGAGCGTACTGGAATGCTTAAAAAAAGACGTCTGGAAGCGCAGTGTGAAGAAGCTGCTAGTAATACCTTCTTGGAAGCCAGTACTATAATGTTGCGAGACAAAGAAGCTGATGGGTTACCAGAACAAACTGATTCAATGACATGTAGTGAACTAGAAGTAAGTGAGGATGTGACTGATTCATGTGAGCAATCTTCTTGTTCTGTCATGACGGATATGACTGTGAATAGTGTTAATGACTTGGAAAGGGAATGTGATAAATTGAGAGAAGAAAACCTCAAAATGAAGCAGGAGCTGAAAAGCTTGAAGACAATTGATAATTTTTTAAATGATATTAAAAAAGTATGTTATTTTACTGGATTACCATCGATAGAAACATTGATTATTAATCCGCTCATTGACACCTTCAATCCTGCATGATCAAATTCAGCTTCTTCTATATATTTTTGCAAAGCAATTCTTTCATGTTCACACCCCCACTCAGTAGCCTTAGACTTAAATTTGTTGCTTTCAGGATAACATATTGTTTTGATTAACGACTGTGATGGCTGTGTTATGTCAGTACAAACTGCTGATTTAATCCTTGAGGCAGTAATTCTCCCTGCTCTCTGCTGAAACCATACCTTAGAACCACACTGTTTCCTAGTTCTTATTTCTACTTCTTTCGCCTGATCAGGTGTTATTTTCAACTGGTCAAAAAAAAGTTCACATTGTTTCAAAAGGTCAGGATAGGAGAGGTTTAAATATTCTTCCTCACAGTAATCAGTTAGGGGCTTTGGAAGTGTTCCTTGTTCGTACAGTGGTATATATGCCTTTGAGTAACCAGGAACAAGAGAGAGAATAACAGGTTTTCCGGTATGTGATAACTTCTCAAAGAATACATTTAGTTCATTTGAAGATGGAGTTATTCATACCAGATAAATTATCAGTTACTTCACTGCTACCACTTGAACTAGGAGTTGTGTTTTTCAAACTGGTCTTCAGCTTTTTGTCAGGAGCTGAAAATTTTATGTCTGATATTGGAGCAAAGGGAACACTTTTAAAGGATGGTGGCAACCAAGAACAAGGCATTGATGTGCATGACATTGACTTTCTTGCTTGTACATTGGCATCAAGAGTAAAAAGAATAGCCGCAATATGAGAACAAGCTTCTCCCAGTCCAGCCATGCAATTACAGTGTGCACAGATGACTACACCATTACCTTCAGCTGCAATCCATGCTTTAGCTGGGGGGACAGAAAGCCGCTGTGAGTGTTTCACCTGGGCTGTTACAAGATAGGTACTGTCACGGGTTGTCAAATAAACACTGATATTATTAACCCAGCCATCAACAAATTGCCTATAGCCTTCTAAACTCTTATAAGCCTTCATATCTTCTTTTGTGTAAGGACTGGGGGTAGCTATCAAATAGTTATAAATGTCTGGATACTGAACTTCAGGCCAGTCTTGCCATTCTAAGCTATTTTGATCGCCAATCATGGTAAGGTAGGGGTCTGTAAGGTCTCCAAGAATAGCTAATTTCTCTCTATACCTTCTTTTAGCATCTCCATCCAAGCCTTCATAGTATTCAGAATAATTTTGCTCAGCCATCTGCAGTAGTCCAGGGTACGCACGCAGCGATTGACACTCAATATGGCTTCACGGCTGACGTAATCATAATGACGTAACCGCAAAGGGTCTATAAGATGGTGGCATCCAGTCAAGTCTTCAAGAATATGCAATGAGCATTTTCTTAAGGGTATGAAAGTAGTCAATAGTTCATAGTTCATAATTGTTGTTGTTGTTTTTTTTCAGGACAACCAAATATCTGCCGATACACAATATTAAAAGGAACTTTGAGTTTGAGTCTCATCAAGCATAAAAATGATGAAAATGTGGCGAATATCGACAAGTTGTTGATTGTTTGTAGTGCATTAACGAATTTAGGGGAACCTGTAGTTGGATGTGTTTAAGCTATCATTACTTAACTGTACTATTATATTAATCACATAAGCATCACTTTGATTCTACAATTACTCCATATTTGTGTACCATATCAATTGTTATCACCCTTCACTCAACCTACAAGAATTAATCCAGCATCATATTATTTAACCAACTGAAACTACAACTAGCTACTTACCCTGCCATACATTTACAATGAGCTGTTACAATAGTGCCATCTCCTCTCACAGCTATCCAGGCATCATGGGGTTTGTCGGGAGATTTCATGCTGGGATTTACATATGCACGTAATATGCAAAGCTCAGGACCAATAATCCACACCTTTACATCACGTACATGTATGTATATCAAGTATTACAGTGTCAAATTAAAAGCATCTATACAGTTCAAGTCCACTAACCCACTCTGAAAATAGTTGTATGCTTGTAAACTTTTCCACTGCATTAGCTCTTGTTTTGTGTATACACAACAAAATAACAAAAAATGTGTCCATATTCAACAGGAGGCCATAAAGTCAGGTCATCTATGAATTTGAGCAAGCTTCTTTCAGAGTATGGTTCATCTTCCTGGAGACCAAGAAGGTTAATTTTCTTCGTGTACCTCTGTTTTGCTACACCTTCTAAAGACTTGCAGTACTCACTCATCCTTGGTTGAGCCAGCTGATGAAGCCTTAGAAACTTTCCCCCCAGTGGGCGTGACCCGACCGCGCCCATGTACGTGAATATCATTAAAATTCCTTGGCGGTTTTTGGATGAAACTATGTATTCTTCAAAATTACTTTGCTAATGTTTGTTTGTTAGTTTGTGCATGTAATACAGATACAATTTGCTTACTTCTGCATCATCCATATGCATCCACTGAGTGTCACTTAATTTGGACTGCACAAAGGAAGTATAATGTCCACTGTATCTGTGCAGCATCTTGTGGACTACCATCCCACATAAAGTATAAAAAAAAATTATACCCACTTTTATGGGCCCCAATTTATCAGTTTATTCGATGCCTAAAGTGATACATGATTGACAATATATAGCTGTTAGACTTGGAGAAATTAACTGAATTAGAATTAAATTTATGATATGAATTATGATACAAGTACTTAGAGTGATATTCTTCGATTGCATTTAAGCTTAAAGGTGTCTATAACATCATCAAGATTAATTGGTAAATTGTAATGAATGTGCATAAGTGCTAATGATGAAAGCCTCTCTTGCCCCATTGTATTACGTAAAAAGGTCTTTAAGTTTTTAAGTACACTATTGGCCCTCTCATTTTCACATGAAGTAACCGGAATCGTACAAGCAATACGTAAAAATACATGAATGTTAGGGAAAAAATCTTTATCACATGCTTTTAAAGCAGCGTAGAGTATAGCAGGTTGCTCAGCAGCATCCACCTGGCACCATTTCTGCCTCCACCTCCACACTTCAGTGGGAACCAAAGAAGAACTAGGCAGGTCATCCTTAAAGAATGATGTTGCATCCTCATATGAAAGTTCAGTAAATTTAGTAATTACAGAAGGCACTAAATTAATTAACTTTGCTACTATCATCTGAGTGCTACCAAATCTATCATTCATTTGCTGGATCAAATTATCTAACAAAGGAAGGATAATGGATCTACGATAATATTCCTCAGTTGAGCTATGTTCAATATTTTCGCGATATTGTTGCGGAGAAGCTGTTCGAGGTACTTGAGGAACCACATTTAACCTTGCTAGCCAAAGTTATCTATAGCTATTAAATAGACTCACTTGTTAGGAGGCTTGAAGAAAGCATCAAGTCTTTTCTGCCTTGACATACCAAGGCAGAGACACTCACAAAAAATCCACTAACAATCAACAAAAATAAAAATGTTTACTCATCATGCACATCGAATAGTGAATGTGTGCGTTAATTAGAAATACTACCGCTAAATGTTGTGTACGCGTCAAGTCTTTCGCTCGTTCTAGTTTTGCTTGATTGAGGGGAGGTAGTAACTTTGGAAGTGGAAAAACTGTAAGTATTATATTGTAGGTAGAAAAGGGGGGGGCTCGAACGACACTCCTTGAGCCCCCTCTAGATCCGCCCCTGGGTGTGGTCTCTGTTTCTGTTGATATGGAAACAAATTAAATGTGCTTTTGTGGATAAGTTAATCTTGAATGATAACAGTCATTGATCTATAGACAAATCTATACCTTAAATTGTTGACTGTTCAACAGATTGCCTTTGTTAATGCTAGGAATTATACAGTATTATAGTCTCGAGCACTAACGTAACTGTAAGCAGCCTCTTCTTCTCAATATGTATTACAAATCAATATCTATTATGAATACTGCACTTATTGTTCAACAAAAACCACAAGACAAGACGATGGAAGAGGCTGGTAATCATTTCTCCCAAACTATATCAAATACTAGTTAGTAACACTAACTTTACGTCAGTGTAACACCTCATTACCAAAACCACGTGCTACTGCGATGAATTAGTTGAAAATAACAAAAGAACAACAACTACAAACATCATAGTGATCAAAATGAGTAAAATGCTTTGTAATTTAAACCACAACAAATAGACTGACATCTGAAACAATTATCTATGCAACACACATTTGAATTTCTTTTTTTAGTTATTAAAACAGCTGGTGGCAGTGGTTGTCTACAATGATTGTATGTGAGACTTAATTAACAACATCTTGATCATAAAAAATGAATAAAAATAATGCACAGCTATCTGACATCATCACCAATCTCTTAGTAAAGACACATTATTGGAAGTGTTATAAAGAAGAAACAAAAGAGAGACCAGCTGAGCTGTATTGCTTTATTTGTTAACCATGCGTCTGCTGGTAACATGAAAGTAGTATTTGGTGAATCATCTGTTGTTTTTGTTGTGATGACGACTGCTAAAGAAAATAACAAAATAATATATGCTTAGCGAGTGGAGGAAATTTTTTATTAAATTACCTGTACTTTTTAATGTGGTTGAATGTGAGTCTGGCAGGAAATAAAATTAAAAGAAAATGATATGTCATCATGTTATAACCCTCTCACTGGTAGACCTGTTTTTTTTTAATCATTAACTTTTTGGGCGTACTTCAACAATGCTCAGCCAAATCAATCATTTCTTTTCTTTTAATCAATAGTAGAAATCATACTGGTGAGAGGGCTATTTTACTAACAATGGCAGAATGAAATTATAGAATAAAGGTTTAATTAAAGATTGGATGTTTGGTCACATTGGCACTGTCTGTAGTATTGTGTGTAGATGATGTGTGTAGAGAGTATGGAGTATGTGTGTGTGATTACACTAAATGCCTATTTTAGAATCTTGACTCATAATCTTTAGAAAATCTTTTTAAGTTGTATGCAATTTTTATGTGTAACTAGCTATAGAGAGAGATATAAGTCTCTGGTCAGTCATCATAACCCAAAAATTGAGGATATGTCATAAAAATGCCAGCATTACTTGAGTAAAGCTAATCAAATAAAATGATTATGATGTATCAATATTCAAGTAATGATGCTATGATTTCTAGCTACAGCACTTCAAGCAAAAATGCAGTATCAAAATATAACCAAACTCTAGTGATATGTTGCTATGATTAATATTTAGTTCATTAGTGAAATGTTGCTATGATTAATATTTAATTCATTAGTGAAATGTTGCTATGATTAATATTAAATTCATACTTCAGTTGTTTTGCTCATGCCAAACTCTGTTAGCCTGAACTTGTCGCTCTTAGTTAACTCAACCCAATCTTTTACGCTTCTTTTTTTATCCCTCTTCTCCACTCCACCCCCCCCCCCCCTTCCCCCTCCTAACCATTCCAGATCCCTTGTTTTGAAAAGAAATTTATAGACTTATTGCATACAACGTACAATCTCAAATCAGTATTACATACTGCTTCATAAGTTTTCAAGACTTGGTAGTAGTGTTATTATATATTTTTCTAACCTGCTGCAACCACGAAAACAGCTCTTAACTGTGGTGGATCACATACCTCACTGCCATCTGGAAAGCCTGGAAATAGGTAATAGCGATATAATTGAAAGTGCTAAGTTCATTAAGGTTAAGCTTACCTGCTATGTAATAAGTGACACCTGGATCATAGGAGTCTACAGCTTCTAGATTACCATCTGGAGTGGAGATACGGAAACTACCAACGAAGTTTGGTATACAGGGAACTACTACGGGTCTGGCATTGTTTTCGGAACAGGAAATTTGTGGCACATTGCAGGCACATGCGTTGTATTGTTCTTGGTGGATCTGAGAAACCAAACATAGTCAATCAGAAGATCAATTAATACTGTTCTTTTTGTTGAAGCTGGGGAAATAGCACTCCTTACAATTGTCTAAAATATGATTTGACCTATTGCTGGTTGTGCTTTGATACTCCAGTTAACTGACCAATCATTGCTAATCCCTGAGCTAATTATCGGTCAATGAACAAATAAAACAGTAGTGTTGGACATAAACATTTTAAAATTTAGAATATTATCTTGAGAAATGGAGCTCTGCTACCTGTTGATTATTTGACCCTCTAGCACTCTCTTCATAATTCAGGAACTACCTGAATTCTTTATACATCACAATTGTTCAGATAATTATTCAAAAATTACTCTTTGCTCATCATTTAAAATAGCTTTTCCCCTCTGAACTTACCAGTACATATATGATTAAACCATCACAGTCTGTGATTGCAATAGCATCTCCAGTCCTCACCACCAACGGATCGCTTGATAATTTGCACAAGTAACCAACACAACAAATAAACAGAAGAACAACTATGAAAAACAGAAGATGTAGCTACTGTTGAGTCAGTTACCAAATCTAAAAACCTAGACTGTAACTGCAGGTTATTCTTAAGATACTGTGCTATCCACGACCATATACCTTATCGAATTATTGGCTAGTCCTTCGCTGGTCCACTGCAGAGTATGAACACTAGCTATAGATTCGTGAAATGTTAGAGAAGATACCAACAGAGCAAGCACCAACATCTTCTCTCAAATTCAGCGTAGAGCGCAAATAACGAAATAACTTATCAACTTCCCCTACCCCGTCTCAGAGCCCCTCCCACATCTACTTCTGCCATTTTCACTATTATGCTTTTTGGCACTGCTGCATTTATGCACCTATTACGCCCGAAATTATGCCAATTAATGCTACATGTACACTAGTATTATATTGTGAAAAAGTAAAAAAAAAAACAACTAAACAAACAAGTTGATAAATACTTTAGCTACTATCAAACGATTCCCAATTGTTTTTTGCAGCATAGTCTGGCGCAGTTAGACCCTTTACCTAACCGCTACCTGGGGACAATCTTGTCTCGCGTAGCCAGACCCTTTACCAACCCTAACCTCGTAGCGGTTAGGGTTGGTGAAGGGTCTGGCTACGCGAGACAGGTTCAGGAATATTTTGCGATTGAACGCATCGAAGATTCCTCCTGGAAACTTCGGATGGGAAGTGTGGTAGGGTCTCATTTACAGACCGGACCGGACCGATTACTGACCAACAAACGAACGGACAGACGGAACGGACCCGCCTGCGGTGTCAGCGGATTTGGTCCGGTTTCTTAATAGATCTCAGTAACCCTTTACACCAAGGGCTTATTGCTGCTATGTATTTGTCTTAAAATATTCAGGACTCATCCCCATTTAGGGCTCCTCTACCTAAAAACAAATGCACTTCACAAGGCAAAATATAGATTACAATTTAACTGTTGCAAATAACTTCAAGTGTTACTGCAAGAGGTAACAGCCAACCTATGCCTGATTCAAGCTCTACTACAGTCATTTTGTAATGAGCTGCTTAATAGCTGAATTACAATTAAAATAAATACCTCATTTTTCAATTTCATTGCCCATGTTTTTTTTGTTTCTGCTTTTTTTTTTGCCACTTTAGCTTTATCTTTTATAGATGAAAGAATATATGTCCTATTAATTATCCTAGTATAGTTAACCCCAGACCAATCAGCTACCTACTCAGCCATGTGGTCACTATTAAACCACAGAAATACTACTGACGCTATCATATGATACTTATATATATATATATATATATATATGTAATTGTTATGCCATGGCCAACGAGGGGTTATGGAATATAACCGTCCGATCCCGAGGGCTTCGCCCGGGATCTGACGGTGATATTCCATAACCCCGATGTTGCCATGGCATAACTGTTTTATACCATAGTTGCTGCTACTACTACTCTCTCTCATATCCACCTATATGGGACCAGCCCTACTACACAATAACTCTCCTGCCTCTCATACCACAGGAATTTACCACAGCTAGCTGCTTTACTGCTTACTGCTGAGCAGCCCAGGTAGAGTTAGATCTGGAGATAACAGCTGGCAGCTACAATGCTAAAGTAAACTTGCTAAAGTAAACTTGCTAAAGTAAACTTTCTGGCGTGCTTCAATTGAATTTTAATTGAATTTTAATTTTGGGCCAGAAACACGGAAGAATTCGCTTGACACCACACCCAGAAAATATCATAGCCCCAGGAAAAATCACTGGGAAAATATCACTTTTAATCCATGGGTGTTACCACAGCAACCATGGTATAAATATATTTATTGCAGCTTTGATATTTTTACTTGAATATTTCCGCATCACGCGAGCGTTCTGTATTCTCCCATATTGTACGGTTTATATTGTACGCTCGTTGTAGCGCGCGCGTAGCGAGTAAAATCAATGAAAATTGTATTGTAACCGGTTGAGAAAAATTTCAAAGAAGCAATAAATCACTTATCACACTCGTCGTACAATATGGGAATGATATTTTACTCTCACGCCACATTTTCACTCGCCTTTGGCTCGTGAAAATATTTTGCGTGCTCGTAAAATATTTTCCCATATTGTACTCTGACTCGTGCTATAAGTATTATATATTATATATATTATATATATATATATGTATACATATAATGTGACCGGTTTTGGGAAAATCGGCCTAAACGCGGCAAACAATTTTTTTCAGTATCCCGTAAAGCCTTATGGGTCGATTTTCAAAAGAAATTGGCAATTGCTATATATTATAATATAGCAATTACCGATTTCTTTTGAACTAGTCAATCAGTAACTTACTATATATTTATATGTATATATATAAATAATGTGTTTGGTACCAATGGTTTTGGCTCACCATAAGACTGTATGAATACGTTGTGATACTTATCTTACTGGGATTGTGAAAAACAACAACAAAAAACAGGTATGGCCTTAGTCTTATATATTATTTACACATGTCTTGATTATAGGTTTAGGTGAGTACAAGTTAACAGAACAATTTTCAAGTCTTCACATACAACCTGATGAGGTCAATTTGATATCCACTGCTTCTTTGGAAGATATCTTTGACAGTCTGAAAAATGAGATTTCGATTTCTAGTGTGGTGGATGTAACAAATTCAGAGACAAGATCAATATTATGTAGCTATAAGTAATCTCTTGTTTAGGGAAAAGAATCATTCTCTAAGGCTGTGCACCATACTCATCAAACCAGTGATAAAATTTCACAAAATAATGAGGGAAAGATAAGTGTTTATAGTAGCTAATTCATCCTTTAATATATTACAGACTTTAACTAGTGCATATGCCAATTAAAGGTGCTTTCAGATAAATTGCTAAGTTTTGGCCATCTGCCCAAAGTAGTTATTTTCTTGGAGATAATTTTTACAATAGTACTCACGTGTAAGGCAGTTTTGAAGCTTCTCTTATATTTCATCTTGATATACATAAACTGCTGGTGGAGTTTATAGGACTCAAGTGTAGCCTTTTTTGAGCATATGTCATCCATTATCTATGAAGATCACATTGACAAGATGAGAAATAATTATGTTTGGGGGACACGTGTAGAAGTATTTGCACTGGCTCTCTATTTTTTCATTCCTGTGCCTGTTGTTATAGAGAGAAGTAATCGCGAATATTATTGGCGAAGTATGGCATTTCACAAACTCCACTTGAAAATTTAATTTTTCCAACTGATTTTCATGCCACTCTAATGATTTGGATCATGTATAGAAATATGTCATGTGAACAGAAATCATATGATGTAGTAATCAATGCAGTGGACAGTTCTCTTCCAAAGACTGTACCTTACAATAGTACTGCTTCTTTTTCTCATGCCGTGAACTCTATTTAATTTTTTTATTGTTACAATACTTTGAAATATTTGGCTTTGAATTCTACAATAATTTTAATGATTTTACTGTAATGCTAGACACTACATGAACAAAAAAACAAAAAACTGCTCCTCATAATCAGTGGTATAAATTGTTTACACTTCAGCAGCTGCCTATTTTGATTTGGGGTTTGGAATTGAAATAGTCTTCTTTTTTCTTCCAATTTGAAGGCACACTGCTTGAAGAGTGATGTTTTACTAAATTTGTAGATCACAAGTATGCAACACTGTTTATAGTAAACTATCAATATGCTTCTGGTTTACTATGCTAGTGTTCCAGGTTCACCATATACAGTAAGCTTACACAAAGTAGATTGTCAGTACACCATCAGTATATATATATATATATACAGTAGACTGACAATAATCAAGCAGTGGGTGACTCCAAGCTAAATGCACAAGTACATTTTGGCCTCAGCAGAACATCTTAATATAGTATACTTTGCACATTAAAAACTGATAATCTAAAATACGGCTTAAATTCACAAGCGATAAGACTAGAGAGTGTTAAACATCACCTAAGCTAACATGTTTATATGTTATGAAATAACAGCTTTCAATATTTTCTCTCAACAGCATTGTTTGTACAGGGTATTGTTTCAGAACCACGGTTGAGAGGAGCCACATTAACATTTTTGAAATTTTAGGGGAAGTTTTCATTTCCATAAAATTGGTGAAAGTTTTGTAGCAAATGTAACCCTGAACATCATAATAATTTCGGAGGTGCAAAACAAGTTTCAGGGGGGGGGGGGGAACAAACCACCTAACAGTACGGTCTTAACATTGTCCCCCCCCCCCCCACGCCAACATTTTCATCTTCTTAATTACTCCACTGCTGTGTACAAATGTTCAGAATGATCACAGAGGATAAGATACATATGACCTGTACAGAAATAAATAGGAACACTTGAAAGCTTCATTGTGTAAGTGTAAACAAATAATTACTATGCAGATATAGATAGCTAAATAAATTATTATTTAATGTTTAGGATGTTTGATTAAATGGCAATTTATATCTCCAATTAATAATTGCATGACTCAAGGAGATTAAGTTAAAATTAAAGTTGCTTAGTTATAGTTTATTCATCCATTCTACCTGTAGTTTTTGTTTCAATGGGATTGGCTGTCTTCTACAGGTCTTTGGTTTAAGTTTTAGTTAACTAAAAATGACACTACTGTGGGGTATTGTTATTGTTTGTAACTTTTCAATAAGTGAATTTTGTTTAGTTACTGCAATAAGCTAACTCCAATAGTTTACAATATTAGAGGATCTTTGCAAATGATTGATTGGGTTAAACCTAGAGTTACTATATGGCCACCATACAGATCTTAGACACTGAAAGATAGGCCAGACTATTGAATGTCAACTATCAAATAGTGATTCTGAGTTAACCAATTTATTCACTCTCAAAGATTATATTAAAATCTAGCTATTGCTAATTATTTTCTTGGAGTTATATTACCCTAGAACAGTGCGTCTTCTTATTTTTTACTCAGAAGCATCAGGTTGCTTGATGTTCATTGCATTGTGATGACAAACTTGACAAAGACTACCAACTACTCTCAGTATGGACTCTAAACCAATAAAAGCATCTGTCAAAGGCAATTCCAGTTACACACAAGATTAATTATTTATTGCACACACTATCATGAGAACTATATGTGATGATAAAGCATGGCAAAGGACATAAATGATAGGGAAGGAAGTGAAATATACCACACTAACTCTCCTCAACAACCAGCATACATAATTTACCGCATGATGAGCTTAAGGGAGGAGACCCATAGCAACCGTTGGCAAGACTGTGGGAAGTAATAAGTGCTATCAAACACGAAAATCTACCACCCTCACCTGGCTCCGCATGCATCTCGCAAGCATAACCACCGCTTGATATATTAGCGCGCAAAGCGGTGCAAAAATCTCGAGTCCCTAACCTCAGTAGCCTACTGATGGGTTAGCTTTGACCACGTTGTTGTTACAACCAGCTTCAACAGCAAACTATAATCATGCCTTCCAGGAAAAGGAAGAGGGCTATTAGTGCAGCCACAGAAATGAGGAAAATGAAATGTGCTTTGAGAAGAAGTAAGAAATAAGTAAATAAATATAATTATTAAAAAAAAAAATACATATATATATATAATAGATAAATAAAATAATCGTGTATAGACATAGGATTGGAGCAAGTCCCAGCAATAGGTGGGGCTTCCACTGATACTCTTGATTATCCTTTCTTTACTGGTCATGATGTCACGCCCTCTCTTTGGCAGGAGTCATCATCAGAAGTGCTCCCTGATTCACCTTCTCAAGATTTAGTGTCCACTCCTACTGCTCCACCATGTGAATCACACCCTCCAGCATTTTTTAATCCATCTCAAGTTCTAAATGATCTCACTACCTAGTCACATGATGACCACAATTCTCCTCCTGTCTCTTCTCATTCAGTTGTGAGTTCCACTGAAGTTTCCCCAGCTCCGCAGGAAGCACTTCAAGAGTTAGTTGAGAAGCTTTCAGCTATCGCTCAACAGAATGGTTTGGTGTTTGATGTGTCCAGTCTCCCTCAGTTTGTGAATAATTCAGCCATACGACTCCAGACTTCTGGACCAGGGTTGGATTGAGCTATGGAGACTTGGAACTGCTCAAATCTGAATGCAAGGACCGAGAAGAATTTGTACGAATTCTGAAGGATAGAGGAATTAACAGCAAACCCCTCCAGGAGAAGCTGTCCAAGCACTTTCAAATACAGCCAAAGAAAATGAGTCCTTTTTTTCCAACTCGGCTCTTTTCAGAGCCACTACCTACAGAAGGTTTCACCTAAAATGTTCGCACACATAATCAGTGGGCTATTTCTTCAAATCCTTACATTACTAGCTAATTCGCTTACCTGTGCGTCGGTAAGGCAGACATGCTAGTATCGCCTGAACGGGGTACTGTATAAATCCACTGCAGGACCCCTCCCAGCTTAGTATCGAAATCTAACAAGCTGGGTGCTTCTTCAAGAGCACCGTAGGTGATTCTTCAACAGCACCGTAGCCGTAGGTGATTCTTCTCACTAACAAGCAGCTGAATTGGAGCGCACCTTTGGTGGGCGGGGCGCAAAATGCAACATCCTGTTGGGGGGGGCGTTATAGTTTTACGCGCACTTCGTTTTGACCCAGCCGCAGTTCGCGGCCGCCTGCAAAGGGGTGAATTTGCGACAAGTATTTTTGAGCTATAAGGGGTCACGGGATGCAGTCTAAACTTGGAACAGTAATTCGGTGACGTAAGGTGAACAGGCTTACGTTTAGATTTTCTTGCCAGGAAGCAAAGTTGACCTTAGTGGTCGGATATTTAGAAAAGTAAAGTTGCTATAGCTAAAAACTAAACGTAGGAAGCGGGAACATAATGGGAGGAAGTCGTAGAGTCTTGAATCGGCAGAAAAGCTTGGACGGTTGCGGAGAAACAACACGAAATGTCCGCAGAAGTAAATCGCTCCTAACTGGGCTTACGAAGATGCAAATGGTCTGAATTTTGGTGTGCAGAGAGACCTTATCACCCTAAATAAATTCAGCATGTTAAAGAATTGCCACCGTTGCTTGAAGTTGTTTTTTTTTCAGCATCAATTTTTAAGGAAAATACGTGGGCCGGATGGGTCTCCACCCTTAAGGACACGTGAGATATACCTCGTGTCAGAATCAGAGGAAAAAAGAATTGGAGTCAGCCAGCAGCCTTGGGAAATCTGGGACCGGCAGAAGGGGCGCCGCCGAGAACAGTGAATCGGAATGTCGTCCTAAGAGGAGGAAGGAGGACAAAGGGAAGTCTAGGGCGCCTGCTGGCAGTGACTCCTCGATGGGATAAGGAAGCGAAGGGCGTGAATCGGAGTTGAGGGCTTTGGTGGAGAGCCAAGGGCAAAAGTTGGACGCCCTAATGGACTTGTGGGCCACCCAGCCGTGGAAGGAAAAGGAATTGGTGCAAAAGGCATTGGAGGAAGGTATGGGAACCAGTTAGTCAGTTAGGGGCAAGAATAAAGTAGAAGTCCATTGGAGCTAGGTGGTTGAGCTTGTGTGGGACAGGGGTTGGCACCATTAAATGTGGCCAAAGAGAGCGAAATAATGGGAGCGAGTAGTGGGATATCAGGGGCAGTGGTAGGGTAATAGCCTGAATAGGATAGGCAGACGTCCCTGATGCTCGCTCCGTCCGGCCTGGCCGGGCGTGACTTACTTATGAGCTCGGTGGGCTATGCAAGGGAGAGAAGTGTGCATAGAAATGGGGGTGGGTTTAGCAAGTAGGATAGTTGAGAGCCGTGGGAATATATGTGGAGAGTGGGCAGACTAGGCACGGCCAATGGTTAGTGAGATTACAGGGTGGACAGTAGTTGAGAAAGGGGAGAAGGGGGAAGGAGGCGTGGAGGCAGTGGGCCTCTGGAGCAGCAGTAGTGGCTCTCAGTCCTCAGGACGGAGAGTAAGCGCCTAGGCGTAAGCGGTAGATCAAAGGGGGAGGGGGGGACGTATGGGTAGGAGGCTAGATGAAGGGCATATAGGAGTAGTTCTCTAGGGAAGGGGGAGACGCCTGGGTTGTTGTCCAAAGGGGAATAAGAGTAATGGCCAGGCAAGATAGGCCCGCCAAGAGAGGGCGGCAATTAGACCAGGCAAGGCCCGGGACATGGAGTGAGTGTTAAATATGGGAGGCTCTGAGAGTGGAGGGAAATGGGGGTCACACTGGGGGTGGTGTTGGGACCAGGTCTGCCAAGTGGCAGTGGTCCAGTTGTAATGATCCTCGGATAACAGGAGCCGTGCAGAGTGGCATATTAGCCAGGCAAGGTCCCAGGTAGCAGGAGCAGAGCAAGTGGAGGAATCCAGGTGGTAATGAGGGAAATATGTGAGATCAGCCAGAGTGGCTGACGAGAGAGAATAGGACCTAGTCTGCCAGGTGGCAGCGGTCTGGAGTGGCAGGGAAGACCCGGGTAGGGTGGAGACCGGGCCAAGTGAGCCTCCCAATGGGGGATGGCTTGGTGTCGCTCAGGCGAGGACCTGGCGAACAGTAGGGTCGGTGCTGGCAAATGTAGGAGGCCTTGCTCCGACCTGGAAGTAGGACCTGTTCTGCCAGGTGGCAGAGGTCCGGATTAAGGGTGAGGGTAGAGATCCCGCGGGTAGAGACGTGAGTGATCGATAGTCAACTGCTTATATAGTTGTTCGATCCATGTCTATAGAGTTGGGACTACTCTCCGAAAACGAGCTGCGTGACAGTGGCCTGGGGTGCGGGTCAAGGAAAGCTGGCAGTGAGCCAGTGGAATTGCTCAGGAGGCTGCTCAGTGACCCGTCCGGAAAAGAGTCAAGGGGAGAGTCGGAGATGAAGAGACCAGGGAGTGTGTACCTGGTGGAGGGTCTCCCCCCCTTGCCAAGGAGGACGGTGGACCGCATAGGGGAAGGGGAGTTCGTGGAATTCACGGACTTCCCTGTCTTCAATGGCGGTCGCCGTGAAGGCGAGTGGAGAGCTGAGCTCTCTGAGAAGGAGGGATCACCAGGAGGGCGTCAGTCGGCTGAGGCCAGACGGAAAGGCCCCAGGGAGGTCCCAGATATTTCATGGTGGGGGACCTGTTTCACCCTCTTTGAAAGGGCCCTGCTTGACCAGAAGCCTGAGATGGCCAAGCAGCTGGCTGGATATCGAGAGGCTATTGTAGAGATGGCCAGGAAGTACAGATGGGAAGGGGTGGCCAGGTACGACCGTTGCTTCAGGCTCGCAGCGGCTGGGAAGAGAGATACCCAGTGGGACAGGGTGGATGCGGCTCTCCTTCTGAGGGAGGCTGCAGGTCCGGCTGGTGCTGGCATAAGCAAGGGCGCTGGTGCGTCCAGTGGGAAAGGACCACTGACGGGTATGAATGGACCTGGCGTGAAGAGGGAGAGGAGGCAGCAAGGGCACTGCTTCCGCTTTAACAAGCAGAATGGGGTGTGCGTCTTCGGGCTCCAGTGCAGGTTCGCCCACACCTGCTCATCCTGTGGTGGAGAGCACCCAGCTACTCAATGCCCTAGCCGTGCAACAGGCAAGGGCCCAAAAGAGGGAGCCGGTTTCCTGACTGGGAAGGCAGTGTAGTCATCTGGGGACCCCCCCCCTGCGAAGGGAGTGGAGGCCTGATGAGTTGGGCAGAGATGTACATGTACCACCGAACCATGCATCATATTGACTTAGCTAGACATCCACACTTCACAGACACAGTTGAGTTGTATTTATTCCAAGCCTAATATTATCAATAATCATTTATCGTTCGCTGTCACATATTTAAGGGCGTAGTTAGGACGGGCAATAGCTGGGGCGAGGTAGAAAGATATTAGCTGGGCAGGCGGGTTAATGTAGTAAGACACAGGAGGGGTGGGGGGGGGTAGGAATGGAGGAAGCTGGTAGTGACTCAGATGGTTGCCTCTGTCACAGGTTACCGCTTCAGAGAAAAGCTCTTGGAGCTGGAGAGAGTGTCGGAGGGGGAGCTGAGTGTGCCGATTCCAGGCACGGAGGAGATAGTGACCCCTCTCGACTGGAAAGTGTGGGAAGAGGAACTGGAGATGCACCCAGACAGGGAGTGGGTGAAGTTCCTAGTTAAAGGGATAAAGGAGGGATTCCGGCTTGGGCACGAGCAGAGGAACGTGCAACTGAGGAGCCGAACTAAGTGGGGCGATAGCTCGGCCGAAGTGAAGGAGGCGGTCAGCGAGTACCTGGCCGAGGAGGTGAAAGCCAAGAGAGTGTGGAGAGTGGGAAAGGAAGAGTGGAAGAGCCGGGTGCAGTGCAGCCCGTTGACAGTCATCCCGAAGAAGGGTAAACCGGGGAGGTGGCGCTTCATTGTCAACCTGTCAGCCCCGGAGGGCCACAGTGTCAATGACGGCGTCAGCAGAGAGCTGGTGAGTGTGCATTACGCGACGGTGGACGTGGTGGTGGAGAGAGTGATCTACCTGGGTGCCGGTGCACAGATGGCGAAGGCTGATATGATGGCGGCTTACAGGAACATCCCGGTTCACCCCAGAGACAGGTGGCTCTTGGGGATGGAATGGGAAGGGTCCGTGTTTGTGGATGGGGCCTTCCCGTTTGGTCTTCGGTCAGCCCCTATAGTGTTCACGACGGTAGGCGACGCTATCGAATGGATCGCCAAGAGGAAAGGGGCTATGTGGCTAGGGCACTATCTGGATGACTATGTGACGGTGGGTAGTACAGGCACGGGTGAGTGTGCGAGCTCCTTGAAGGCATTCAAGGACTCGTGTGAGAGGTTAGGGATGCCGCTGGACCCTGGCAAGGAAGAAGGGCCGGCGGAGGTGATCACCTTCCTGGGGATGGAGCTGGACTCCAGGAACATGGTAGTGAGACTCCCAGAGGACAAGCTGAGAGGCCTCCGAAAGAAGCTTGGCGAGTGGAGAGGGATGAAGTCCTGTCGCAAGAGGGACTTGTTGTCGATATTGGGCCACCTGGATCATGCCTGTAAGGCCGTGAGGGCAGGCAGATCCTTTACCAGAAGGCTGAGAGACCTCAGCATGACGGTGAAGTGCTTGGACCGCAGGGTGACGCTGAACGTGGCAGCCAGAGCTGACCTGGAGTGGTGGAAGCAGTTTGGGCTTCAGTGGAACGGGGTGTCCTTGATGAGGGCCCTGGTAGAAGCGGAGAAGCCGCAGGTCGTGCTGGTCTCAGACGCCTCAGATCATGGGGCTGCGGAGCAGCCTGGGAGGATGGCTGGTTCCAGCTGAGCTGGAGCTCGACCAATGAAGTGTGTGACTGGGGCATCATGCCGAAAGAGATGCTGCCGATCATGATCGCAGCTGTAGTGTGGGGCTATAGATGGAGAGGCCTTACCGTGAAGGCTAGGTGCGACAACGTGACAGTCGTTGCGACGGTGAGATCAGGGTCGTGCAAAGAGAGGCACACTATGCATCCCAGGAGGTGTCTGGCTTATCTGGAGGCCGTGGGGGAGTTCGTGCTGGTGGCGGATCACATCAGAGGGGTGGACAACGTAGTGGCTGATGCCTTATCTAGGGACAATGTGGCTCTGGCCCATTCTCTAATGCAGGAGGTGAGAGAGGATGCGGAGGTGATAGCAATTCTTCTATCATTATCAAAGGTAACTACTTTTCAAATTCTCTCTTAGTCATTTCTCCTTTCCTCTATCCTAGCACAGACATTACACAATGGAATGGTGTTATTTTTTGGTAGGTGTTGCGAATTGCTTACTGTGACTTCTTTGATCCTTTAAAAGAAGTGGAATGGACTCAACATTGTCAAACATTTGTGGATAAAGTTAAACAGTATAGACCTGAAATGCTGAAGAAACAAAAAATACACTTGATTGTACATTTAATTTCATGTATGAAAGAATTTGGCCCTACTTCATCCTTCAATACAAAACGGTAGGCACTGATTACTAGTTTGTAATATGAATAATGGGTGTTAGTTTGGTAGGTCACGGATAAAGTAATCTTGAATGTATATCTACGTTTATTTATTATGTTGTCATTGTTATTATTATTGTTATTATTATTGTTGTTATTATAATTGTTGTTATTATTGTTATTGTTATTATTATTGTTATTGTTAATATTTGTTATTATGATTGTGATTATTATTATTATTATTATTATTATTACTATGTTTATATTATGATTGTTATTGTTATTAATATTTTTATGCAGTTTTGAGACATTCAATTCACATATTAGAGCCAGGAATATATATGGCAATAATTCTGCTCCAAGTACGGATATTGCAAGCCACTTCAGCACTCTTGAGCAGCTGCGATATATTTGTAATGATGGATATGTTCAAGATGTAAGTGAGTTGTAAGAGTTATAATTATACTTAATTATTAGCAGCATCTTATATCTGACTGCACACATTCATTTTGATGCACTACTGATAATTAGGTGTGGATACGGCCTTAAGAAGATGTATAATATGCCTGTTGTACAGCATCATATGAATTTCACTCCTATGAAGGAATTACACTGCCATAAAAGAATTTATCAACCTGGCATACAAAGAAGGGTATGTGTATAATTCTACACATTATTTAGTGTCCTTCCAGAGCAGTCAATACATAGATATAAAACGCGAAGGCGGGATTGGAAACGGCAAAAATTTGCGCACCAATTACGTTACCAGTGCTGACCCCATCCTCGTTGTTACACGGCAATTTTTGCGAGTTAGGCGGTATTTGGTGGGAAAAAGGAAGAGAGCTGGAATCTACCTCTATCCACTACACAGCAAGTACTTAACGTGACTTCTGCAGTTGTAAACAAAGGTAAGGTTGATTTTATCTGGCTAAATCACCTCATTTGTTAAGATGGCTTAGTATACTTGCTTAAATCACTCTATACACGTGATTGGTGACGACCATCGGACCTGACACAAACCTCTCTGTACTTTAGTCCTTCTCCAAAGGTGTGGATAATAAGGCAGGCTTCTATTCAGTATTTTTTAGACGGAGGATGACTTGCTCTAGCATATAAGCCATTTGGAAATTTTTGCAAGCACAATCAGACTATTGGCATGGTACTTAATTCATTTTGCCCCATTTTTGACAAGATAATTGTGTATCCCTGTCAGGCTCAAATGGCTACAGACAAAGATCCAAGCTGTGTATAGGTAGTAGCTACTATGATAAGTGCAACATATTATTAACAATTTTTTTTTCCTGGATGTGTATTTCACTTGCAGTATGCTTAGGAAGTTCAGACTTGCTGTACCTGTGAAAAATGGCCCTAGAAAGTTACGGAATCGCTCAGTCTTTACAGCTCATCTTCCTTTGTCTGTGGAAGCTCTTCAACTAGCAAGTCCAACCTTTTCCATATCTATTCCTATTAAGTTTCTCTGGGACTTAAAAGCAACAAGTCTCTCTGTCCTGAAGAAGAGGCTAAAGGAAATGTCGGCACTCACACAAGGTAATTTTTATGCATGCATCTAGGTTGTAAATAATATATGCGATACAGGGGCGGCGCAAGTGGTCCGGCCAGTCAGGCCATGGCCTGACCAATATTCTACGGGTGGCATTAGGTGTGAATTGATTTGTATGGTACGCATCGTTAATTAGGCGAGAATCGTTAACGATTGAGAGTTAGTCGGTCGCGCGGGAATCGGCGTTTCCACGTGGAGGATACTGTATAATGGCAGGCATTTATTTCTCTTCCTTGTATGACCTTCCTGACAAGCCTAACCAGCCAGGACCTGCATTTAAATTTCCCAAACGCTCTTTTGGTAAAAAGAATAGTGTACAGAGGTGTTTTCAGCACTCCTGGTCTGAAAAGTGGCCATTTCTCCACTACAAGGAAGACACTGACACTGTGTTCTGTTTTACTTGCCTGAAGATGTTTAAAGAGAAAAAAAACAATTTGTTCTAAGGCTGATGCAGCATTTGTAAGTTCACTTAATGCAATTTTTACTTTCTTTTTGGCTAAATTAAGTAATATTTTGTATAGATTAATAGAGGATATGCAAACTGGAAGGATGCTACATTGGCCTTTAAGTCACACAAGAAAAGTTCTTGCCATCGAGAAGCTGTAGATATGGTAATTACTCTACCATCCACTACCACCCCAATAGGCACCTTATTGTCTAGGCAACATGCTCAGGAAATGGCTACTAATAGAAAAATGTTTCTGAAAATTATAGCTTGCATGAAAATTTTGGCTCGCCAGGGTTTACCTTTTCGTGGACATGATGATGATAGTGAAGGGAATTTTAGTCAGATTTTGAAGCATCATGCAAAGGAAGAAGCTGATCTAAGTGATTGGTTGCAGAGAAAGAATAACAAATATACTTCTCATGAAATACAAAACAAGCTAATACAAATTATGGCTCATCAGGTTCTTAGAGACCTAGCTTCCAAAATTCAAAATTCCAAGTTTATTTGTATATTATGATAGATGAGACAAATGATATCACTAACAAGGAACAAGTTACAATTGTAATTCGTTCTATTAATGAGGAGTTAGAAGTGTCCGATGATTTTTTGGGTCTCTACATTGTTTCTTCAATAGATGCTTCTTCCCTTTTCTCAGTAGTAAGTGATGTTCTTACTAGGCTTAATTTGTCATGGAGCAGGTTAAGGAGACAATGTTACGATGGTTGCAGCACCATGAGTGGTCATAGAAATGGTTTGGCCAAGAGAGTTCATGAAATGGAGCCACGTGCTGTATTCACCCATTGTTATAGCCATTCCCTCAACCTTGCTGCAAATGACTCCGTAAAAAAATCCAAATTCATGAAAGGTTCATTGGAAACTGCAAGTGAAATCACAAAGTTGATTAAATTGTCACCAAGACGTGATGCTATTTTTGAAGAGTTGAAATCAGACCATGATTTAATGACAGGTAGTAAAAATCCAGCCATTTGTCTCTTATGCCCTACTCGTTGGACAGTACGGGCTGACTCTATGCTCAGTATCCTAAAGAATTACAAAGTGTTATTGGATACCTGGGATGAAGCAGTGGATGTAGTCAAAGATGTTGAAACAAAGTCTAGAATTCGAGGAGTGAGTTCGCAAATGAGTACTTTTGGTTTTTTGTTTGGTTCAATGTTGAGTGAGTTGGTTTTACGTCATACAGACAATCTCAGTCGAACATTACAAAAAAAGACATGTTCGGCAGCTGAAGGACAGCAAATTGCAAGGTTGGTTGTTGACACTTTGTTAAGTGTGAGAAATGATGAGTCATTTGACTTATTCTGGAAGAAGCTGATATCTTTTTCACAACCTTTGGATATTGAGCCACGTCTTCCGCGCCGTCGCAAAGTTCCCAGAAAATTAGATACTGGAAGTACTGAAAGTTATTATCATGAAACTCCAAAAGCCTACTACAAGCAAGAATACTTTGAAGGAGTTGATCTGGCAATAAATACAATACGAGACAGATTTGAGCAGCCCGGATATGAAATATATCAAAATTTGGAAAAACTACTTTTGAAAGCAGCAACAGGAAAGGATTTTAAGCAAGAATTTGACTTTGTAACAACATTTTATCATAATGACTTGCAACCGGAGAACCTTCAAGCACAATTAATTACCTTTAAGATTGATTTTTCTCGAAAATTTCGAGATTCATTTAGCCCTACCATATTTGATATAAAAAATTATTTATGTTCTGTAGAAAGGATGCAACGTGACCTACTATGTGAAGTGTGTACTGTAATGAAACTAGTGTTAATTATGCCTGCAACCAATGAATCATCTGAGCGCTCATTTAGTGCACTGCGTCGAGTAAAAACTTACTTAAGAAGTACAATGAGACAAGAGAGATTGAATCATCTTATGATATTACATGTTCATAGAGATATAACTGATAATTATAACATGATAAGTGTGGCTAATGAATTTGTTATTGATTCCGAACACAGAATGCAAATATTTGGTACATTTACTTCTTGAAACTTTTTTTCATGAACCAGTCATCCTCATTTATTTCCTGTAATATAACATAACATTATTATTACTTATTTAATGGTTATAGCATTAATACATGCAATTTCCTACTAATTTAGTCTTACTGACGAACTTTACCACAGACAAGTGATGTCTAATGGCCTGACCAATCTAAAATACGTTGCTCCTCCTATATAGGGTGGGTAGACGCAAGTGATGGCTGCAGCAAATTAATACTGGCTCAAGTCAAAGCTAACAACAGTATGGTCGAGGTAAACTTGCTCATATTTCTGTTTCAGTGTAGTATAGTTATTTTAATGTACAGGTGGTGTGTACTGTAGTCGTGGAAGAAGATTTTGTTTGGCGTTTGTCTATGTTGGGAGATAGTCTTAATTATGATGATTTACCTGTGAATGGGTTGCCGCAAGAACTAGATACTGCCAGGAAAGTGAAGACTACTCTTGAGAAAATTCAGCAGTTACCACCGGATATCATGTGGAGTTTGCCAGCAGTCAGCATTTTAAAATTGGCAGGTCATGCTTGCATGTTTTACATGCCGGATATTCTTGAATTATGTTTACATTTATAGGTTGGGTAGATGTCAGCCCTAATGCAGAGCTTCTAGTGTTTAGCAAGGTTGCTTTTGTTGAAGATCATTTACATGTGAGTACTGTTATAATAAGTTTATGATAGTCCTAAAACGTTTGGTTATCATATCATAATTTCTAGGTTTCTTTCTCCCTTCAAGTGTGTGGAGAGTTCAGCTGGAGGCTGTTGCTGGCAGGACATCCTTGTGAGGAACCACTAGACTTTCTTCAACTTCCACAGAAGCTACATACTGTTCAGGACGTGAGGAAAGTGATTGACAGTTTGAATGGACTTCAGCTGTGTGCTGGTAACGATGATGACTGGTATTTTACAATTCAAGCTGCAAGAAAAGGGACTTTCAAGGACCCAACTGGTTAGTGGTGCATTTATATTAATTATTGTTTCTCTATTGAACCTGCTTTGATTATAGGCAAAACTGTTGTTGCAAGATATGTTAAAGACTTTTTGGACCACCACACAATACGCTGCACTTCTTGCCGTATTTTTGTCAGACCATCATCATCTTTACCCCTTTCATCTTCTCGCTGTGATTCCTGCACTGCTTATCGCAAAGTGCTGAATGCTATTGTGTCTCGCCAATCTATGGAGAGGAGCGATAATGGCACACAAGCCAACAGTCACACCAATTTTCGGTGTCTCACCACTCCAGAAAAGTATGTGTATTTATTAAAGTAATTTTTATAAATTACCAGACCTATATTTATAATGTTCAAAAAGGAGGACATATTTAAATCTCCCAAAATTTGAAGGACCAGCATATAAGCATAAATTTGTGTTATTAGATGTAAAATAAAGGAGGGCAAGCTTTGGCCTAGGTGATCCCATTGCCCCTCTTCGCTCCCTTAAATGCAAAGACCTGTATGTATTACTAAAGGTCATAAGTCATAACTGTGCATTATTTAGAAATTTTTCTCAACACAATGAAGGCTGTTTAATTTTTTTATTTTTTAGCTTTGCACTTATAATTTGAAAAAAAGCCAATACTCTAATGTATTATCAATAATAAACGGCACATATCAGCTGATGTTGACGACCAATCCTATATGGAATTTACATGTAAGTTGTCAAAAATTTATAATATGCTGTATTACGAGATGGATCAGCTGCCTGTTTGGTAAGGTGGGAAGCTTGCTGACTTTCAGCCTGAAATGTGTGAGTTTGATTCCCTTGACCACATAGTTCTTGTGGAAGTAGTCATATTTTTCAGAAAACTATAAAGAAAAAAGTATAAATTATTGGTTCTGTGTACATCAATATCTGATAGCGATATTTTATAAGGTTATTGGCAGATAATCGACAACCGATCCGATCATGGGTGTGACACTAAAATTTTTATTTTACTTCTCACTGTCTTTGCAGGTTACAACGAATGAAGCATATACGTGACAAGTCCAAGGTGTGCAAGCGGCGTGAGCAGCGAATCAAAGATAGGCTTCAGGCTGAAATTCAAAGGGCAGGCATACAAGTAAGCAGTTTTAGCTGAGGTTTAACTTCTAATAAAAGGGGAAAAAACTATTATGATTTACATGAGCTATATGTGACCATCTACTGAAAAATCGGGCACAACACGGCGCCCGTAAACATCTGGGGAAAATCAATTGAATTCTTAAAAATGTATTAAGTTAGCGTACGAAAGAGAATGGTTAGGTCTATTATATCAGAACGGCTAAAGCTAAGACGGTAAAACTTGGATATCTGGAAGTTGACAACTCCGTAAGTGCAAAAACAAAAAAAGATTTTTGGTGGGGGCCGAGTTGTACCCAATTTTCCTGTAGACGGTCACATATACTTTCCACAACTTGGAATGTTAAAATTTTAGTTTTTAATATTCTCAATGGTACTGTACAGGTAGACGAAGACTTGCACGAAGACCTCTCTTCAGTAATGGAAGAAAATCAGCAGGTGATTGAAGACAGGTACCCATCGGATTCATTCTTGGGTATTTTTTGGAGACAGCAGAGGCGTGCAGCAAGTCTGAAGAACTCGAAATCTATGAAGTGGGAGGCAGCCATGATAAGGTTGGTACTAATTTTTTTCATAAATTTTAATCATGTACTGTAGATACATTAGGTATTTATTGCATATCTTAGGTGGTGTCTGTACCTGCATCATCTCTCTAGTTCAGCTTATGAACTGTTGCGTGACAGTGGTGTCTTGCATCTTCCCTCTCAGAGAACACTAAGAGACTACACATATTATGCTGAAGCAGCGACAGGATTCTCGCTAAGTGTTGACCAACAGATCATAGAATGTGCTAACATTTTAAGCTGTCCAGAAAGGGAGCGGAATGTGGTTATAATTCTGGATGAAATGCACATAAGGGAAGTTCTGGTGTATGACAAACATTCAGGTACAAGTAACTTTTAACCTGTAATGTCAAGTTTAATTTTTTTAATTATATATATATATTATATTTAATTTTTTATTATTATTAAGGGGATCAAAACAGAAAAGTAAAATTCTCAAAACATGTGAATGTTCCCTCCCCCCCCCTTGGTAATGACCCTAAGTGTGTTATTATGTTATTTTTTTATTAGGCAAGATCATTGGCTTCATCAACCTAGGGGACGTCAATAATCACCTAGCTGCATATGAGAAGGCAATAGATGATGAGGCAGACATGAAGGAATCATTGGCCAAATCAATGCTGGTGTTCATGGTCAGGTCTTTTCAGCAAGCTTCAGTTTCCATGCCACAAGCTTCTAGGGTATGAGCTATATGACATATTTTGGGAAGCTGTGGAGAGGCTAGAGAGGTGTGGCTTCAATGTTCTAGCTTGTACATGTGATGGACTCTCTGTGAATCGCCGCTTTTTCAAGCTACATGGTACTGGGGACATGGTTCACACGGCTAGGAACCCATTTGCTGATGATAATCGCTACGTGTACTTTTTTTTCGACCCACCTCATCTGGTAAAAACTGTACGAAACTGTTGGTACAGCAGCAAGAGATTGATGTGGGTAAGCCGTGATCTAATTATGACTCATGAAAATAAAGTAATTATTTAATACTGTATTGTACATTTAGTATGAAGAAAAGTACATCCAGTGGTCCCACCTTGTCCATCTGTATCATCAGTGTCGTTCTAATAAAGGAACACCAGGACTGTCATTAGTTCCCAAGCTTAAATACGAGCATGTTCACCTTACCAGTTTTTCGAAGATGCGTGTTGATTTGGCTGCTCAGGTGAGCAAGGGGATACATAGCTTTCCTTTTTTTATTTATCTATATTTGCCCTTAGGTGCTTAGCAACACGGTTGGTGAAGCCTTGCGCTGGATGAAACGTCCTGAAGTAGACAAGACAGTGGAGTTTGTCTTGATGTTTGACAAGTTGTTTGATTGTTTGAATGTGAAGAACTTGGAAGCTGGAAGGAAGTGCAGAAATGCTTTTAAAGCTCCTTTCAGGGACAATTTGGACTTCAGGATTGGTGTAAGTTTTTTTTGCTGTTGTTATTGTAATAATTAATAAAATAATAATTTTTTTTTTTATAACTGGCTATTTGTTGCTGTGAAATTGATGGAGGGGCAGGCAACAATTGAAGGGTGGGGAAATGGGTAGCCGGGTGATGGGGGAAATGGGTAGCCGGGTGATGGGGGAAATGGGTAGACGGGTGATGGGGGAAATGGGTAGCCGGGTGGGGGAAAGGGTAGCAGGGTGCTGGGGGAAGGGGGAACCGGGTGATGGGGGGGTAGAAGGGTGATGGGGGAAAGGAGTATAGCAGGGTGATGGGGGAAAAAATGGGTAGCCGGGTGGGGTGATGGGGGAAATGGTAACGGGTGATGGGTAAATGGGGTGAGGGGGAAATGGGGGGGTGGGGGAATGGTGAGGGTGATGGGGGAAATGGGTAGCCGGGTGATGGGGGAAAGGTGGGTGGGGAAATGGGCCCGGGTGATGGGGGAAATGGGTAGCCGGGTGATGGGGGAAATGGGTAGCCGGGTGATGGGCGAAAAGAAAGTTAGAATGAGTTGCATGTTATAATATAAGACAAACCATGAAGCTTGTAGCTTGCACATAAATGCTCATCTTATTCGTGCAGTGGTTGCAAAACTTCTTGAAGTATTTGGATGACTGGGAGAGGAGCGTGAAGGCCCAGGCCTGGTTTTAGTCAGGCAGAGCACAATAAAATGCTTTTAAGTGCTCCAACGAGACTTGGTCTTCGTATAACTGGTGAGTTGTGATTGTTTATTACTATATGGCTATTTATTGTTGGCATTATTGTTCTTTGTTAATTTTTTCTTACTCAGTTCAGTCGTTTGTGGAGTTGTTGGAGTACATCTTCACTACTGTTCCAGGAGTTTTAGTGTTCTTGAGCAACAGACTGTGTCAGGACCCACTTGAGAATTTTTTTGGCAGACAGCGTCAACGTGGTGGAGTAAACGAAAACCCTAATGTTGCCGAATTTTCAAAGAACACTGAAGCCCTTAGAATTGTCAACTCTACCTGTGCTAGTGTTAGAAGCAATTGTCGTGGCAGTGCAAAGAAAACGGACTTTGAAATAGATAACACACCCATCACCAAACGTAAAAGATTGAACTAGTTATATTTATACTACTATTGATAATATTGATTTTTTTACGAATCACAAGATTAAATATAATAAGGGTTAGTACCCTGTAATTATAGTATGACAAATAAAATAAGGAAGCAATATTACAAAAAAGACAACAAAATTAACAAATGTGAAATGGTAAATAAAACAATACTAGTTATTTATTCATCAATAGTGGTGGGTTGTGTGGTTTGTAGTTTTCTTCTTAATCCTTTCGATTTCTGTAGCTGTGACTTGTATCTTTGTTTATAAAGCTCAAGGCAAGAGCTGGCAAATGAAAAACCTCGTACGGTCAAGTATAGTTCACTAATTTTTTTCAACACTGCTGTAGGCACTTCTTCTCCATAGTGTGCAGTCAACATGCCCCATAGAGTTAACAGGTCATCATTTGTCAGAATGGAATCCAATATAGTACTCCGTGTATTTCCACCCAATTCTCCAATACTCTCAACATGTAGGTAATTTCTAATTATTTGTTCTATGATAGTGAACACCAAGTAAACATTGTTGTTGATATGCCACAAGCCTCTGCGATCAATTTGGTTTGTCCATTCTTCACTATCCTCTTCTTGTAAGTCACTGCCATAGAATTCAATCATCAAAAGGGTCATATCCTCCTTGCTATCATGTGATGATTTCTCTAGTTTACTGTGCACCTTCCGACATACATATCCAGCTACATACCTCAGAGCATTTTCTTCATGTGATGTCAATTTGGTGGGGCAAGAAGTCTTATTCTCTTCTTTCACTTCAAAGTTTTCTTTGATTAACTCTCTAAACCACCTTGTTGTGATGTATTGAAATACAGATGCTGGAGCTCTCTTGTCTGTTGCTTTGCAAAATATTTCATCCAACTTTCCCCTAAATTCAGTGCTTATGCGCAAGGCATGAAATTTCTCCCACATTTGTTCAGCCTGTAGTGCAAAGGAGCGCCGACGTGACAACATGCACCCTTTCAGTGAGGATACAAGCCAGTCAGAAAATCTCTCAACCTCACTGTGATTACTACTTAGCTTGCACCACAGGAGAAACTTGGTTGCAGTTTCTAGAAATGATGAGGCTCTATCAGATTTTACTTGAAATCCATCATCATCCAGCAACTTCTGCAGGTAATTAACTAGAAGACATTGAGAATCTTCACCACAGTCAGGCTCTTTACCACATTCAGCTGTAGCTAAAACATTTAAGGCTACAATACAGTTCAGTCTAAGGTTAACCAAAACTCACCCATCGGTAAGGCTTCTTTCCACGAGAAGGAACGCGCGAGCCATTAGGGGTTAAATTTATGCGTACACTATTATCAGGGTAACGCGGATGGGGTCACAGCTAAGGCCGCGAATCATTTCGTTTCCAATCCCGCCTTCGCGTTTTATATCTATGGTGTATATATGTGACAGTCTATGGGAAAAGGGGGCACTTCACGCAAAAATTGAAATTGAGATATAGGCTCCAGAAGGAAGTCATAGGAAAAATTCTTTCTTTCTCCTATTTTTTTTGTGCAGAATTAGTCTTAGTGACCCTTACTCTAAGTCTACGCAAAATTTCAAATGCCGAAACAACTTAAAAGACCCCAAGCGTGCCGTGGAAAGACAAGCTACTTTTTATTCTCTCTCATTCTCGAAGTACAATAAACGGGGAATGGGCGGAGTTTCAAACAAGCAGCTAAAGAAACATGCATGCAATCTACAGCTTACCTCTGGTTGAAAGTTTACCGCTACATGGAGTAGAGTAGCCAAGGATTCCGACAAGACAGGCTCTGAGACGCTATGAAAGCTAAAAAAAACTCCACGCAAAACTTCGTTAGATCCGGTTTAACTGAAAGTTAGACCTAGTTAATTAGGAGGACCGCATTATTAAGGGGTGGGGCAGGGAGGTCAGAGACCCACCCCAGAAGTTAGATGGGCGGTAAAGTAGTAAGACAATGCTCACGTGAGGGGAGGGGAGTCAAACACGTGGATTCAGACACGGAGACCAAAGTTGGGACAACGATTGCCCAGACATGGATCAGACTCAGTGGAAAGTTGTCGCAGCAAGCAGAACGTCTACTGAACTATGTCTAGAACTAGCGAGGCGACGCCGTCAGCCGGCAGAGATGGAGACAGCCATGCCGCGGGTTCCTCTTCATCAGAGGCGCCCGGGATTCGGGCGCCCGTAGTAGCCGCTACGCCGCTGGACCCAGCGTTGGTGGATTTGATAGCGGCGAAGGTGGCAGACCAACTGAGAGGTTCGGCGGCGGAGAACGTACCCGGGGCTATGGCCGGAGAGCAGCCCGTGAGGGGGCCAGCGCCCAGTGCAGTGTCCGCAAGGGGAGACTCCCCTGAGCGTCCCGACCATCGAGAGGCAAGAGGTAAGGAGGGATGTAGTGGGAGTGGTGTAGTAGGTGAGCGCAGTGAGACAAGGGTGCCTGTTGTGGGGCATGGGCACATAGATACAGTGTCTGTGATCAACCTGGATGTGCATATATAAAAAAAAAAAAAAAAAAAAGAGGCAGCGTTAGATCGAGGTAGGGACAGTGGGCAGAACCCCCTGGTGGTGATAAGGGGGCGGAGGCCCCCGATTGTAATAAGTGGGTGGAGGCCAATGATGGTGTAGAGTGGGCGGAGACCCCCCGGGAAGGATAATGAGTGGGCAGAGGCCCCGGGATAATGAGTGGGCGGAGGCCCCAGTGTAGTGAGTGGGCAGAGGACCCGGTGTAATGAGTGGGCAGTGGCCCGGTGTAATGAGGGGGCGGAGGCCCCGATGTAATGAGGGGGCGGAGGCCCCGGTGTAACGAGTGGGCAGAGGCCCCGGTGTAATGAGTGGGCGGAAGCCCCGGTGCAATGAGCAGGCAGAGGTCCCCTGGTGGGAAGGAGTGGGCAGTGGCCCCTGGTGGGAATAAGTGGGCGGAGGCCCCTGGTGGTAATGAGCGGTCGGAAATCCTCGTGGGAATGGGTTGGCAGAGATCCTTGTGGTTATGAGTGAGCAGAGGCCCCAAGTGGTAATGAGGGGGCGGTGGTCCCCAGCGACAATGAGGGGGAGGAGGCCCCTGGCGGTAACGACAAGGGGACAGAGGCATTTGGTGAGAACGAGAGGGCAGAGGCCCCGTGGTAGTATTGGCCCCGCATGCAGACTAATAGGCGTGGGCAAGTGGTACTCTTGAGGGTAGCTATTGGGCAACAGGTATATGCCCAGTGGAATACCAGTCGGGAGAGGGTGGTACATGGGCATGCACACACACACGCATGGACACATGGGCACGCGGGCATGTGCACATACACACATACACTCGCGCACACGCATAGGCGGCAGCTACACACAGACACCCAGGTGCTAATGGGAAGTATGAATCAGTGGGTATGGAGGGCAGAGCAAGGAGGGGTAGCGACATGACCGGTTCTGTTGTATTGGCTAGGTGTGGAACTGGGGAGTGGTCTTCCCCCAGAGGTGGTCACCGGTCTGCGGCTTCCAGCGTTTGCAGGAGAGAAAGATCTGGGTGAGAGAGAACCCCAGTGGGAGGAGCACGGAGTGCCGGCGATTCACCGGCCAGGGAAGCACGATCGGGAGAGAGTTCGCCTGAGTGAGGAGGCACCCCCCTTCGTGCTGAGTGAAGCCTTGCCCGTTGTTCCAGGGAAGTTAGTTAAGAAGATACAGAGTGGGGACTACGTCGAGATGGCGGACCTCCTGAAGGACAATGTGGAGGCGGAGAGGAGAAGAGTGGCGGCAGGAGATAGCGGGAAAACTGGAAAAACCTGCCGCAGGGAAGTGCCAGACTTCGACAGCTGGCTACAGTGCTTCAGCTTGTATGCCGCGGTGGTATGCGCCAAGTACCCTCAGAAAGCCAGGGAGCTATGGGCTTATCAGGCCCTGATGTTGGCGGAGTACAGAAAGTGCGGTGGTAGAGGCTGGCACTTGTATGACTCGGCATTTCGCCAGCAGATCACCAACTTGGAGATAGTAGACTTCTCCAAGGTGAACCAGGGCCTCTACGCGACAACCTTTCTGGCATATGGGGGGAAAGGGCAGTTCTGCGGCCGATGCATGGCGTCAGACCACTCCCAGGAGGACTGCGCTCTGAACCCTAGAAGGGAGGTACCAGTGGTGCAGTTGCAGGAACAGAGGTCGGCTGGGAGCAGGAGAGAAGAACCGCAGGGAGATACCCGGAGGAGAAGGGGCCGGAGAAGCGCGTGCTATGCCTTCAATGATTGGAGGTGCTCCCTCCCGTACTGCCGGTTTGAGCACGTGTGCTCAGTATGTGGAGGCGAGCATCGGAAGCCGGTGTGCAGGGCCCGCGGGATGGAGCGGCAGAGGGAACCAGACAGGAGTACACAGAACCCAGCCAATAGAGAAGTGCTGGGGGCAATTCATAGAGGACAGTGACAGTGGGTCATGATGTCAGTGTGTCAATACAGTTTCTGGATAGATGATGTGATTTATAATATTATATGGGCAGTTAGACACGTAGACTAACTCTTAACAGGTCCGAGTAGGGATAACGCTTAAATTAATGAAATAACAATGATAATATTAAGACTTAAGACATGATAATTAGAACTAATAATATATACAAAACATAAAAATGTATATGCGTGGGTATTGTCTAAGTAACATGGGGTGCATTGTGGTGGATAAGTTATCACATGGTGGTAGGTACGTAGAAATAGTATAGGAATAGTAAGTATAGGCGTGGGTTTATCATGGGTCCATATATGGTTTGCCGGGGTACGGTCAGGGCATACAAAAAGGGGGGGCCATGACTACCCGTACCAGCGTGTTATCGGAGTGGGTGTATGCTCGCAGGAGTCGTCCCGGTGAGGAGGTATGCCTACATAGAGCACTTGAAAAGGCTGGCAGGGAGGAGACCGCTTCGCCTGGTGGCTATACCAGAGGAGTGTCGAACGGTGGTGACGCCTCTGGAATGGCGGACATGGGATGGACGACTACAAGATCATCCTGACCAGGAGTTACGACGATATATCGTCATGGGGCTAAAAGAAGGCTTTCGTGTTGGCTTCCAGTACGGTGCGGTTGAGTATGTGTCAGCCCAGACCAACATGCTCTCAGCCACCAGGAACGGGCAAGTGGTGGATGAGTACTTGGCCAAGGAAGTGAGGCTAGGCAGAGTGGCGGGTCCTGTAGACCCCACAACCCATCCAGGAATCCAGATCAATAGGTTTGGGGTGATCGAGAAGCCTCACCAACCTGGAAAGTTCAGGCTCATAGTCGACTTATCTCACCCAGAAGGCCACAGCGTGAATGATGGGTTGGAACCGGAACTGTGCACGATGAGGTACACCTCAGTAGATGTAGCAGTGGCCAGAGTGATGGCACATGGAGTGGGCACTAGCCTGGCGAAGTTTGACATTGAGTCAGCATATCGGATCGTGCCAGTTCACCCAGATGACAGGCCCTTGCTAGGGATGAGCTGGCGAGGGAGAGTGTATGTGGACAAAGTCTTGCCGTTTGGCCTTAGATCAGCCCCAAAAATCTTTAGTGCGGTGGCTGATGCAATGCAGTGGATTATCGAGCAACAAGGGGTCGAGATGTTGCACTACCTAGATGACTTTCTAGTCATCAGCCCCTCAGAGAGAGGATGTGAGAGCCCTGGCGAAGGCCCTGCTGGGCTGTCAGGCGTTGGGAGTCCCCACGGCGAGGCACAAGACGGAGGGTCCATCGACGACGATGACATTTCTGGGGATTGAACTAGACACAGTGGCAATGACGCTTAGGCTGCCCAGGGAAAAAGTGTGTCACTTGCGAAGAGAGATCGATTGCTGGTCAAGGAGGCGCTGCTGTACCAAGAGAGAGTTGCAATCGCTGATTGGTATGCTGCAGCATGCTAGTTATGTGGTGCGGCCGGGAAGGACGTTCCTGAGGCGATTGATAGCGCTGCTGTCAATGGCCAAAAAGCCCCACCATCGGATCAGGCTAAACAGGGGTTTTAGGTCGGACCTGGCGTGGTGGGCAACCTTCCTTCCGGCATGGAATGGCACGAGCATGATGAAGCGGGTGTTAAAAGGGGGGTGCGATGCAACAGTCACATCGGATGCCTCAGGTAACTGGGGTTGTGGGGCATTCACCTCAAGGGGGGAGTGGTTCCAGCTCGAGTGGCCAGAGGTGTGGAGGGAGGTCCATATCACAGTCAAAGAGCTGCTGCCAGTGGTAGTGGCATTGGCAATCTGACACCGGTGGAATGGAAAGTCAGTGAGGTGTCTGTGTGATAATGCTGCGGTGGTGGCGATCATCAATAAGGGGACCAGCAAGAATGAGAGGGCGATGCACCTTATGCGAAGTGCCTTCTTCTTCTTAGCCCGTCACGATGTCAGAGTGTGGGCCGAACATCTTCCAGGGGTGGAGAATGGGAGTGCTGATGCTCTTTCCAGAAATGACAGTACTACTTTTCTGTTACAGAACCCAGGAGCGCAGCCCAGGCCGGTGACGATCCCACAGGAGCTGATCAGAGCACTCATACTGGAGCGCCCACATTGGACATCACTGAGCTGGACAGAATTGCTAAAGGCCTGTTCCTGAAAGGCTTAGCGGAGTCTACACAGCGGGTGTATGGGTCGGGGCAGCGGAGATTCATTTCCTTTTGTTCAGCGGAGGGTCGAGTGGCGGTGCCAGCATCGGAAAGTATGCTGGTGTACTTCGTGGCACAGTTGGCGAAGGATGGTTTGAAGCACAGGTCGATGAAGGTGTATTTGTCAGCAGTGAGGTACCTGCACATCATGGAAGGCGCAGCAGACCCATTCCAAAAGCCACTATGCAGATTGCAGTACACGCTTCAAGGTGTGAAAAGAACTGAGGCTTGTAGAGGCGAGACAGCCAGGACAAAGCTGCCAATAGGGCCGGAGATTCTCAGGAGGACGAGAGCAGTCTGGCAGAACGATAGGCGCAACCCAGATAAGATAATGCTCTGGGCGGCAGTCTGCCTAGGTTACTTTGGCTTTCTTAGGGCTGGTGAGATGACAGTACCGAGTGATGCTGGTTTCGACCCGACGACGCATCTCACACGGAGTGATATTGCCGTAGATGACCCCCTGAAGACGGAAGTAGTGCGCGTCCATATTAAGCAGTCCAAAACAGATCCATTCAGGAAGGGGATCCACCTGTACATTGGGAAAACGAACAGCGATCTGTGCCCGGTGACAGCGCTGTTGGGCTACCAGGTAGTTAGAGGGCAGCGGCCAGGGCCACTTTTTGTTTTCAAGGATGGGCGGTACCTGTCGAGACAAAGGCTGGTGTCGGCTGTCAGAGAGGCCCTGTCAGCTGCCGGGCTGGACCAATCACAGTATTGCGGCCACAGCTTTCGGATCGGGGCAGCAACCACTGCTGCGAGCAGGGGCCTCGAAGATTCAGTAATAAAAACGTTGGGCAGATGGCGAAGTTTAGCATACCTGGACTATGTGAGAATACCAAGGGAGCAGCTGGCTAATTATTCTAGAATCTTGGCATCGTGAGGAGACCATTGATAGAGTGCACACAATCATATACTCATGCCTGTCATGGTGGCAATATGGGCTCAGCATCACCTGTTATGTTCAGGATCGTAATATATTTGTTTAAAAAAAAAAATTTTTTGAGGCTAGACAGGGCGGGTCTCAGGGTGTGGGGGGTGGTGTTGTGAAGGCTTGGGAGGGAATCGTGTCCGACCATGGGCCTGGGGGGCTCTAATTGGGGGAAACCCCAAATTAGACCTAATTATACCCTATTAGCACCACTTAGCACTAATTAGCAAGTGGTGAGGGGAACCCCCCAAGCCTACACCTCCGCCACCCTACACGACGATGGAGTCGTGGCACAGCAAGTCCTACCCTGCTACAAAGGAAGCCTTAATCGATAGGTAAGTGGGAGCTACAAAGGAACCCCTAATCAATAGGTTAGTGGGAGGAGGGTGGGGACAAAGAGGACCGAAGTAATTAATCGCCATTAAAAAGCTGCTGCACGATTTAATTGCGTAAGCGGAGTACGCCGTTAAGTATACGGAAACATTAATTATACGGAAACATTAATTATACCGGAAGTGGAAATTCAATTCATGTTTTCTCAATTTCTAGTTCAATTGCTTAGCTGAATACAGCCCAGTTCAACTGCCAGTTTCTCTGCGCGTCGAAGGTTTTACCCTCCAGTATTTTAGCACTAAGTTGAGATAAATTGTAGCTTTTTATTCGCATAAAAAACTCAATTTTTTTGGTTTGAGTGAAGTGCCCCCCTTTCCCATAGACTGTCACATATTATGTGTGAATATTATTTTGTCATTTCTGAATTACGGCTATGTTTCCAATAATATGCCCATATCAACCATATGTTGAATGGTAATAAATGGATTTATTACTGCTGTTCTTGTAGGCTTCATCAAAAAGAATTTCATTCTCTAATGTTACAGTCTGCACTCCAGAAACTTGCACTGTGTCTGTGGCAAGCCTCTATAACCAGTTTGATGTACGCAGTAGTATTGCCGGTGATGCAAATGTACAAGTGTTTAAAGGTGTAAATGGAATTGATGGAAGATCAATTCATTGTGAGGATTACATCAAGCTAACATCAGAGCACTATCATGTATGTATGTATATAATAATGTGGGATCTAGTTTATGACAGATTTGTTTGTGATTTAGTTCTATCCCCTTAGTGTTCCTCCCTCCCCCTACCTCTTTACAGTGAAATAGTGTGTATCAATATCTGGATTGAATTTGATTATCTGTATCAATACCTAGAGTAAATAATGATTTTTGTTTTGTATCGAATTATAGTACAGCATCACTGGTCGGACTCGTCAAGACTATACTTCCGTTATTATTGTTATCAAAAAGAGCACATAATGGTATTAAAATAATTTAAGTCTACCATATTTGCATTAGTGTAATCCCCCACTCCAAGAATTACTCCAATCCTATTGTACCAAATTGACCATAAATAATAGTTAATTGTTTATTCATACACAGTACTTAAGTGTCAGCATAAACCATCATTACTGTGTGACCCCCTAATTGAATTGAAATGCAATCAATTATTTATGGCTTGTCATTTTTTCCCCCCAGCAATAATAAGTATGTATGATTGTGTGTTTAATAGATGACGTATGGAGTGCTAATGGCTGTCGTAGCTCCTGATGTTGGTGGAAGTTATTGTTTAATTCGTGGATTTCAACCACTTCAAACTATAAACATGTTTGATTGTCCACAGCTGACATTATGCCGCATTGTATTCTCTGCTCCATCCTCCCATGTTGAGAAGGCGGTATCTATAGTTCATGAATGTGGAGTTACCATGCAAGTGCATCCATAAAACTGTGAATGTAGAAAGAGACTGTCACTTCAAGCAGTACAAAGTTGGAATTTGAACATGATTTTTGTGGCAATTCTCAGTTTTATTTAAATATTTATTGCATTCACACTACATGATTTTTTATACACAACTTTCACTTCAGTTGATATATAATTTTAAGTTTTGTTTGTTGCTATTGATATTTTTTTAAAAGAAAAAAACAATAAAGCATTCTATTAGCTGTTGGATCAATTGCATTAGACGGACCCGCCTCACGATTAAAAGTGCGAGTTTAATGAATGCGATATTCGCGCACTACGCGCACTTTAGTCATATTTAACGCACTTTTTAAACATTTGCACTTTGCACTTCAGTCATATTTAACGCAAGTAAAAAAGTAAAAAAGTGGGAAATTTAGTGTGCTGGTGCTGGATGACTAAATACAGTAGCTACAAGGAAGAATGGTTTTCAAGTGGTATGAAAGGTAGGTTGTGCCCTGGATGAATGTTTTTCACTAGCTATCTATTTAGAAAGAAGTGGGATGAATGGCATTTGGTTAGGCACATATAAAGTGTATCGAAATGAGTGCATTCACTGCTAGCCTTACCACAAGCCCATTGTTTCAGGGTGCATTGCCCACTACCAGTTATGTCTGGAGGATAGGTTTTCAGTAGCTATTAAAGGATTATGGGTGTGGAGGTATCTATTCTGCAAGAAATGGTATGAATGTTACTGTGTTTACTGTGTTATTATACGGGATATTTTAATGCAATGTCTCTACAAATACTGTCAAAAGCCTGTCGGGGAGTCTTGCCATGTCGTTCAAACCACATGAACTCATCTAAGTATGAGGGTAGTTGATGGCGATGGCATCCCCTCATTTTTTTCAATTTTATTTTTACTCGGTTCCAGTAACTTTCAATGTTGTTTGTATGTACTCCAGTTACTGGATCCCTAAAATGGAGGGAATGATTTACTGTACTATGAGATGATACATTGGGAAGAGAAGTTACGTTATTGTATGCTGCCCATTCATCGCTCCATATTTCTGTTCTTGGCTTGGTATGACGTTGGATGATGGGGAGTAACGTTGCCGCATTTCTCTGGTCAACTACCTCCAGGATGCCCAATGCTGGTGTATGGCTAGTGTCTACCATGCCAAAAACCCATACGGGAGATGGAGGAGAGTGTCCACGATGATGCTATGGTTGAGTTATTACATTTATTCAAAAGAACAACAAGTATGACAAAGTACCTTGGGCTTATGGGAAAAACAAGACTCGTCAATCTGGACCACATTTGGGTGAACAGGACCTGAACCACCCAGTGTCATGTCATCATGGTTCAATAGGCGCCAACTACATATCTCTCGTAGCCACTGATAGGTGTCAACTGCGACCTTATTGGAAACCTCACATTCACTGGCTGCTTGAGTCACTGGATACTGCCGAACCCACCAATAAATCAAAATCATAAATTTTTGTAGAGGTACACGCGTGCTTTCAAAAAAAGTACCCACTCTTAGTGAGGTTGACTTTTTGCAGGACCTCACTGTGCATCTCCACCTGATCACAACGATGAAATCACTTATTAAATGTATTCATATTTTTTGTATAAACAATTTACAATATGCTGTATTACCGGTATTTGTCCATAATGTCTCCTCGATACTGCAAGGACATGGGAGTTCCACAGCTAGGACAACACTTTGCGGTAGCTAAAAGTCCTTTACCTTATAATATTAATTCAATTGAAAGCTAAACATCGTACTTAAATTCTATTTCACCTTGCAAGTAGGTAATTAAGTCCTTAACATCTCCAAATATAGTGGGTCCTAATTGGATAAGGCTAAGAGCCATCTAGCAACATGTACTACCTTGTGTAAACTTGTAGGGCTTCTCTAAAACTTCCAGGTAAACTTGTACGGCTTCTCAATTATGCTACTCTTATTTTGTTGTGCAAAGCCCGCCAAGTGCGGTAAATGTGGTAAAAATGACCGCCAAATGAGTGGTAAGAATGGCGGTAAAAATGTTTAAAAAGTGCGTTAAATATGACTAAAGTGCGCGTAGTGCGCGAATATCGCATTCATTAAACTCGCACTTTTAATCGCGAGGCGGGTCCGTCTAATTTTTGCTTTTGTTGTGCAAAGCCCGCCAAGTGCGGTAAATGTGGTAAAAATGACCGCCAAATGAGTGGTAAGAATGGCGGTAAAAATGTTTAAAAAGTGCGTTAAATATGACTAAAGTGCGCGTAGTGCGCGAATATCGCATTCATTAAACTCGCACTTTTAATCGCGAGGCGGGTCTGTCTAATGCAATTGATCCTAGCTGTTTTCGCCATGTTACGGTCTTTAGTTAGTCCCCGTAACGATAGCGTCAGTAGGGTCGTTACAGCCATGTTACCAAAATGGTCGGTACGCCATATTTCCCCAATTCCCCTGCGTTTTGAAAGCACAACCAGTTTCCGTGGGCGTAAACTACCCGTAACAGTCCAGAACGTCATCGTGTCGACCCCCGATTTTTGGCTGTGTACCGTAGGCCATTGTCTGCCGTTGTCTCTCTCACGCTAGCCATGGGGCCTTAACTTGTGCGCTGTGGGAAGAGGGTCCTTCTAGTCAAGGCCATTTACGTGAGAATTTACACTTGAAAAATGACTCTGGCTATGGTATTAATGAATATATATACTTTAGTTAGTTAAGTTTCGTCCCAGTAGCATATTATTTGCTTTTGGATATAACCTAGCTACTCCTTTGTTGTATAAAAAAACAACAACATACGTTTCCCACTATACAAATATACATTGCCACATGTTTCATATTAAGTTGTGGATCATATTCGCCGGACCAAAGCAAATCTGCATCTGCCACTCCTGCTTATGAAGCATTTACCACCAAAGAAAATTCAACCTTTTCGGCTTCTTCTGTAAATAATTTACTGTTTAATAATATATGAACACAGTATAATGACTACAGAATCATATCTGTACCTTCATGTCTGTTCTGCAAATAACCTATATAATATAATATCTATTATACACACATCTCTTTGTCAGCTTTATCATTACATTCTCCACTCTGCATATTTGAAATTAGTAATTTTTTACATTTTATACCAGAATCATGATATTGTCACTAACGGAGGTGTGCAAGCAAGTGGAGTAAGTACTCAGAGGCCAAGTCTAACTTCACGTACAATAACTCTGACAGTTACTGTTGAGGGAGAAGGTGCCATCATAAACAATGTCAAATGTACCAGGCTGGAGGTGGAAGAGGATGATGATGAAGATAAAATAGGCCACTACTTCACAGAAGCTGAAAAAGCACAGGCTGAAGCTCAATTCAAAGATAATGAAACAGATGTGTCTACCAGTGCTAAATATTTGATATATCTTTTTATAACTGAATGCTGAATATATACTTGATTTTTTCTATTTTTCTATTTTCGTGAAAATGCTTTTTTTTTTACATGTTTGTCTTTATCAGATGTACTACTTTTTTTGCATTTGTATTGTGTAAATTCTTACAAATTTTTATACGTGCACATTTAATTGGATCAATATAATGTTTTCATCCATTTTATTAAATTAACACTCTTATTGATACATATCGGCTGATTGCATGCAGGTGGGGTTCAGAGGGTTATTGGTTACCCCCCCCCCCATCCCTTTACATTCATAAGGCTAAGGGGGGAATGGGAGTTGAATGGTGGTGGTGCACTGGCACCAAATCTTATCTACCTTATGTGGTTTGCAAACCACACGGGTGTTATTATAGACACTAAAATATGATTTTAAAAAAATATGATTTAAATGCAGCTGCATTATCAGAAGCTTAGCTTGGCAAGCATTTTCATACTAGCTAAAATGGAGAGGCAAACGTCATCTCAGTAATTTTCTTCTTATTTAGTAAAAGGAAAATTAACAGTAGATGAGAACAGAGATTGTAAGTCAAGTATAATCGCTTGCTGAATGAGGTCTTTGCTGTGTCGATTTACTGGACACCAGTAGTGCAAATATCAAAATGAGGAGAAACATTCTCACCCTAGTAATTTACGGAGTGTCATCTTGTCTGCAAGTGTTTTCAGAAGACTTTTGAATTGCCCTGCTGCTATGATAATTGGTAGAAATATGTTCCAAGAAAGTTTATTGAAGAATTGTAGTGTTCTACTATCTATTTTCACACGATTCAATCGGTGATTTCTAGTTTGACATCAGAAATATTCTTGACTCCTTTAATAAATTGTGCATTTTGTGGGCCTTGCTCTCTTTTTCTGTCTTTAGAAAAGTGTAAAGATAAGGGTCATTTAAGCCATTTTCCAATTGGATTAAAACCACAGCAGTGTCTTCTGGATCATGTTAAGCTGAAATATGAACATGACTGCCTAGAACTCTGAAATCTGAGGAGTGGTATTATAACCCTCAGCACGCATGCGCGATAAGGTTGTAGTGTATTAGTCTTGTCTGTTTGTCTGTCTATATGTCTGTCTGTCTGTCTGTCATGCTCTGATTTTGTTACAGACAATTCACTTTTGATTTAGGTACAAACTTACTCAGGACTAAGATTTAGGACATTGTATTGTGCTACTTTTTTTAATTTTGGTAACCTGGGTGGTGCCAACAGACAAGGTCTACCTTGGCATCAGAAGGAAGGGAAGCCATCTCCAACAATTATTGGGTAAAAGATAGCGTGCATAGTGAAATAGCAAAATTTTGCTGAAATCTGTTTAGCACCAATTAATGCACATTAGAATACAAGTTGCTAGGAATATAATGTTCATTGTACCAATAATGGCCTATAGATGTAAATATTTCATAGCAACTATTGTCCATTACTGTGCCTTTTAAAACAACTTCACTCACACACACAAACACATGTAGGTACATTTCCAAAAATGGTCACTATCATTGTAGTATACAAAACTAGTGGTCTTCTTAAATGGACAGAACTTACGCTGTCTCTCTTGTACTACTGTCTAATTGTGTCTGGCCATTTCCCACATGCTCCAAAAGGTTGCTCTGGCTTGTTCTGATGTTGTCTGTCATAGGCTTATACTTTTTTAATGAAAGACCTTCTTGGTATTCATTTGAGCCGTACGTAGTCTTGCTTAAGTGTTCGCGGATCAGAAGGTTTCCATACATTTTTCCATTTGCCTCAAACCGTGTGGGTAGATCACTTTCTTCATAACAATTAGTGGAATAGTCTTCTTGTTTCTTATGGTAGCGTGTAATAATAGTAATAGTATAAGTGAAATCACTCCTCCAAACATTGCTACTAGTGCTAGTGATACAACTATTGCAGCTATGTGCCTGTTTTGTAAGCCTGAATCCATTAAACCACTCTCTTTCGGTTTTTTCATCGCCAGGCCGGGAGTAAAATCTCCCTCTTTTGTAGAGGTTAAGTCATCTGTGATCAGCTGAGAGGTTGATGTATCTGTTGTTATCAGCTGGGAGGTTGATGTATCTGTTGTTATCAGCTTGGAGGTTGACCCTTCTGTTGATATTATCAGCTGTGTAGTTGGCTCCTCTGTGGTTGTAATAACAGGTGTGGTCTCTGTTTCTGTTGATATGGAAACAAATTAAATGTGCTTTTGTGGATAAGTTAATCTTGAAAAATAACAGTTCTTGATCTATAGACAAATCTATGCCTTAAATTATTGACTGTTCAAGAGATTGCCTTTATTAATGCTAGGAATTATATAGTATTATTGTCTCGAGCACTAACATAACTGTAAGCTGCCTCTTCTTCTCAATATGTATTACAAATCAATATCTATTATGAATACTGCACTTATTGTTCAACAAAAACCACAAGACATGATGATGGAAGAGGCTGGTAATCATTTCTCCCAAACTATATCAAATACTAGTTAGTAACACTTACTTTACGTCAGTGTTTAGCACCTCATTACCAAAACCACGTGCTACTGAGATGAGTTAGTTGAAAATAACAAGAACAACAACTACAAACATCATAGCGATCTAAATGAGTAAAATGCTTTGTAATTTAAACCACAACAAACAGACTGACATCTGAAACAATTATCTATGCAACACACATTCGAATTCTAACACAAATAATGCACAGCTATCTGACATCATCACCAATCTCTTAGTAAAGACACATTATTGGAAGTGTTATAAAGAAGAAACCAAAGAGAGACCAGCTGAGCCGTGTAGCTTTATTTGTTAACCCTGCGTCTGCTGGTAACGTGAAAGTAGCATTTGGTGAATCATCTGTTGTTTTTGTTGTGATGATGACTGCTAAAGAAAATAACAACAATAATATATGCTTAGCAAGTGGAGGAAATTTTTTATTAAATTACCTGTACTTTTTAATGTGGTTGAATGTGAGTCTGGCAGGAAACAAAATTAAAAGAAAATGTTATGTCATCATGTTATAACCCTCTCACTGGTAGACGTGCCATTTTTAATTTTTAACTTTTTGGGCAATGCTTACTTAAATAATGCTCAGCCAAATCAATTATTTCTTTTCTTTTAATCAATAGTAGAAATCATACTGGTGAGAGGGCTATTTTAATAACAATGGCAGAATGAAATTATAGAATAAAGATTTCAAATATATGAACTAATTAAGGGTGCCCTGCCACCGGAAACCCAGGCCCGTAACCGCAAATTGACTGTTTATGCTATGTCGTTATATTTCTTTTTCTGTGTACTGTGGGCTTACTTTGTTGTTACAGATGGAATGAGCACCAGAGGTAGCTAGCGGGCTTCTTCGCAACATTACAGAGCCATATTTCTAATATCTATTCTCTTTTTTTGTAAATAGCTAGTAAAATTTTCGTGCCGTTTTACTCCTCCTGTGTTATTCTAAAAAAATCTCTCTGTAACTTTATTCTAAGGGGGGTATGCTGCTTGTGCGCAAAATTTGGATTCAATTCAATGATACAATTCCACGAAATATCGATTTATATTTTCAAGTTCACTAAAGATTCGCTATTTTACCCCGCCCCCCATAACGTTGAGCTTCGCGAACGCCCAATTTATTGGTAAGAGCATAATCAATTGACTTGTGGTAGCTCTAAAAAGAGCCCATTTGTAAACAAAAATAAGAAATACAATAATGAGCCGTGAGATGGCCGTTTGTAACTTTGCAAAAGGTTAGTCCCCAGAGCAGAAGTGACGGCGTATTCCCAATGTTGCTTGGAGTTGGTTGCTCACTAGTGAGAGTGGGGTAGTTCAGCACAAATTTCAGACTTGTAGGTGATATGGCTGAAGAATATAGCGGTAGCAAACCCCCCCTTCCCTCTTCTAACATTCCAGATCCCGTGTTTTTAAAAAGCAATGTGTAGACTTATTGCATACAACGTACAATCTCAAATCAGTATTACATACTGCTTCATAAGTTTTCAAGACTTGGTAGTAGTGCTATTATATATTTTTTCTAACCTGCTGCAACCACGAAAACAGCTCTTAACCGTGGTGGATCACATTCCTCACTGCCATATGGAAAGCCTAGAAATAGGTAATAGCAATATAATCGAAAGTGCTAAGTTCATTAGGGTTATGTTTACCTGCTATGTAATAAGTGACACCTGGATCATAGGAGTCTACAGCTCCTAGGATACCATCTGGAATGGAGATACGGAAACTACCACCGAAGTCTGGTATACAGGGAACTATTACGCGTCTGGCATTGTTTTGGGAACAGGTAATTGGTGGCACCTCGCAGGCACATGCGTCGTATTGTTCTTGGTGGATCTGAGAAACCAAACATAGTCAATCAGAAGATCAATTAATACTGTTCTTTGTGTTGAAGCTGGGGAAATAGCACTCCTTACAATTGTCTAAAATATGATTTGACCTATTGCTGGTTGTACTTTGATACTCCAGTTAACTGACCAATCATTGCTAATCCCTGAGCTAATTATCAGTCAATGAACAAATAAAAGGGTAGTGTTGGACATAAACATTTAAAAATTTGGAATATTATTATCTTGAGAAATGGAGCTCTGCTACCTGTTGATTATTTGACCCTCTGGCACTCTCTTCATGATTCAGGTACTACCTGAATTCTTTATACATCACAATTGTCCAGATGATTATTAAAAAATTACTCTTTGCTCACCATTTAAAATAGCTTTTTCCCCTCTGAACTTACCAGTACATATATGTTTAAACCACCACAGTCTGTGATTGCAATAGCATCTCCAGTCCTCACCACCAACGGATCGCTGGATAATTTGCACAAGTAACCAACACAACAAATATAACAGAAGAACAACTATGAAAAGCAGAAGATGCAGCTACTGTTGAGTCAGTCTAGTTACCAAATCTAAAAACCTAGACTGTAACTGCAGGTTATCCTTAAGATGCTATGCTATCCACGACCATATACCTTATCGAATTATTGGCTAGTCCTTGGCTGGTCCACTGCAGAGTATGAACACTAGCTATAGATTCGTGAAATGTTAGAGAAGATACCAATAGAGCGAGCACCAACATCTTCTCTCAAATTCAGCGTAGAGCGCAAATAACGGAACAAACTTAACAACTTCCCCTACCCGGTCTCAGAGCCCCTCCCACATCTACTTTGCCATTTTCACTATTATGCTTTTTGGCATTGCTGCATTTATGCACCTATTACGCCCTAAATTATGTCAATTAATGCTGCATATACACTAGTATTATTTTGTGTATCACATATAAAAGACAAACAAAACAAGCAAGTTGATAAATACTTTAGCTACTATCAAACAATTCTCAATCGTTGTTGCAGCATAGTCTGGCGCAGCCAGACCCTTTACCTAACCGCATCGAAGATTCCTGGAAACCTTGGATGGGAAGTATGAGTTGCTAAACACTGATGTAAAGTAAGTGTTACTAACTAGTATTTGGTTTCATTTACTGACCAGACTGGACCTGATTACTGACCAACAAACGAACGGACAGAAGGGCTCCTCTATCTAAAAACAAATGCACTTCACAAGGCAAGATATAGATTACAATTTAACTGATGCAAATAACTTCAAGTGTTACTGCAAGAGGTAACAGCCAACCTATGCCTGATTCTAGCTCTACTACAGTCATTTTGGGGTGATATTTTTTTTAAATAACACAACTTATCAATAGCTTGTATGTATGTTTTAGTTAAAATACACATATTTTGTAATAAATTTGGTTGTGTGTAAATACTTTGTATGCATATCATTGAAATCCTAAATGTTTCTTCCATTAAAAAAAAAACAACAACTAGAAATCATTTTATGATACCTTTATTGTACTTGGTCATTTTTCTTTTAGCTAAGTCCTTTTTTTTTTTGAAGAAACAATACATAAGAATAAATGAGAATGAAAACATACTTTCCCAGATAAAAAAATACTGTAAGAAAGAGGGGGTACGAAGTCTTTTGACTCGCCTGGACTGTTTATTTTGTGTTAGCATCACCAACTTATTATCAAACCTAAACTCTTCCTGAATAATGGTCATTCTGCTGAAGAATAATTTAACGCTAATTAGATCATAAATGGATTGTATTGTTTCTACTTAAAACTCCTGTTATGTATAAATTTATCTTCATTTCTTGTGAGCTGCTTAATAATTGAATTACAATTAAAATAAATACTTCATTACTCAATTTCATTGCCCATGATTATTTTGTTTATGCTATTTTTGCCACTTCAGCTTTATAGATGAAAGAAAATATGTTCTATTAATTATCCTAGTATAGTTAACCCCAGACCAATTAGCTACCTACTCAGCCATGTGGTCACTATTAAACCACAGAAATACTACTGACGTATTGCATACAACACAGGAATATCATCAAATTATAATAGCTCTACTTCTGAATGACAACAAGAAGGGATAACACATGTAATGACCTATTGGGTGCAAATAAATGAAAACTGACACTTTAAGTCCATTTAAAAGTATTTAGTTATCATATGATACTTATATATATATATATATAGCAATTGCCAATTTCTTTTGAACTAGTCAATCAGTTACTTACTATATATTTATATGTATTATATAAACTAAGTTAATAATGTGTTTGGTACCAATGGTTTTGGCTCACCATAAGACTGTATAAATATGTGGTGATACTTATCTTACTGGGATTGTGAAAAACAACAACAAAAACAGGTATGACCTTAGTCTTATATAGCTACATACAGTTGGTCAGACTGGTTGGCTCCTCCATCTAGCAAACTGTTAACTACAATTATGAAGTTAGTTAGCATATTGTACTGATATGTGCATGCAAGGGATTCTAAGGAGGTAACAAAGTCTTATTAAATTAAGTAATAGCTATAATGTTTGCGTGCATAGGCCCAACAGAATATTGGTTGGTGGAATTTACAAGTTTATGGAATATATAATCCACTAAGTTGCATTACCACTAAAGACTTCAAGGATGGAAAGAGATTCCAGTAGATACTGCAGTGCTTTCACTTTACCATTTGCAAGTATATTATTGGAATGAGTGGCAAAGAAAACTAGCTGGTATAAAATTTCACTAACTATCTTAGTATTATCTATTTACACATGTCTTGATTATAGGTTTAGGTGAGTACAAGTTAACAGAACAATTTTCAAGTCTTCACATACAACCTGATGAGGTCAATTTGATATCCACTGCTTCTTTGGAAGATTTCATTGACAGTCTCAAAAATGGGATTTCGATTTCTAGTGTGGTGGATGTAACAAATTCAGAGACAAGGTCAATATTATGTAGCTATAAAATTAAGTCTCATGGCTCAAACCTATTCTAATAAAATGCTATGTCTTATGTAACTCAAAAGTACGACAATGAATTTATTATGGCATAAGTGTTGCCAGATTTATTTTATTTTACAAATTCTAAAAGTAATCTCTTGTTTAGGGAAAAGAATCATTCTCCAAGGCTGTGCACCATACTAATCAAACCAGTGATAAAATTTCACAAATAATGAGGGAAAGATAAGTGTTTATAGTAATTCATCCTTTAATATATTACAGACTTTAACTAGTGCATATGCCAATTAAAGGTGCTTTCAGATAACTTGTTGAGTGTTGGCCCATCTAGCTTGCTGATACATAATGGCTGTGTTTCCCATAACCCCAAGAGTTAGGAACATTTACAGTTTTGGGCTCTAATGGTATATAAGCCTCATGTAGTCAGAATTTTTCCATCTGAGGATTGTTCCTGCCCTTCATATGAGTACTTGCTACCATCACATTGCTGTGAAGTGAAGTTTGGGGATTAACATTGCCGAAGAAAGAAAACCATATATGACCCAGTTGTGATCGAATACACGTGCTAAGGGCTAGAAAAGATCAGGTCAGAAAAGACCTAGACAAGGTTTGAATGAATAATAAAAGTCAATGTAGCTTTAGCATAAAGTAAAGTGTAATAATTATCCAGGAGACTGTGATGTTGTAGCTGCACCAGATTCAATTTCTAGTTCACTTACTGATAATTTAACACAAGTATGTTATGGATGTCTGCAATATTATTGTTATATACTGATGATATTAATAATGATTTATTAGCTGCTATATCTTGACTGAGTGTAATTATAGTTTAATTCCATTGCAGGATTTTAGACAGGAGTGCAGTAAGAAAACCCTATGAGGAAAACATTACCCACACTAAAAGTAAGTCCTCACTATTGAGCAACATGATATGCTGTTTATTCATTTGTTTTTTGTCACAGACAAACTGTGTAGATAATGTGCAGGATGCTTGAATGATAACCGTGGAGCTTTGCATGTATGTATGGACATAAAGAAATTTGGTGGACCAGGAAAATTGAAACAGAAGTGTATCTAAAGAAAGTGTATTATAGTCAGCTACAGAAATCACCTGAACTAGTAAGTTGGAATGTCTGATGATGTGCAGAATAGATAATATGGCTTCTCAATGATAAGCCATACTAGCTATTCTGACACCATATTGTGTACAGAAAACACTTTTGAAGACTGGTATACAGCCAAAATTCTGAAATCGTCTCATTACATTCCACCTACTGCTACTGAAACTATACTGGTAACATTCTATCAGAACAATCTTCAATAAATATTATAATGTACATTGTGATATTTTTTGACTTAGGAATCTGCCCAAAGTAGTTATTTTCTTGGAGATAATGGATTAATCAATTAGATGATGTTTTACAACAGTACTCACATGTAAGGCATTCTATACTTGGTGATGGAAATTGTTTGTTTTGAAGCTTCTCTTATATTTCATCTTGATATACATAAACTGCTGGTGGAGTTTATAGGACTCAACTGTAGCCTTTTTTGAGCATATGTCATCCATTATTTATGAAGATCACATTGACAAGATGAGAAATAATTATGTTTGGGGGACACGTGTAGAAGTATTTGCACTGGCTCCTCTCTATTTTTCCATTCCTGTGTCTGTTGTTATGGAGAGAAGTAATCGCGAATATTATTGGGCGAAGTATGGCATGTCACAAACTCCATGTGAAAATTTAATTTCTACAACTGATTTTCATGCCACTCTAATGATTTGGATCATGTATAGAAATATGTCATGTGAACAGAAATCATATGATGTAGTAATCAATGCAGTGGACAGTTCTCTTCCAAAGACTGTACCTTACAATAGTACTGCTTCTTCATCTCATGCCGTAAACTCTATTTGATTTTTTTATTGTTCCAATACTTTGAAATATTTGGCTTTGAATTCTACAATAATTTTAATGATTTTACTGTAACGCTAGACACTACATGAACAAAAAAAAAACAACAGCTCCTCATAATCAGTGGTATAAATTGTTTACACTTCAGCCTGTATAAAGTTTGGCTCAAAAGAAAACTTAGTGCAGCAGTCTTCCTTTTTCTTCCATTTTGAAGGCACACTGCTTGAAGAGTGATGTTTTACTAAATTTGTAGATCATAAGTTTGCAACACTGTTTATAGTAAACTATCAGTATGCTTCTGGTTTACTATGCTAGTATTCCAGGTTCACCATATACAGTAAGCTTACACAAAGTAGATTGTCAGTACACCATCAGTATATATATATATACAGTAGACTGACAATAATCAAGCAGTGGGTGACTCCAAGCTAAATGCACAAGTACATTTTGCCCTCAGCAGAACATCTTAATATAGTATACTTTGCACATTAAAAACTGATAATCTAAAATACGGCTTAAATTCACAAGCAATAAGACTAGAGAGTGTTAAACATCACCTAAGCTAACATGTTTATGAAATAACAGCTTTCAATATTTTCTCTCAACAGCATTGTTGGTACAGAGTATTGTTTCAGAACCACGGTTGAGAGGAGCCACATTACATTTTTGAAATTTTAGGGGAAGTTTTCATTTCCATAAAATTGGTGAAAGTTTTGTAGCAAATGTAACCCTGAAGATCATATAATTTCAAAATTTCAGAGGTACAAAACAAGTTTCAGGTGGGTGGGGGGAACAAACCACCTAACAGTACACCTAACAGTACGGTCTTAACATTGCCCCCCCCCCCCACGCCAACATTTTCATCTTCTTAATTACTCCACTGCTGTGCACAAATGTTCAGAATGATCACAGGGGATAAGATACATATGACCTTTACAGAAATAAATAGGAACACTTGAAAGCTTCATTGTGTAAGTGTAAACAAATAATTACTATGCAGATATAGATAGCTAAATAAATTATTTTTTAATGTTTAGGATGTTTGATTAAATGGCAATTTATATCTCCAATTAATAATTGCATGACTCAAGGAGATTAAGTTAAAATTACAGTTGCTTAGTTTTAGTTTATTCATCCATTCTACCTGTAGTTTTTGTTTCAATGGGATTGGCTGTCTTCTACAGGTCTTTGGTTTAAGTTTTAGTTAACTAAAAATGACACTACTGTGAGGTATTGTTATTGTTTGTAACTTTTCAATAAGTGAATTTTGTTTAGTTACTGCAATAAGCTTACTCCAATAGTTTATAATATTAGACGATCTGTGCAAATGATTGATTAAGTTAAACCTAGAGTTACTATTATGGCCACCATACAGATCTTAGACACTGAAAGATAGGCCAGACTATTGAATGTCAACTATCAAATAGTGATTCTGAGTTAACCAATTTATTCACTCTCAAAGATTATATTAAAATATAGCTATTGCTAATTATTTTCTTGGAGTTATATTACCCTAGAACAGTGCGTCTTTTATTTTTTTACTCAGAAGCATCAGGTTGCTTGATGTTCATTGCATTGTGATGACAAACTTGACAAAGACTACCAACCACTCTCAGTATGGACTCTAAACCAATAAAAGCATCTGTCAAAGCAATTCCAGTTACACTCAAGATTAATTATTTATTGCTCACACTATCATGAGAACTATGTGATGATTAAGCATGGCAAAGGACATAAATGATAGGGAAGGAAGTGAAATATACCACACTAACCCTCCTACCACATAGAAAATTTAGGATAGCCCCCAAGTGTAGTACTTGTAGAGAGGTCATTTCCTTACCTGCTTCTTGTGACAGCATCATTATGGAGTGTGATTACTCATTGATGCCATGGAAATCACACATACCTATAAAACTGTATGCAAACATCAGCGTAACGCTAACTACGCAAGGTAAGTCGGTCAGTAATCGGTCCGGTCCAGTCAGTACTTGAGACCCTACCGGTGTCACAGTAAATACTGTCGCCCGGAAATTCTGTCGCGGCGACGAAATTTCCTTAGGAAATAGTGTCGCTTCGAAAAGTCAGCGACATTTTTTCCTAGGAAATTTTGCCGCCGCTAGGAAATTCTGTCGCTCTTATAATCTGTAGCAAGGTAGCTATGAATACTGGGCATGAAAACCTAGCAGGTAACTAATGGTTTCAATGGAATATAGCTTATCTGCCAATGTCTAAGAGCTCTTGACAAAGTTGGCTATAGCTATTCTAGCAAATCTCTCATTATTTTTAGCTACTATTTAGGATCTGACCAGGCCTTATCTATGCCTAACACACTCCCCACCAGCATTTCATACAGGATTTTCTGGGAGATGGGGAAAAACCCAAATATTAAAACTACACTGAATAGCTTGTGTGATTCCTAAGAAAAAAATTTAACATTAACAGAATTTTATCAGAGGAACAACAAAAAACTTTATCAAGACAGTCTCAGTTGAAATTGAGCAATTGGGGAGGGAATAATTTTTTCTGGGGGAGGAAAGTTTCTCTGGAGGGGGAAAATTACAAGGCCCCCCCACTCTATATGAAACCCTGCCCATTATATATGCTGAGATTCATGTCCTGCAATAATATAAAAAGACAACTCGAGACCATTAGGCATTGCAATAAATGAATGGTTCAAGCTCCCTCTCTTTGAGGAGTTGTCTAGCCAAGAAATCTAGTGAATAATTATTTCTACAGTAGCCACAATGCAGTAGGCAAGTGCTTTGGCCCTCTTGGGCTGTGTTGCCATACTCGTTAATTTTTATGGTCTCGTTAATTTATTCAATTATTTTGCTAGTTACTTTATATATCACCCAATTATTGTACCAACTTTGATTTAATTATAAATCCTCTATTTAATGCATTTTTTACAATGCATTTATACAAAAAAGTATGATAACATCAATACAGAATCATTAAAAAAAAAAGTTTACTGACACACTTGACAACACCACGTAGTGTCCAATTCCTTTAATTGTTCATCAGTTATGGAATCATGGCAGCATGCTACATGAAACCATTTGAAGCAACTGCTGCATTCAATCATTGAAACATCCTTAAGTTCAGGCATTCTGCAATAGCAGTGTACTGCAATGTCATCAGTTGAACTCTGGATGTTGTTTTTAATCAATGTTGCTATGTTCTCTGGAAATGGGAGTAATCTTCTCCCAGAAAAGCATTTATATAAATGGTCCCTCATCTTTGCTTGATCAAAATTACACTGACTAACCTTTAATTTCTTGTTGTTCTTCTTGTCTTTGAAATATAACGGTCCATCCTCCATAACTTCAAATTGTTTGCTCTTCCTACAAGGAATCTCTCTTGTTCTTACTTATAGTGGTGGGAAATTCTTTCCTTCTTATATACTCATAAAGGAGATCATATTCTTGCTGATCCATGCTGGACAAAATACTAGGAACTAAATGTCACCGCTTTCTACAAGCGACAAAATTTACCGGGAGCGACAATTTTTACTAGTAAATTTTGCCGCCGCTGCGACAGAATTTCCGGGGGACAGTATTTACTGTGACACCGGGAAGTATCGGGTGAAACTGGAATCTTTCCTGGCCCATGCGCGTAGACGGGTCGTCCCACCCCCCCAAAAGTGCCTATTAAAGCCACACCTCTCTCCAACCTAGTCTTGCCACCCAAGCAGTGAGCTCCATTTTGCTTTCTGGGAAGCAAGCCTTACAGACCGTGGGCCTTGAGCTGTTGTAGCTGTGATCGAGCTTCCGACGTCGCTGGACAGGTTAGGGAAGCATTTAGTGTTGCTCAGACTTCCCATTATAATACTCTATTCAGAGCTGGGGTGACTGGTGTTTCAGTGAGCATAGGCATGTCAGCATGTGTTGGAAGAAGCTGCTGATGATACTGGCTTAACTGTGTCACAAGTAGTAGTAAGTTATGAAGATATCGCTTAGTAAGAATGGCAATATTATTTATTTGGTCTAGAATTGTGTAAGGAGAAATAGTAGAAGATAAAGCATACCAGAAACACTGAATCAGTGAAGACTTTTCAAGATATCTTTGACGTCCTGGCAGAATTTTCAACAGGAATAGGCAGTTAGATGAATTGATATGTAATAGTACAATCTAAGGTTTTCTTTAATGATTCAATCATAGCAACTTTTTCTCGTTCAACAAAAAATATTATTAATTAAAACTTAACCCGATGTTTTGACTTCTTGCCAAAGTCCTCTTAAGGGTCAACTGAGGTCGAACTCTCCATGGTGATATAATAACACAATTTAAACAGCAATATTTCTGGAGGGTACACTTACTGTTTATTATATCCTGGAGGGTGATTTGCATGCAGCATGGACAGCCAGCATCCTGTGTTCGGGTCGTGCCACCACATCCGAAGGCCAGACTCTTAGAAGACTCACTATTGAATTCTCACACCTCACTTTACCCATCTCATTAACAATATTCATAGTTTGTACCCACTGACTTTACATATGTCGTAGTTATTTGCATAATAAGTTGCATGTTTCACCTAACCAATATCATTAGTTCTTAATCATATTTCATAGCCATATGCACCCACTGACTTTATTTCACAAGTCTTCCACATATAAGTCTTGTAAGTTGTATACCTGAATTTGACAAAAATATTCGATACTGAATCAGCATCGAATTACTTCCGGGGATGTAACCGTGGTCGTTATCGGTCCCTGGTTCGAGGTGTAAATACGGGGCTGTTTACGGTAGTCAAATGTCGTACCGTTTTAAGTGCAGCCGAGATTGGTACAGGAATGTAAGAAAATTAACAGTACCGTTACAAGGTTGTATCTAAGATAGCGAGCAAGAAAATGGCCGAGAAAGAAGCAGTTTTGTACTGCTAAGGAAAACAAACTAGGTAAAACCCTGCATTGATGCTTGGATTTGTCTAGATCTAATGACACAGAGACAAGTGATGAGACTGAACTTGTTAAAATTAAGTCTTATGAGGTGAAAGATGGGTGGATACATTCCTATATAACCAGCCACCATGTGGGGGTGACATATGAATAAAGGTGGTGAATAGGTTTGCATGCTATTACTGTGAATGGGTGTTAGGTAACTGGTTCTCATGTTCTGGACAACTTCCTGAATGGGCGTTCCCACACTGCAGTCTGATGCTAAGACCATACTCTGTCATTCTTCTTCGAATTGTTCATATAGACACTCCAAGTATATTTGCAATTTTTGGTACAGTGAAGTTACTTTCAACCAGAAATGTTAGCTGTTCTTGAGATATAAATAAAGTTGGTCGTCCAGGTCCCTCACTAGGTATGGTGTAAGCTGTACTGATGGTACTTACTTCATCAAGTAATGACCTTATGGAAACCAAAGCATCTCTTGTATATTCAAGGCATCTTCTTTTCACAGCACTCAACACATTCAATGAATCCAGAATCACTATTTCTCTATAACAAAATTCCAAAGCCAAAGAAACAATAAATGCATCCACATAATCTCTAGTCATGCCTCTGCCATCTGAACAATTATATTGATAGGTCACTAGCAATCCTGCGTAAAGTAGTGATAATTGTGGCCTCCATAACAACCTTGAATACAACTAGACAAGACCAAAAGCGAACAGCTGAGAAATACAATCTACCCTAAGCTGAATCATTAACGTGCCCCACCTCACCGCCCCGTTTGTTGCCACGCCCCTCCACTTCAGATTTCTATGCCCGTTTGTTGCCACGCCCCTCCACTTCAGATTTCTATACCCGTTTGTTGACACGCCCCTCCATTTCAGATTTCTATATCCACTTCAATTGGTTAGTGTACCCTCTAGTGGACACACATACCCATTTGTCCAAATTAGAACTCCCACCCCGCCGAAATAATACGACCTTAATTTTGGCACTAATCATCTCCCATAGCGCCAGACTATGCTGCAACAACAATTGAGAAGAATTGTTTGATAGCAGCTAAAGTATTTATCAACTTGTTTGTTTTGTTGTTGTTTTTTACTTTTATATTTAATTCACAATATAATACTAGTGTACATGTAGCATTAATTGGCATAATTTAGGGCGTAAAATGGCAGAAGTAGATGTGGGAGGGGCTCTGAGACGGGGTAGGAAGTTGATAAGTTTATTCCGTTATTTGCGCTCTACGCTGAATTTGAGAGAAGATGTTGGTGCTCGCTCTATTGGTATCTTCTCTAACATTTCACGAATCTATAGCTAGTCTTCATACTCTGCAGTGGACCAGCGATGGACTAGCCAATAATTCGATAAGGTATATGATCGTGGATAGCACAGCATCTTAAGGATAACCTGCAGTTACAGTCTAGGTTTTTAGATTTGGTAACTAGACTGACTCAATAGTAGCTGCATCTTCTGCTTTTCATAGTTGTTCTTCTGTTATATTTGTTGTGTTGGTTACTTGTGCAAATTATCCAGCGATCCGTTGGTGGTGAGGACTGGAGATGCTATTGCAATCACAGACTGTGGTGGTTTAAACATATATGTACTGGTAAGTTCAGAGGGGAAAAGCTATTTTAAATGATGAGCAAACAGTAATTTTTGAATAATTACCTGCTGAACTATTGTGATGTATAAAGAATTCAGGTAGTACCTGAATTATGAAGAGAGTGCCAGAGGGTCAAATAATCAACAGGTAGCAGAGCTCCATTTCTCAAGATAATAATATTCCAAATTTTAAAATGTTTATGTCCAACACTACCCTTTTATTTGTTCATTGACTGATAATTAGCTCAGGGATTAGCAATGATTGGTCAGTTAACTGGAGTATCAAAGTACAACCAGCAATAGGTCAAATCATATTTTAGACAATTGTAAGGGGTGCTATTTCCCCAGCTTCAACACAAAGAACAGTATTAATTGATCTTCTGATTGACTATGTTTGGTTTCTCAGATCCACCAAGAACAATACGACGCATGTGCCTGCAATGTGCCACAAATTACCTGCTCCAGAAACAATGCCAGACAAGTAATAATTCCCTGTATACCAGACTTGGGGGTAGTTTCCGTATCTCCATTCCAGATGATAACCTAGGAGTTGTAGACTCCTATGATCCAGGTGTCACTTATTACATAGCAGGTAAACATAACCCTAATGAACTTAGCACTTTCGATTATATTGCTATTACCTATTTCCAGGCTTTCCAGATGGCAGTGAGGAATGTGATCCACCACAGTTAAGAGCTGTTTTCGTGGTTGCAGCAGGTTAGAAAAATATATAATAACACTACTACCAAGTCTTGAAAACTTATGAAGCAGTATGTAATACTGATTTGAGATTGTCGTTGTATGCAATAAGTCTATAAATTTCTTTTTAAAAACACGGGATCTGGAATGGTTAGAAGAGGGAAGGGGGGGGGGGGGGGGGAGGAGAGAGAATAGGGATAAAAAAAGGGGCGTAAAAGATTGGGTTGAGTTAACTAAGAGAGACAAGTTCAGGCTAACAGTGTTTGGCATGAGCAAAACAACTGAAGTATGAATTAAATATTAATCATAGTAACATTTCACTAATGAATTAAATATTAATCATAGCAACATTTCACTAATGAATTAAATATTAATCAGCAACATTTCACTAATGAATTAAATATTAATCATAGCAACATTTCACTAATGAATTCAATATTAATCATAGCAACAAATCTCTAGAGTTTGGTTATATTTTGATACTGCATTTTTGCTTGAAGTGCTGTAGCTAGAAATCATAGCATTATTACTTGAATATTTATATATCATAATCATTTTATTTGATTAGCTTTACTCAAGTAATGCTGGCATTTTTACAACTTATCCTCAATTTTTGGGTTATGATGACTGACCAGAGACTTAGCTATATATCTCTCTCTATAGCTAGTTACACATAAAAATTGCATACAACTTAAAAAGATTCACTAAAGATTATGAGTCAAGATTCTAAAATAGGCATTTAGTGTGATCACACACACACACACACACACACACACACTCCCTACACGCATCATCTACACACAATACTACAGACAGTGCCATTGTGACCAAACGTCCCATCTTTAATTAAATCTTTATTCTATAATTTCATTCTGCCATTGTTAGTAAAATAGCCCTCTCACCAGTATGATTTCTACTATTGATTAAAAGAAAAGAAACAATTGATTTGGCTGAGCATTGTTGAAGTAAGCGTTTGCCCAAAAAGTTTAAAAAAAATGGCAGGTCTACCAGTGAGAGGGTTATGACATGATGACATATAATTGTTTTTTAATTTTCTTTCCTGCCAGACTCACATTCAACCACATTAAAAAGTACAGGTAATTTAATAAAAAATTTCCTCCACTCGCTAAGCATATATTGTTGTTGTTATTTTCTTTAGCAGTCATCATCACAACAAAAACAACAGATGATTCACCAAATGCTACTTTCACGTTACCAGCAGACGCAGGGTCAACAAATAAAGCAATACAGCTCAGCTGGTCTCTCTTTTGTTTCTTCTTTATAACACTTCCAATAATGTGTCTTTACTAAGAGATTGGTGCTGATGTCAGATAGCTGTGCATTATTTGTGTTAGAATTTGAATGTGTGTTGCATAGATAATTGTTTCAGATGTCAGTCTATTTGTTGTGGTTTAAATTACAAAGCATTTTACTCATTTAGATCGCTATGATGTTTGTAGTTGTTGTTCTTTTGTTATTTTCAACTAACTCATCTCAGTAGCATGTGGTTTTGGTAATGAGGTGCTAAACACTGACGTAAAGTAAGTGTTACTAACTAGTATTTGATATAGTTTGGGAGAAATGATTGCCAGCCTCTTCCATCGGCATGTATTGTGGTTTTTGTTGAACAATAAGTGCAGTATTCATAATAGATATTGATTTGTAATACATATTGAGAAGAAGAGGCAGCTTACAGTTATGTTAGTGCTCGACAGTATAATACTATATTATAATTCCTAGCATTAATAAAGGCAATCTCTTGAACGGTCAATAATTTAAGGCATAGATTTGTCTATAGATCAAGAACTGTTATTTTTCAAGATTAACTTACCGTATAGCGATTTAATATGGAGCATTTTTAATTTGGCGGTTTGGCGGTTCTGACGCAGATCGCCAATATTAATTTCGCCAATTGCAATAAGCTATATTTATTAGGCGTAGGTTGCGCTTGCGCACGAGTGAGCTTGGCTTAGCTAGTCAGCTGCTTTATCATGGCATTGCTTAAATACTCGAAGAGGAAAAACCCAGTGGAGCAGGAGATTAGTGGGGCCCAAGATGGCCTTGCACTACCTACTCTGGACAAGTGTAAGACCCTTACTAAAGTCAGCTGAAAGAGGCTAATAAGGCTGTAGAAGATGCAAGTGAAACTGAGGCGAGTAAGAAGAGGTGAAAGTATAACCGGTGTAGGGAGGAGGATAGGGCCAACATTGGAAAATATACTGCAGAAAATGGGCCTACCAGAGCAGCCTCATATTTTTCTGCTCATCTCAGGTGTAATGTAAGGATAATGATTAGATCTAGCTATAAAATATAGTCATTATGAATTATTTTATAACAGGTGAATGAATCAACTTGTCGGAGACTAAGATCAGAGTATTTGGCAAAGTTAAAGATCCAGAAGCAGAAAGGTAGTGATGGAGTTATAAAAGCCCTGTCTACTAAACAGCAAGGAAGACCACTTTTGCTAGGACAAGAACTTGATAACTCCATTCTAGATCATATTGAAGCATTAAGAGTCCTGGATGGTGTAGTTAATACTCATATTGTCATGGCAGCTACTGTTGGGATCATAAAGGCAAAAGACATTACATTACTCTAGGCCGTCGGAACCGCTGAGGCTGGTGAGGTTTCGGCCTCACCACTTTTTTGCCGAAGTGGGCGTGGTTTGTTTGCGCAAGCGCTTATTATCACGTTGCTTTTTAGCTTAGGTAAAATGGCATCGATGTTGGAGTCCAAAGGTGAACTATGATTACTTAATTTTCCACACCATTGACTTTGTTTACCAAGCTCAAATTAGTGCTCTATTCAATTTATTCACACTTTCAATTTATATAAACTTATGGAAGTCTACCTGCATACAATGTTTTTTCTTTTTTCCTGTGTACTTTACTTTCATCACCCCACCTTGAGCATGCCTATAAAACTACCAGTCATTCAGTTATTTTTTAGTTGTTGTTCTTGTTCTAGTCTTGTGATTACATTATATTGAAGAACCTCATGAACTAACCTTACCACTACCTAGCTAACCACGTAGCCAGAGCTAAAATACAGTCAACTAGCTACTAATGCTTTGGCTGCATTCAATCATCCATGAAGCCTAGAAAGCTGCAAGTGCCAGTAGTTGGAACAGAACCGCACCAGCCATCCTCTCTTCCATTTAAGTTCCCAAGGAGAGAATTTGGGAAGAAAAGTGTCGTAAAAAGATCGGTTTTGCTACAATGTCAGGTAAATATGCTGGAGTAGTTGCTAAAGTATTAAAAGAAGAGCCTAATGCTTTGTACACACACTGCTATGGCCATTCACTCAGCCTTGCAGGTGGAGATGCAATCAAACATTCTAAAATTATGAAAGATTCACTTGATACAACTCATGAAATCACAAAACTTATAAAGAAGTCCCCACGTAGAGATACATTGTTTGAGAAACTGAAAAGTGAGTTGGCCCCTGATACACCTGGTGTTAGAGTTCTTTGTCCAACAAGATGGACAGTAAGGGCAGACTCCTTAAAGAGTATCTTAGATAATTTTAAATTTCTTCAAGAATTGTGGGAAGAAGCTATTGACTCAGAGAAAGACACTGAAATGAAGGCTCGTATAAATGGAGTTGCATCTCAAATGAAGACATTTGATTAATATTTTGGAATTTGTTCAGGGCATTTGATTCTTAAACACAGAGATAACTTGAGCAGAGCATTGCAAAAGAGTGACATATCAGCCTCAAAAAGTCAGGAAGTGGCCTCCATGACTTTGACTCTTAAATCTATACGTTCTGATGACATCTTTAAGTTATTTTGGGAAAAGATTTGTAAAGAGGTTGAACATTTTAGTATTTCACCACCAGGTTTGCCACGTCGTCGTAAAGCTCCTCGATGATTCGAAGAAGGAGATGCAGAGAGTGTGTTTCCTGAAACACTAGATGATGACTACTACAGACCTATCTACTTTGAAGCATTGGATCTCATCACCACTTCTATTACTGATCGATTTAATCGGCCTGGTTATAATGTTTTTCATAATGTTCAAAATCTTATTCTAAAAGCAGTTCAAGGACTGGATTATGAAGCTGAGTTAAAGTGTGTGGCTAATTTCTATACGACTGATTTTAATTGTGAATTATTAAGAACTCAGCTGGAGATACTGAGAGCTAATTTCACTCCAAATCAAACCTCTGTTAAAATCACTGATGTTACTGAATTCTTTAAAGCAATGACTCCAGGTCAGCGAGAACTTCTATCTAAAGTGTGTCAATTGTTTCAACTCCTACTTGTAATACCAGCAACTATTGCTGTCAGTGAAAGGTCCTTTAGTGCTTTATGAAGAGTGAAAACGTGTTTGCGTTCGACAATGGCTCAAGACAGGCTGAATCACATCATGACTTTGCATATTCATCGAGGTCTTACTGATGATCTAAGCTTGATTGGAAGTGCTAACCGATTTATTCATGGACGAAGTGATCATAGAGAACAGATTTTTGGGAAATTTGTGGCAACAATTGTGATTGAAACTTTTTATTTGTAAACATAAATAAAATTTTCTTGAACAATGTTTGAAACTTTTTAAAAAATATAAATTAAATTTTCTTGGCTAATAATTGGCCGTGATTATTTGTAAATATCAATTAAATTTTCTTGACTAATATTGGCCTCACCACTTTGTATTTGCTTCCGACCCCCCTGTATCATCCACCACTCCCCCTTCATATCAGCATCCACTCCCCCTCCATATCATCCACCACTCCCCCTTCATATCATCCACCACTCCCCCTCCATATCATCAACCACTCCCCCTCCATGTCATCATCCACTCCCCCTCCATATCATCTAAGGTGTGTATGTGTGTGTGTGTATGTATGTGTATGTTTGAGTATGTGTGTGTGCGTGTGCATATGTTTTAGCCAGTAAGTACTTGTACTTTTCGTCCTTTATTTTTATAGTGGGAGGACTCATCAGCTGGCCCCACAGCAGCATCTCCTAGTTTCGAGCCATCTTCTGTCCAGTCATCACACTGGAAATAATATCAAAAAGTTTTTAATTATTATAAAATTTTTAGCAACTTGATAAAACACATTTGATTAAGGTTGGGCGATATTGGGGCATATTGTATCACGATATTTTGGCAGGACAATTTGTGATATGACTATTATATTGACTATTTTTATATTATTAATTATTTAGGAAAAAATATTAACAGCAAGAATTTTTAATGATGATAATATCTAATGGCAAGCCGAACTGAATGATGAGGAAAAAATTATAAAAAAAAGATCATTGAAAATTTGAATGATGAGGGGAAAAAAAATTTTAAAAAATTACTGAAACTTTGAAGGATGGGAAAAGAAATTATTGAAACTTTGAATTATGAGAAAAAAATGGAGAATTATGGGTCCAATTACAAGTTTCGAAAGAAAGGTTAGCATCTCAACCTTGTCTGGCTTCAAATTCGTTCATACCTCTGTACTCTATCCACTGACTCTGCAAGTAACGCAGGCCTCTTCCTTGAAGTTGACGCTCCTAGTGTTGCTAGCGATTTTTTCATCATAGCCTCCTTTAAATGCAAGTGAAGATTGCTATGGGTAGTGAGCAAATGTGCAGGCAAGTTACTAGTGTTCCCATTCTTGGTTGCCACTCTTCGATAACAAGTGCGACAAATTGCAGTTCGCTTCCTCTAATGAATAGGGGGTGGTGTGTGCTGTGTGCACGAGTATGTGCGTATTTGTGTCTATGTGTACTAATTTGAAGCTGCTGACTGGAAGTTGCCACACCACACCTCTACTGGGAGTTGCCGTTTCCACGTCTCCAACACTGCGGAAGTACCGGAAGCCGAACTTCTGCCACTCCTCCCAATCTGCCATATCTGCCACTCCTCCGAATCTGCCGCGTCTGCCGTTTGTCTACTTCTCACCTGAGACTTACAAATTCTGCATCAAGCGAGTCTTCTAATTACGCCCGGACTTTAGCTGCTACTCCACGCTAAGGTTGCTGACAAGCTTCGATTAACACCATCATGACTGACACAGAGAACGTAGTTGCCTCTTTGGAGTCCTTGCGCCACAAGCATGCGTACCGACGTGGCCAGGTCACTAAGGTAAAAACCAAAACCAACCGCCTTCTGGAACAAGACCCTGAAGACATTGATCTGAGAATTGTGGAGAACCTCCTACTTGCTCTGACAACCCATATGAACATGCATAACGCCATCCAGACCCAGATGGTGGAACTATACAATGCCCATCCTGCTCATGCTGTGGACGAGGAGGAAGAATGCGACAGAATCGCTGACGCCCACCAAGCTGTAAAAAACTTGCTCCTTGACGTCCAACAAGCTGTTCCGCTCTGGGGAGAAGCTGCAATCCTCCTCAAGCAGATTGAGAGAAAGCTTGACACACCTCATGCCGACTCTCCAATGTTCCGCTCTGTGAGACCGGGATGTGAAGATAGAGAGAGAGTGAAGGAGGAAGACAGGAAAGAGAAGAAAGATAAAGATACACAGAGAGTGAAGAAGGAAGAACAGAACGAAAGAGATAAAGATACAAACAAAGTGAAGAAGGAAGATCAGAAGGAGAAGAGCAAAGTGAAGATAAAGAGACAGAATAATTAATAGGTGTATGCATGGTCATTTAGAACAGTGTTTTGTTTGTAAGCAGTAGTCGGACTTCATTGTATGAGTGTATGTAGTTATGTTGAGTTTTATCCCGGACTTCCGGTGAACATAAATCATTTCGTGTGTGCGGCCGACAACTTATAAAGCAAGGTTGCACATGCGCCAGTCAGTTCTCGTATCGTATAATAAAATCCTTGCTAGCTTAGAGAGTAAGATCCTAAGTGCGTCGGGGTACTGCGCAGCAAAGGCCTAGACACCTTTGTACTGCGTGGTTTCGGGAATTCTGGTGGCGGCGACTTTAGAAGGCCAACCCCGATCGGTCCATAAGAAGACAGAAGCCGGGAGCGACCTTCCATCCAGCAAAATACCCCCACAACTGGCGGCAGCGGTGTTCCTTCCATTGGGCCTTAAAATCCAAGCGAGGAGGAAAAATCGTAGACGTCCCGGGTCATTGGATGCACATACCAGGAGTTGTTCATTGGTGTATAGTCTCAGCGGGAGTGTCTATCGTTTCAACGGGGCCTTAAAATCCTGCGTGGAGCTACTGACTCATCTCTACGTTTGAGACCATCCCCTGTGTGGAGCTACGAACAGTTTGAGTGGTTGAGATGTCTTATTTGTGTTTCATTTCATTGTGATTTCTTTATTTCACACGTGGACATTCACCTTTTCGTTTCGTGACCTTTAATTTCTCTGCGAATTCCTTGCGTTTTCCGTGTTGTGTAATTTTTCCGTTTTACGTCTGTGTCGTTTAATTTTTGTTGTGTAATTTTTCCGTTTTACGTCCGTGTCATTTAATCTTTGTATTTTTCCCTTTGCTTTCTTACAGGAGGTTAACGGCGGATCATTGGACTTGGATAGCCCTTGCCTGCATGTCGGAGCAGTTCAGGAGGGAGCACCGGAGACGTGAGTGTAGAGGCAATTCCAAGTACGGAGCCTATTCGGAAAGGGTGTTGGATTCAGGATTTCGGTCGAGGAAAGGTGAGGAGAAAGGTTCTGTTGAGAGGGAAGCGAGAGTTGAAGAGTCAATGTCTAGTGAGAGAGACGAGCTAGTGCTTGAGAGCATGGAGGGTGATGAGTTACATTCAGATACCACTGTTAGGGAGTCAGACAAAATCCCATTAGATTCTGTCGAGAGAATGACAAGAGAGGGAAGTGTCAGTGTGGTTAGGTCTAAGGGCAGGAGGACCGAGAATGCTGCTACTCCAAGCGGGAGTGTCAGTGGAACTAGCCATAACAGAGGGGTTAGTAGACGTCCCAGTGCCACTAGGTCAAGACATGGGACGGAAAGAGGGGGATCTACAGAGCCAGTTGAGAGCGAGTTGGAGGATGATCCTTCGAGTGAGTATGAGGATGACAATAATTATGGAGACATGAGTCATGAGAGGAGAGTTGAGAAGTTGCTAGAGGCATTAGCGGGTACGGCAGTTGAGAGTAGAAAGCAAAAGTTCAGTGAGTATATGAACAGGGAGGTTCAACAAATTGTGTCATACCGTGATAATGATGAAATCCATAGTTACATTCTTGGGTTGGAGGCAGACCTAATTGACATCAAAGTGCCAAGAGAGAGGTGGAAGAGAATTTTATTGAGAAAGCTGACACCGAAAGCACGCAAAGCCATTAAAGGGTATGTGAGTGAGGCGACTTGCACATATGCAGAGTTAACAAAGGCTCTTGTGAAAAAGCTAGGCTTACATAAGACAGCCGTAACTGACAAATTGGTCGGATTGTCTGATAGAGAGGTGTGAGGTATGGATGCAGTGAGACTCTACCAACATTTGCGTGACCACATGGACAGACTATTACTGTCTCTTGATTCCCCTGATGACCTGCCATTAGCTATAGTGACAGGTGTATTCAGAACAGCATTAACTACCAGTGAGAAGTGCATGCTTGATTCCAGGCGAATTGATTCTTATGAAGACTTAAACGATGTTGCTGAATTGATTAAAGCTGGTAGTCAGTCCAAACATGTAAGTGAGAGGGACAAACGCAGAAATGATGGTTGGGGAAGTCGTTTTAATCCAGAACCCTTTAGGTGCTATAAATGCCAAGGGGTAGGTCACCGGGCTAGCGAGTGCAGACGTGGTGACAATAACTACAGTGTCATAAGTTATGTGTGTAACCAGCAGGGCCACAGGGCGCCCGAGTGTCCCAGTAGAGCGGACAAGGTAGTCAGGAAAGATAGTGGGAGGGTCGATGAGAAATCTAGTTCGACCAAGAAGCACCAGGCAAAGTCTCAAGCACTGGCGTCTGTGGGGAATACCCTCATAGAAGTCAAGGGGAAGTGCAATGGACACTGGTGCATGTTCTTGCCACACTCTGGAGCTGTTCTCTCCATGGTCTCCAGTAACCTGGTGAATGATGATGATTACTTAGGCACTCATGAGAGTTTGGTCATGGCGAATGGCCAAGTTATTAGGCGGCCACTTGCCAAGGTCGCATTTGAGTTGAGAGGGAGAACCTTTCAACAAGTGGTGGCTGTGAGCCAACAGGGGGAAAGGGAGAGTTTTGTATTCCTGAGTGCGCCCCCAAAGTGTGAGACTGATGCTATAAAAGCACTAGAAGAACTTTGTGACAGAGAGGTTCTTCGTCAGTCTGCGTCAACAGGTGAGGAGGCGGATGATTCTCCTCCGCCTCCTGCACCAGTCTCCGCTGTCCTGACGAGGTCTGTCACTAAAAAGGCAGTGACTCAGAAGGCAGTAAAAGACAAAGTTGATGAGGATGTGGTTCCCCCAACTCCTCTTGAACCGGGGACGGTCACTAAACGGGCCGATTCCGCTGGGGAGGGAGGTGTTCGGAGCGGAGCCGAAGAGAAGGATATTGAGTTAGAGGAGTCAGATAAGAATGATGGGCTGGGAGGTAGTGATGAGGTCAGAGAGTTGGAATGCTTCGGTAGCCCAGAAATGGTTGAGGTGAATGAGGTGGATAATCTTCGGGAGGATGTGAAACTGGATGAGACTCTGAAACATTGCAGGTACTTAGCGGACAGACAAGCGAATGGTTTTAAATGGGTTGATAACATGCTCTTTCAAGAATCTTTGAATGCTGAAGGAGATGTGTTGCTTCGTCTGGTGTTGCCTGTGTCAAGGCGAGATAAGATCTTGAGATTAGCACATGACAAAAATGGTCATGTGGGTGTTAAAGCTATGAGGCGGTTGGTCAACAGGAAGTTTACGTGGCCTGGCATGAGTGTTGACATCGTAAAATATGCTAGGGAGTGCCCAGAGTGCTTGAAACACAACAGAGCTGGAAACAAACCAGCTAAGATGGTAGAACGACCGGTAATTTCGATGCCGTTCGAATCAGTGGCATTCGATTTGGTTGGACCGTTACCTAAGGCGAGAGGAGGAGTGAAACATATCCTTACGTATATTTGCATGGCATCCAGGTGGCCAGAGGCAGTGCCTTTACATTCTATCACAGCTGAGGCAGTTGCCACGGCGATGACCCAGATCATGTTTAGGACTGGGATCCCTCAGAAGATCTTGACTGATAGAGGGACGGTCTTTGTAGGCAAGTTGGCTGGGAGACTGTGTGAGATCCTTGGAGTGGACAAGATCCATTCCTCACCCTATAGACCACAGACTAATGGCGTATTGGAGCGCCTGCATGGAACACTCAAGCCCATGCTCAGCAAGGCAGTTGAGCAGGGGATTGATTGGGCTGACTTTTTGCCTATGGCAATGTTCATTATACGACAAGTCCCCAATAGGTCTACTGGCTATTCCCCCCATGAGTTGGTTTTTGGGAGGAACATGTTAGGGCCTCTTGACCTAGTGTATGCAGGGTGGGTGGATGAAGTATTTAAGGAGATGGATGTGTGTGAGTGGGTGATGTGTCTACAGGACAAGTTGAGCTTGTTACATGACATGGCGAATTCTAACGAGTTGGCAGCGATAGAGTCGCGAGCTCAGGTGTATAATAAAAATAAATCAGACAGATGTTTGGAGGTGGGAGATCTGGTGATGTTAAAGGTGCCAGGTTTGCATGTGGCACTGACTGCAGCTTGGGAGGGACCTTACGAGGTCAGTGAGAGAATATCTCGTGTCACCTACAAGATAAGAAAGAAAGATGGAGAGCATGAGAGAGTGGCACACATTAATAATCACAAAGTGTTCAGACAGGGAGAGAGTAGAAACCATATGGCAGGGATCAGCGTGATTGCGGAAGAAGGAGTTGAGATGGGAGAGTGGATTGACCGAAAGTTATTGGGAGATGATCAGTGCGAGGACTATAATGAGAGTGAGATTGGGAAGTTGCTGGAAAGTAAAAAGGAGTGCTTTAGTGAGTCAGCAGGACTGTGCAAGGTGGGAGAATGTAAAATAGTGCTAAGTGAGGGCCATAGTGTCGTAAACATACCACCAAGGGTCATTCCCATCCACATCAGGGCTAGTGTTGAGGCTGAAATTAATAAGTTATTAGCAGCTGGGATTATTGTTCCCAGTGACGAAGAGTGGAGTAGTCCTATTGTCCCAATTAGGAAGAAGGATGGTTCGATCCGGTTGTGCGTAGACTACAGAGAATTGAATGAGAGAACGCCCCTCAGGAGATTCTGGCTACCTTCCCTGTGGGAAATCCTGGACCAGGTTGGTCCATGTGCCGTACTATCAAAGTTGGATTTGACAGCAGGATTTCACCAAGTGAGAATGGATGAAGAGAGCAGCAAGTTTACCACTTTTAGCTGCCCTCTAGGGAAATTTAGATTTGTGCGTATGCCCTTTGGCTTGAAGAACGCTCCGGCTATCTTCCAAGCCATAGTGGAGCAAGTACTGAAGCCTGTGAAGGGCTGTAGTCGTAACTATATTGACGATGTAATAGTGTTCAGCAATTCGTGGAATGAGCATTTGAGGGATGTGAGCAGAGTATTGGATGTATTAAAGGAGGCAGGTTTGAGGGTGAAAGCGAGGAAGTGTGAGTTTGGTCGGAAGTACATGAGTTATTTAGGTCATCAGGTGGGAAGTGGCAAGTTAGGTATTCCAGAGGCAAGGGTGAGTGCAATGAGGGCGTATGAGAGGCCGAACACCAAGAGGCAGTTGAGAGCCTTCCTGGGCTCAATCGGTTACTATAGGGAATTCATCCCGGGATTCGCCAAGCACTCATGTCTCCTGACGCCCGCCACTGCGCTGACAGCTCCGCGGAGGGTTGTCTGGTCTGAGGAAATGCTGGAGGCCTTCGGTAAGTTAAAGCAATCATTGTGTTCCTCAACCGTTTTGACTGTGCCCACGCAGGATGATGTGTTCAGACTATATACAGATGCTTCGGGAGGTGGCATAGGAGGATGCCTTCACGTAACAAGGGAGGATAAAGAGTTGCCAGTGGCCTTCTACAGCCGGCAGCTCAGGGGAGCAGAGGTCAGGTACTCCGTCACTGAGCTGGAGTCCCTGGCAATTGTGGAGTCTATTCGCCATTTCGAGTACTACCTTTGTGGTGCTAAGTTTGTTGTCATCACTGACCACAGGGCATGTGTAGCCCTTACGAGCAGCAGCCACCTCAACAAGAGATTGATGAGGATGGCCTTGAGGGTGCAAGACCACGATGTGACGATCGTCTATCGACCAGGACGACTAAACGGAAATGCTGATGGACTCAGCAGGCAGAACTTTGACGAGGGAGAGGAAGAGCTAGGGGATGTCCCAACAACGACACATCCCGTTGGTGTTTCTCAGCTTGGCTTGTCTAGCCAAGGCTTAGCGGGGGGGGGTCTGTGAGACCGGGATGTGAAGATAGAGAGAGAGTGAAGGAGGAAGACAGGAAAGAGAAGAAAGATAGAGAGTGAAGAAGGAAGAACAGAACGAAAGAGATGAAGATACAAACAAAGTGAAGAAGGAAGATCAGAAGGAGAAGAGCAAAGTGAAGATAAAGAGACAGAATAATTAATAGGTGTATGCATGGTCATTTAGAACAGTGTTTTGTTTGTAAGCAGTAGTCGGACTTCATTGTATGAGTGTATGTAGTTATGTTGAGTTTTATCCCGGACTTCCGGTGAACATAAATCATTTCGTGTGTGCGGCCGACAACTTATAAAGCAAGGTTGCACATGCGCCAGTCAGTTCTCGTATCGTATAATAAAATCCTTGGTAGCTTAGAGAGTAAGATCCTAAGTGCGTCGGGGTACTGCGCAGCAAAGGCCTAGACACCTTTGTACTGCGTGGTTTCGGGAATTCTGGTGGCGGCGACTTTAGAAGGCCAACCCCGATCGGTCCATAAGAAGACAGAAGCCGGGAGCGACCTTCCATCCAGCATAATACCCCCACACGCTCCTTGAAACCTTACACACAAGATTTACGTCTCTGTCTGGATCTGCACAGAGATATTACCGTTCCCTACCACCTCTCAAGGAGAAGTGCAAATTGATTGAGCAGAGGCTGGACAACCTGGTCCTGTTAGTTGAAGCTGGCTATAAGGACACTCCCACACCTGCTGCGCCCATGCCTACTGCTCCTTCCTTTCCCTCCAACCATCACTCTGCCCTACATCTTGAACTCCCTCATTTTGATGGCGACCCATTCAAATGGGCTAATTTCGCCACCATGTTCAAGGCAACCATTGCTTCGAGAGCCAAGGGTCACACAAATCTGGAGATCCGAGGTCATCTCATCAAGGCCGTCAAACATCCCACGGGCCAGAAACTGCTACAGAATCTGCCATCTGAAGACATGGACATGGACTCCATGTTAGCTCTCCTGGAGAGCAAGTTCGGGGCCCCCGATGTCCTGGTCCTCTTATCATCTTGAAGATAAACAGTGTGAAACACTTCAGGCTAAGTCCATCTGATATTGATTGTGTGCATGACAATTACATATTACCCTTTCAAAGGTTTTGTGCATCTGTAGGTGATTCTCTCAGCAACTACCTGGCCATGGCTCTCACAGGGCTCATGGATGCAGAGTGTAAACGCGAGTGGCTGCGCCACAAGAAGCCAGACTCCAGACTCCAAGCCTGACATGGAAACCATCCTCAATTTCGTCAGGTACTGGCAAAAAGAGTTTGCAGCAGACGATGCCTCCATCTCGCCAGCTCCCACACCTTACCTGTCCAACACTCACGATCAAACTATGCCTCCGAGACCGACATCTTCTACCAACTTCAGAAACAAGACTCAATCTGCCAAGATTCTGTTCAATCACAGACGTGCTCCGCCACAATGCCATGCATGCGAAGACACCCATCAGCTGTCCAAATGCAACACCTTCCTCGCGTATGATGTTGATCGCAGGAACAAGCTCGTGAGAGACAAAAGACTTTGCCTGAACTGCTTCAGCAACTCTCACGGGTGCAAGACCTGTCCTAGCAAGTTTTCGTGCCGCACTTGCAACGGCAGGCATCACACCACCCTACATCGAGAGAGAGATACGACCACTCCTTCAGCCGCACCCACTACGGCAGCAGTGCTCACCACTGCGTCTGACGTCCCTCCATCTCGCCAAGTGAGATTCCTGTACTCAGCGCAAGTTGTGTTGCAAACGGGGACAGGACTCTCAGAGCTAGAGCTCTGCTCGATAGTGAAGCAGCCATCCCCATGATAACAGAACATCTGGCGACTGAACTCAAACTTTACCGTGTACACGACCCCATCCCAGTGAATGACATTACAGGAACAACACAGTGTAAGTTCGTGGTGAAATCTGACTTACTTTCTCTTGATTCCAGATATTGCTCCAAATTCATCACCTTCACTGTAATCCCATCTCTGGAGCCACTCCGCTCACCCAAGAACCAGGCCGAGATCCTATCGAGGCCCGAGCTGAGACACTTCTACCTGGCTGATGCTGACCTGGGTGGAAAGGTCGACCTGGTGCTTGGCGTCGAGCAGACGTCAGACCTGACTACGGGTAAACCCTTTCAGATAGGCAACCTTCGCGCTCTGCCCACACACCTGGAACTTTGCCTGTCGGGGCCTCTGGAGGTATCTGATCTGCCATCTGTCTTGACCGTCGCTCCGCCCACCAACCTAGCTGAAGACTTATCCACGCTCTGGCAATTGGACCAAGTCGACGAAACCTCCCCCCTCACTGATGCTGAGACATCCGCCGTGACGCAATTCCACAAGTCGTGTAAGCGGGTGGAGGGGCGGTACTCTGTTTCCTTGCCGAGGGTAGCTGTTCAATCATCCTTAGGCAATAGTCGTAAGCAAGCCATGTCTAGACTGTATGCTAATGAAAGATCTCTCTCACAGAAAGAGAAGCTGACTGACTTTCACGATGTTCTAGACGAGTACTTTGTGTTAGATCATGCAGAACACGTTCCAGATGCTGAACTGAACAATCCCAACACCTACTATCTACCAGTCCATGCGGTAATCAAGGATAGCTCCACCACAACAAAGGTGAGAGCTATGTTCGACGCCTCAGCTCGCTCCTCTTCAGGTGTATCTCTCAATGACCAACTGTTACCTGGCCTCAGCTTGTATCCTCCCCTACCTGACGTCCTCACTCGCTTCAGATGCCACAATGTTGCAGTGACGGCAGACATCAGCAAGATGTTCAGGGAGATTTTGCTGAACCCTGAGGAGCGAGACTGGCATCGGTTCTTGGTCAGAACTAAGGATGGACTGATCAAGGATTCGAGAATGAAGAGGTTGACTTTCGGAGTCAAATCCTCCCCTTTCTTGGCTTCACAAGTGCTGCGTGAGCATGCCACTGCTCATCTGTCATCACACCCCATCGCTGCAAATACTGTGTTGAACGACTTCTACGTCGACGACGTCCTGACCGGAGCTCCCAACGTCGAGGACGCTCTACATCTTCAGCAGCAACTCTATCAACTCCTTTCTAGCGCAGGAATGAACCTCCGGAAGTGGAGAACGAATTCAGACCAACTGAGAAGCCTAATTCCATCTCACCTCTTAGAATCTGACACTTCTCTCAAAGACATCCAACCTTCTCCATCGGCTCAAAAAGCTCTGGGTGTCCACTGGGATACCCAAGCCGACACATTTCACGTCGCCGTGCCTGATATATATCCCGCTTCTCAGCCAGCTACTAAGAGAATGCTAGCCGCCGGAACTGCCGGTGTGTTTGATGTACTCGGATTATTCTCACCTGTCATAATCTGCGCACGCATCCTCTTCCAAGATACCTGGAGGCTTGGTCTCACTTGGGACGAGGAAGTGCCAGAGGCTGTCAACACCAAGTGGCAGCAGTGGTTGTCTGACCTTCCTGTCATCCACAACCACCCAGTTCCCAGGAAGCTGTTTCCGCACGCATCTGCTCCGGATATCAAACTTCATGGTTTCTGTGATGCGTCCTCCATTGCGTATGGAGCAGCCATCTACGCAAGGACCATCTCACCTGATCAATCTGTCCACACTGTCTTAGTCATCGCAAAAGCCAGAGTCCTTCCGACCAAGCCGATGACTATTCCCAAGGCAGAGCTCTCTGGAGCTCATCTGCTGGCTAAGCTGCTATGCCACACCCTTCAACTGTTCGATCTCAACTCTGAAGATGCTATTGCCTGGACCGACTCGCAAATCGTGCTCCACTGGCTCCCCAAACATCCTAGTCAACTGAACCATTTCGTAGCCAATAGAGTATCTGCCATCAATGAATTGCTCCCGGCTACACCTTGGCGTCACGTTCCATCACTCCAGAATCCGGCCAACCTTGCCAGTCGTGGAGTTCGTGCGCATGAACTGTCTACATCCTCTCTCTGGTGGAATGGCCCATCCTGGCTCCGCCTATATCCTGAACACTGGGCCCCCCCCCCTTCCAAACCAAACCCTCTATCCCAATCTATTCTGTTTCCCTCAAACCTTGCCTCACTCTCCCACCTGAACGTCTTTCCTTTCTCAAAACTCTCTGGTCTCTCAGCTCAAACTTTTTTTATCTGGTAAGAGTTGTGTGTTTTCTCTACAGGTTCTTCAACAACTGCAAGCTGTCACGTGAACGACGAGTATCTAGACCTATCACATTTGATGAAGTGGTCGCCTGTAAACATAAACTGTATCAACTGTCTCAAGAAGAAACTGTACCTGAACTGTTTCCTGTCGCAAGAAAAAAATCTCACCTGCCCAATCATCACCGTATGTGCAAATTCCATCTTTGTTTATCTGCTCATGGTCACCTGCAGGTTCAAAGCCGTGTCAGGAACCCAGACTCTCCGAGAACACCTCTATTACTGAGTCACGCTGGTGTCTCTGCCATGGCCTCCATACTGTCCTCCTCATTCTACATTTCTGGTCTGCGCAATCATCTCAAGTTTGTCAGCCGCTCCTGCACCGTGTGTCAGCGAGCATATGCCCACCCCATCTCTCACTCTATGGGCATGCTGCCATCATCATGGACTACACCTGCCCCACCCTTCGACAAAACTGGTGTCGATTTCACCGGTCCCTTTATGTTGAAGAAAGGCCACACCCGCAAACCTATGCTAGTCAAGACGTACAGGGGAGTAAGAACCGGGGGGGCCGGGGGGGCCTTGGCCCCCCCAATGCTGCAGAGGAGGGGGGCCCGGCCCCCCCTTCAATCTTTCCTTAATAATGTATTGGCTATTTTTAATTAATGTTCCCTCTCATGCACTTGCTGTATTCCCTCCACCTGATCTATCTGCACTTAAGACTTTATCTTACTATTCCAGTCACTACTGCCTCAGCTGAACGTAGTTTCTCAGCTCTGAAGAGAATTAAAACATATCTACGCAACACCATGACACAGGAGAGATTAAATCATTGCATGCTTCTACATATGCATCATGAAAAAACTGATGAGCTGGACCTGGTCCATGTAGCGAGGGAATTTGTTTCATTATGTGAAAGAAGGAAGAATTTCTTTGGAAATTTTTAAATCCAGACCCATGTATAACTGTGTTTTTATAACTGGTCATATATTTACACTTGTATATTATATTTCACAATTTACTAACATCAAAAATAAAAAAATAAATACTACATAATGGCCACGAAGTTCGGCCCCCCCAATCATTTTCATGTTCTTACTCCACTGACGTATGCTGTCGTATTTGTCTGCCTCACCACAAAGGCAGTACATCTTGACATCTGTTCTTCTCTATCAACCGAAGACTTCTTGGTCGTCCTCCAAAGATTCGTTGCCAGGCGTGGCTGTCCATCCCACATCATGTCTGACAATGGCACGAATTTCAAAGGCGCCCGGGAGGAGATCCGGGAACTACAGAAGTTACACGGATCATAAAAGCACGAACAATCCATCATCAACTTTGCCATCTCTCACTCAATCAACTGGACTCATATTCCTCCCAGAGCCCCGCACTTTGGCGGTCTATGGGAATCGGCGGTGAAAGCCATGAAAACCATCTTAAGGAAACTGACTGCTCCCCATCCAATGACCTGGGAGGAGACTTACACTCTCCTCACTGAGGCGGAAGCTATTTTGAATTCCCGCCCCATCCTGCCACTCACCTCTGATGATGCCAAAGACAACGCTCATCTGTCAGCTGGACACTTCCTCATCGGGAGACCTCTCCTAGCTATGCCTAATCATCTGCCCTCCACCGGAAAGACTTCCTTGCTCCGAAGGTGGAACTTAGTCTCCAGGCTCAAATCAGATCTGTGGAAAACCTGGCTTTCCACCTACTTAGCCACCTGTGCTCAACGAGCAAAATGGGGCAAGCCTGGTCATCGTCTCCAAGTAGGAGACATTGTGTTCGTCAGGGACGAATCCTTCCAGTCCAGAACCTGGCCATTAGCCATCATCACTCAGATCCATCCTGGTGACGATGGTGTCACTCGTGCTGTCACCATCAAGTGTCAAGGCAAATTCTATCGCCGCCCAACCTGTAAGCTGATTCTTGCTGTACCTGAAACTGATGTGAAAGACACTCTTTCACCTGCTTGCCCCCGGAGTATGTCTGGGACTCCATCTGACTCCCAGACAGAAAGTCATTAAGAAGCTGGCCACGCCTACTTCACACCTGAACTGAATCTGTTATTGTCACATTGTCACATTTATTTATCTGTTGTAACCGCCCTCGTCAGTTTATTTCTGATCGTAGCTGTATTGTTTATCTGTTAAGTTTTATTTCCTGCCACCCTTTACCTGAATCTCCTCTTACGCGTGTGTAATGAGATTCATGGTAATTGCACACCCATCAAAAACTGAACTCAGTCATGCCCTATATAGTGCTTGTGTTTTGTATACTTGTTAACACTCAAAAAAGCTCTTTAACCAAAGTCCGATCTTGTTCACTCTCCGCACATAACGGCATCAACTGCCACGCAGGAGCTGTTATTCCTGCCCCATCAGCAGATGTTTGACAATAGAGTCTTCAAGAGAGAAAAGATGACTATCAAGTCTCAGTTAAAAAATCCTTTTATTGGCTTGTAAAGAGCTTGCTAATTGGTCTTATTAGCGAGGAGTCTACAAGGACCATTAATCCCACAACTTGGCATGTGCACAGAGTCTGGACCTCAAGTGTCTCCGGCTACTAATCAAGTCATCCATCACTCTCTTCTCTTTGATGACACGCACTATCCTTCCTAATTACCATTGTCTTGGTGGCTTCTCCCATCTCTCTGCATGCGCCATCCGCCCACTCTTATGCCATCTCTGAAGTTCCCCGGCTTCTGTCACCACACTATTGTTTCTTAATGAGTTAGTAGATGGACACCTTGTCTAAGCTCACCTGGATTGATAGCTTCCACCACTTCAATGGCTTGTGCAAGTCGCCATTTTTAGACCAGAAAATGGCTGCACTACCAGTCTATAATCTCAGCTGTTGTTCTTGTATTCTCCTTAAGGCAATTTTTCCAGTCCCTTTGTTCCAGGCTGCTAGGATATACAGCTGTGACACCCGAAGGCATCCTCCTCAAATTTGGGTTGATGTGACATCCACACATACGACAAATATGGATTTCTTTTTGTCTCTTTATTATTATTATTATTGTTATTATTATTTTTCAAGCAACAGTTTAGAGCAGGTGTGTTGATTTTGAGTTCCCCAGCAACTATTCTTGAAGAGATTCAGTTGCAGTGAGTGTCTTTGTGCATGCACAGCTTAGTACGTCATCACTATCCCGTTAATCGCTCGGCAACCAGAAGTGTAAATAGAAAGGAAGCTAGACTGATAGATGGTCTAAATTTAAACTACTCAGTTCTTATAATAAGTTCTATTTTTTGTTAGAATATATTGTAAGTTTTTCTATTCTGAGAGTATTGCCTAATAACAATGCTTATGGATGGGCATGACAATACTGCTGGCTTAGGCAGTATTTACTATTGCTAAAATTTATTACAAAATATTTGTCATTGAATTGATGGTTTACTTGACCTCTGTACTGTATCAGTTTGCCGAAAGAAGTGTTCACAAATCCAGTGACTTCATTATTATTATTATTATTAATTATTATTATTATTAATTATTATTATTATTACTATTATTATTATTATTAATTATTATTATTATTATTACTATTATTATTATTATTATTAATGTGATTAATATGATTATTTTATCATTGTTATTATCTTCTAATCACAATACGGCTGTTATGGCAGTATTTTATTGCCGCTTAAAAAAACCCGAGAAAAGGTCAGTATATGTGTGTGGTGTGTGTGCATATTGGGGGTGGAGTCTAGAGGGTTAAAGGGCAAGAGGATAAGATCATTGTCCATAGGAAGTACTCAGAGAGTCCCTCATGGCCAGAATCCCTGCATGGTCGGAGTTCTACACTCAGGTAGTTTCAGGTAGTTTCCCATTTGGCATCTGATAAAAAACCTCAATGGAATTTGTACATTTCCTCTGATCTCACCAGGTAAAGATGTGAGGTGGTTGGGGAGATAATGAGTCCAGGCCTCCATTAGAGGAGACTCTCAGTCTCTGGCAGGATCCACACAAAAGATGACCCAGTGATCTCAACACAAGATAGACAAGATGATCTCATCACAAGATAGACTAGATGATCTCACATCACTTTACCAATTCCAGCATTACATTATTCTAATACATATCAGCAAATATTTATAAAAAATAAATAAAAATTATAAATTAATAAATATAATATATAAAATCAGAATGATGAAATAAATGAACAAATAACAAATAAATAATAAATAAATATATAATCAATTATAAATAAACAAGTAAATAAATAATTAATTTTTTTTCTGAGAAATCATGATTTTGAGGATAAGGTCAACTCAACAGTGTTCTGGAAAGCTGCAAACATATTATTACATCCTAAAATTAATATTGCATTATCTTTGCTGATATATTTATAATTAAAGAAATTGTATATTAATATTTGCTGGAAGTGAGCATTCCTTAAGAAGCAATTATCAGTTCTCATCTTCTCAGTAATGAAGAAAGCATTGAACTGGTTTACTTTTTAATTTCTTTAATATCAACTACAGCATAAAATTTACAAGCATTTAAGTCGCTAGACTGAAACTTTCTCACTTAAAGAGGTCTAAAGAGAAGTGAAAATAAAATGTGAAAAAAATCTCAGTTGTCACCGGGAATCGAACACAGGACCCCTGGCTTTAGCCACCAGTGCTCTAGCCACTGAACTATGACATACGACTTCCAAAATACCAGATGAGTTGCAACAAGGCAAGTCTTGAAGACCACCACAAACTTTTACTGAATGAAGTTGTAAATTAATATTGAATTATCTGACACATATTTTTGCAACTTCACCAAATAAAACATTTTTAGAAGTATGACTGTGCGTGCAGCATCTTCCTGTAGACCTGCCTGTGATGATGATGATGATGATGACATCCCACTTACAATTTTACCTGCCAATTCATGCCTTTATCTCAGGAAATGGAAAAAAAAAATACCAATGGAATTAAATTGGGAGGAAATTTGAACTTAGGAAATAGCCAACTTCCTCATCTGCTATTGTCTTGTGGGGAACTTTAAAGGTGGTAGTTGATAATTGGTGTGGGCGTAGCTGAGATCATTCGAAGGTTTTCATTGTGGGATACATCATTAGATATTTTAGCTATGCCAGTATTGCAGCAGCAGCGGTGGCGGTGGAGGCTGCGGTGGCAGCCCTTGAAGGCCAGTTGCCGGCGCCTACAAGGCATGTGACCCATAGCAACTATGTTCTGTCAAAGATGCCACCAAACATGTCTCTGGGACTTTCTCACACTAAAACTAATATTATTTATAATAATTTAACTTATTTGATCATCTTGGACTTGATGGGAGGGGAGGAGTGGGAGATGTAACTAGAATCTAGCATTTCAGGAATCTAAGAATGAGTGTTGAGCGAGTGAGGAATGAATGAATGAATGAATGAAATTAATGAAGTATTGAGTGAGTGATCAATAAATGAAATTAATGAAGTATTGAGTGAAGGATTGAGTGAGTGAATGAATGAATGATTAAGGATTGAGTGAGTGATTGAATGGATGAATGAAGGATTGAGTGAGTGAATGAAGGATTGAGTGAGTGAATGAATGAATGAATGAAGGATTGAGTGAGTGAATGAAGGATTGAGTGAGTGAATGAATGAATGATGAAGGATTGAGTGAGTGAATGGTTTTCTGAAATAATAAGAACTTGTCTGTTATAACCAAAGGAACTCTATGGATCAATCCACACGACACACTGCAGTCTGTCCCATTGTTATTAGCTACATGTGTATCAAGTCTGAGGTGTGAAGTGTCACTACTGGATGCTGGATGTACGCACTCTCTCTCTCTCATTTACACATCCTGAAATGCACTGTGTCTGTGCAATAGAAACCTATCGATGAAAAAACTACAAGATGTACTTGAATATAATTAACACTTCAGTCAGGACACTTTATTACAACTATAAAACCTTTATTCATAGAAATTGAATTCAATTTAGAAAATATTGCAAAATATGAAGGTGTCAGTTGCTTAAATTTTAATTTAGTCTTTGCAAGACCATATTCTGAGGTTCACTATTGTTATTACTAGAGGTCCTGGTGAGTGAGTTAGTAAGCCACAGTGACTCAGCTAGCCCTGGGCTATGGAAACCATTTACTCCACGTGGACAATTGGGACAAGCGGAGCCACTCTGACTCCAGCCTCAGGCGAGCTGATGTCACCCTGGGGCTACAACTATTTAACCAGGATTCACCTAATTGGTCAAATACCAAGTGCTGGTATTCCCCTCTCTGACCCCTGAGGGTAGGCTAGATAGCCTGCATTCCAACTTACCTGGTGGGCTTACTAAAAATGCTTTTTTTAATATCTCTTCCCCCTCCACACTGTCCTGTCCTGTCCTGTCCTGTCTTATATTGCTACCGCTACATGGGCAAGCAAGCCACATTGGGCAACAAGTCACAGGATCCCCAAGTCGAGTGAACCCCCTGGGAGTCTATACCTGTGAACTGCCAATCCTCCTTTGCTAAGGAACCATTTCTTGCGAGTCACACATTGCTCTGCTCCTCTCGATCTGCTCCCTCACTGGCTTCCTTCTCTCCTCAATGCACATTGCCTTCTTGTCTCTTTCTCTTTTAAACTTCCTGCAACGTGCTTCACACGTCACTTCTGTGAGCGTGACATCAGTCACACTCACATGAACTCTATCTTACATTAGTCATTCACCATAGTAACTCTTGTATGTGTGTGTGTGCTTGTGTTGTGGTTTGAACCAATTGTCACCTGTGTGTGTTGTGTGCCTGGAAAGGGCTCATGTTGTGTATGCCTTGCTACTTGGAACAAAGAACCATTGTGTGTCGTATGTGCGTTATTTTGAATTCTTAGGTCACGTGATCACGTCATATATATGGACTGTACTTTGGTTTTTTTCTAATTAGAGATCTTTCTTGAATTACAATTCAACCCTAAGTTGCTGTCAACCTGTTAGCAGGGAGTTAGCTAGCTAAGGGCTCAGTTAGCTGAGACATTGGATTTCCTGGTGGCAGCGATAGCAGCATCGTCCCACCAGACGTCAACGGAGCTTCCCAACTCGGAACCTGTTCACATTCTGGTGGCAGCGGTGTGCGAGACGAACCCCGTCTACCCTCTGTGTGTTTGCACCTGGCTGTTCGAGTTCTGGACCGACAGCGGTGTGCGAGACGAAACCCCGTCTACCTTCTGTGTGTGTGCTGTCTGCATTCCATTTGGTTGGCAGCAGCGTGCGAGATGAACCTCGTCTACTCTGTGTCTGACTGTCCACATCTGGATTGGCAGTCGTGTGTGAAAACCTTCGGGATTAGTATTCCTTCGGGAGTGTGTTTTGGATCGTATTGAACTGTGCTGGACACTTGTGTGTGTGTGTCTCAGTGTTTCATTGTGTTTTGTGATCTACCCTGTGTATTGCCTTGTTTCATTCTCTTCTAATCTTATTTTGTGGTCAACTGTGTTTGTTTCTATAGGTCTTGACATGTCTGAGGATCGGGGACGTGCCAGCGACGATCTCGTGGATGAGGGGTTGAGTGATACAATAAGTGTTATTGATACAGCAGATAATGGTGACCCTCGGGATGCTCGTTTTCGACCATCTTATTACCCTTCGCGGAATGTATTGGACTTGAGATCGCCATATGGGACTCGGAGCAATGTTTCCCTTGGGAAATCAGTGCTCGTTGAAGGAGATTCCCTTGGCCATTCTTCTACTTCAGACGCCGGTGGGCAGAATCAACAACGTCCTGTGGTGGAGCCGCAAACCCTTGGGCTTGTTAACACCACGGCCACCTCGTCAACACCTTCGTCAACACCTGAGACGTTCCCTTCGGAGTTTGCAAGGGCTCCTGGCAGCGAGCGCGGCAATCTTGCCTTTGCACACGCAGCCCCAGGAGGTTGCGGGCGGGGCACTTCGGTGTCTCAGCATGTAGTACGGAGCTCAACATCTGTAGGAGCTGACAAGCAGAGTTGTGCACCCAGTGTGTCTGACGACCCCGTGAATTCCCTAACTTCCAGAGATATTGCTATGTCCCATGAGGCAATGTTGACCTGCATGCGGGGCATGTTGGAAGGACAATCACTAGAAGCAGAGTATGCAAGGAAGCAGAGACTGGAAGAACAGGATGAAGCTAGGAAACAGAGACTTGAAGTGAGAGAATTTGAACTTAAACGTTATGAGTTGGATTGTATTGCTAGAAAAGACGAAGAAGAACGTAAAATTGAAAGAGATGAACGTTGGAGACGTGAGGACAAGGAAGAGCGTTTACGACAAGAAGATATTGCCGCACAGCTAAGAGAGGATGCTGTCCAACGTGACAACGCTAGACTGAAACTGGAAGAGGACCGTCATGCTGAGCTGGAACGTGAGAAGGAGCTCAAGGTTGCTAGGGAAAACATGAAGCTTAAGCTGCAATCCCTGTCTGCCTACACGGAGAAAGATAACATGGCAACCTACCTCTCCAGGTTCGAGGACATCATGTCTTCTGGGCGAGTGGATCAGGAACAGTGGGAAAGCTTCCTGGCGCCCAATCTTCCTACGAAGTTCGCTTCAAAGATCAAGCCTGGTGTTCAGTATAATGACATCAAGGCTGCACTCCTCAGTAGCTCGGGTGAAACTGTCACCGAGTGTGGTTATCGTCTCCTTGGAACTTCGTCGGAGCAGTGGAAAGCCAAGTCTGCTTCTGACATTTGTGAGTTCCTGTATAACACTGTTATGGGCTTTACAGCTCGTTGTGACACGGTTGATGATACTCGTATGACCTTGTGGACTATGTTATCCCGGAGAATTCTGCCTTCGGATGGGTTAGTGGCACTAGAGTCTAAGACCCTGAAGACGTTCACGGATGTCACTAGGTTCTGGGAGGATTGGCTATCCACCAGACACCCTGGCAATTTCTTCAGGCCTCGAGTTGCCGAGTCGTCGTACAGTGGTTTCCGGGGAGGGAGTGCCCATCGATCTGGAAACCACACCCCTTCGTATTATAAGCCTGCTGACAATGTACCTGATGGGAGTAACCCTACTCCGTTCCCATTCCCTTGCTTTCACTGTGGGAAGAAAGGTCACCGTATGGCTGTCTGGCCTGACAAAGATAAGCCTAGTGCCAAGAGTAAAGATCGTCAAATTGTCTGTCACCTCTGCGGGACGCCGGGGCACAAATCCCCTGACTGCCCGAAGAAGAAGGCAGGTGTCGAAAAGAAGGCAGTCAAAGCAGTACGTAAGAAGTCTGATGTTGAAGTTGTATCCGGTACTAATGCCAATGTTGTTGCTGGTGCCAATGCCGTTCCTAAGCAGAGATGGAACGTGACCCCGGGCCATGTTAATGGTAAGCCTTGTAATATTGTCTGCGATACGGGCGCAGAGGTAGCAGTAGTACCCAGGTCCTTAGTAGGTTTTGAATGCAATGAAACAGGTCCTGTTGTAGTCTGTGGTTTTGATGGAAATTGTAAAGGCCGTTCTTCTGCCATTGTTAAGTTTGTGATTAACGGAAAAGAATTTACCCGTAGTGCTGTGATATCTGAAGAGGATGGGATGGTTGTTGTTTGTTCCCATATGTTGCCAATAATCGTGAGACGGCAACCTTTATAGCTGATGCACTTGACAAAGTTAAGCCTTTTGTCCCCATAACTGAAAGTGAACCCCCTGAGTCGTCTGTATTAGCAGTGACGACCCGTGCCCAAACCAAGGAGAATGCACTCTTAGATCTGAATGAAGTTAGTGAAGATGAGGTTTTGAGAAGAGGTGCCATTGGGGAGGAGTCTGACAGTCTTGCAGGAGATGAAGAAGTTGAGCAGTTGCTTTCTTCGGAAGTTCCGGTGGAGGCAGAACCTAGGCAAGATGTTGGTAAGGGACGTGTTGTGGAGGATTGTGATGTTGATGATGTTGATGGTGTAAATAGTGCTGAAGCTAGTGTTAATGATTGTTGGGATGATGATATATCTGAGTGTACAGATGATAGTGTTTGTGTACAGCTCAAGGACGTTAGGGAGTCGTTGTCTGAGCCTGACTGTAGAGCGGCGGCTTCCCTGGCTTCTCTTGGTGCCTTGGAGAACGGTACTGATCTGGAAGACTTTCTCTCTGAGTTGAAGTCCGACCCCTCACTCGCTATGTGGAGGTCCCTCGCTGATAATGGTAGATTAGCTCAAGATGTTGTGACAGATTGGGAAGAGAGAGGTGTAGTGCTCGCAGTTCCCAAGTCGTTTAGGTCTAAGTTGTTGGTTATCGCACACGATAAGGGAGGTCACCTAGGTGCCGAGAAGTGTATTAAATCTCTGCGTAAGTGCTTTACCTGGCCTGGTTTGTATAAAGACGTGTCCAACTATTGTAGCTCCTGTGAGCGGTGTCAAAGAAAATCTAAACATGTACCCAGTAAAGCTCCATTCGTGGAACCTCTGATAGTAACGAGTCAGTGGCCGTGGACATAGTGGGCCCGTTGCCTAAGGGGCGGGGCGGTTGCCGCTATCTCCTAACGTATATTTGTTTAGCTTCTCGTTGGCCGGAAGCTGTACCTTTAAGAAGTATAACTGCTAAGTCTGTTGCCTCGGCAATGTGTGAGATATTTTCACGTACAGGTATTCCCTTGAAACTGCTAACTGATCAGGGATCCCAGTTTATGGGTAAGGTGGTGAAATCTCTTTGTAAATGGATGGGAATTCAGCAAGTACGTACGACCCCGTACCATCCGGAGTCGAACGGCTGTGTAGAAAGGATGCACGGCACGTTGAAGGCGTGTCTGGGGAAGTGCATTAGTGACAGTAAAGATTGGGTGGACTTTGTTCCGTGGGTCCTCTTCATGATGAGAGGTATGCCACATGCCGACTTGAAGGCTAGCCCGTCTGACCTGGTGTATGGAAGAACCATCAGGACTCCCCTCATTGCTCTACATCATTGCCTGCTGAATACTGGAGAAGATGCTCCTGGTGTCTCTGCTTGTGAGTGGGTCTCTCGACTGTCCGAGAAGCTCCAGTTCCTTCGGGATGAGGTCACAAAGAATGTCATTGTTGCTCGTGAAAAGCGTAAGGAGAGGAAGAAAGATGTAAAGGGTGTGCGTGTTTTCGAAGTGGGTGCAAAGGTTATGTATCGTATCCCAGGTCGTCTCAACAAGTTGTCTGATAGTTGGGATGGGCCATTTGTTGTGTTGCAGCGTGTAGGTGAAGTGAACTACCGTATTGCTAGGGAAGGATCCAGAAAGAATAGTAAAGTTGTTCACGTGAATGTTCTCAAGAAGTTTAATGAGTTGCATGTGTGCAGAGTGGATGTTGTAGTTGAAGGTGATGATCATCCTAAGTGTGTGTTATTGGATGAATTTGAAGGCTATGTTAAGGAGGATATGGATGACCTCCTGTCCCAGTTTAGTGATGTGTTCTCTAGTCAACCTGGTAATACCTCTGTTACGGAGATAAGTATAGACACTGGTGATCGTGGTCCAGTCGTGTCTGCTCCGTACTCGGTCCCTCTAGGCATACGGGACCAGGTGAAAGATGAAATCGATTCCTTAGTGTCTGCAGGTATTATTGAACGGTGCGAGAGTGCCTGGGCATCTCCACTGGTTCCAGTCTGCAAGCCTGACGGGTCTATCAGACTTTGTGTGGATTATAGGCGTGTGAACTCTATCACCATGCCCGAGCCATATTTTATTCCTTCACTGGATGAGATGATGGAATTGGTGGGCTCTGGACAAGTTATTTCTAAGGTGGACCTCGCCAAAGGTTTCCACCAAGTGGCTGTGAAGGAAGAAGATCAGGACAAAACTGCATTCATCTGTCCATTTGGAAAGTTTAGGTATCTTAGGATGCCTTTTGGTCTCCGAAACGCTCCTAGTGTATTTCAACGATTGATGGACACTGTCCTTGCTGACTGTCGGGAATTTTCTAGAGTCTATATCGACAATGTCATTGTAGTGTCCCATGATTGGATAAGTCATCTGTCAGATCTCAAGAAACTATTTTCTACTCTGCGTGCTGCTGGTTTGACGTGTAAACTTAGTAAATGCAGCTTTGGTCGTAAACACTTGGAATTCCTAGGACATAGGATTGGCAGTGGATCGATATCTGTGCTGGAAGCTAGAGTGAAAGCAATCCGAGATCATCCTCGTCCTGTTACACGGAAACAACTTAGGTCGTTTCTCGGCCTCATTGGATTTTATCGACGCTTTGTGAAAGATTTCCACAAGTGGTCTGTGTTGCTCACCCCTCATGCATCGAGAGAGTTGTCTGGTGTTGTTCCTTGGTCTGAGGAGATGGGTGAGGCCTTCATTGCATTGTGTAATTCTCTATCTAGTTCCTTGTTATTGTGTGTACCTAAGTGTGATGATACTTTCTCTTTAGAATGTGATGCTAGTGCCTGTGGCATTGGTAGTGTGTTATATGTCCACAGAAATGATGAGAAGTTGCCTGTTGCCTTTTCCTGGTCGAAAGTATACGCCATTTCGCGTACTACCTTTATGGAAGACGATTTACGGTTGTGACAGATCACCGTGCTCTAGTGAATTTGAAGGAGGAAAAACAACTCAACAGACGCCTGTATAGATGGAGCCTGATCTTGTCTGAATTTGATTTTGAAATTGTCTATCGCCGAGGTCGAGACAACGTCGTTGCTGATTGTCTCAGCAGGTGTTACTCACTGTCGGAGAACGAGGGAGGTGGCCCAACGACTTCTTCGAAGGAGGGGGAGATGTGAGCGTGACATCAGTCACACTCACATGAACTCTATCTTACATTAGTCATTCACCATAGTAACTCTTGTATGTGTGTGTGTGCTTGTGTTGTGGTTTGAACCAATTGTCACCTGTGTGTGTTGTGTGCCTGGAAAGGGCTCATGTTGTGTATGCCTTGCTACTTGGAACAAAGAACCATTGTGTGTCGTATGTGCGTTATTTTGAATTCTTAGGTCACGTGATCACGTCATATATATGGACTGTACTTTGGTTTTTTTCTAATTAGAGATCTTTCTTGAATTACAATTCAACCCTAAGTTGCTGTCAACCTGTTAGCAGGGAGTTAGCTAGCTAAGGGCTCAGTTAGCTGAGACATTGGATTTCCTGGTGGCAGCGATAGCAGCATCGTCCCACCAGACGTCAACGGAGCTTCCCAACTCGGAACCTGTTCACAACTTCCCTCAATGATGCTGACTGTCTGTCCATCATCTCCTCTTGACCTGGACCTCCTTGCTGTTTCACACACACACACACACACACACACACACACACATACACACACACAAAAGCAAGTTCTACTGGCACTGCTAGAGGCGGTCATGCTCACCTGACAGAGCCAGGATGCCTGTGCACTAAGCAGGCACTGTGAGCCGTGCAAGCAAAGCTCCTGGAGCCGGGCTAGGAACTCGCAGGAGAACAAGCCTTTCCTCACAGCAAGTGGTGTGGGCACCCGAAGTCCCACCTGGACCATTGCTGTTCCATGAGAAAAGGCCTTGAATTTGCACCCCAGCAAATGCCAGGTCCCCAATCACAGCTGGGTAGATTGGTGGGGCTGGTGGGAGGCAGATGGAAAACCAGACGGAAAATTGCTGGAGCGGGTTTAAACTCAAGACTTCAAGCCCTGAGCCAAGGACACAAGACACAACCACTACCGCGGTCTCCGCCCCGGACCCCCCCACACACACACATGTTCACACACACACACACATACGTCTCCATCTCTTCATCATTTTCTCACTTTTACAGTAAATGTACCTCACTGCATGCATTTTTATTATGCAGAATTTCTTCCTCAGCTCTGTTCCTGTGCATCTGATGTATTTTCTCATTCACATGATATTTTCATACAGAATAAAAAGGGAAGAAAATTGTGAATTGATAAGTAATGATTAAGTATTGCTAACTTGGTGAATCAGGAACAATGAATAGCAAACAGAAGAGCTCAAAAGTTGAATATATAACTTGTGAATTATAAATTCCAAAATGTGTCGTTCCAATCTGAAGTCTTCTAGATCATGTGACAGAAGACGATCTTATCACGAGACAACTCAGTGTCCCCGAATAGATGGCAAATACTGTTACTATGACAATAGAGAAAGAAAAACAAGCCAACCACAAGACACAGTGTCCAATTAAGCCATGAGTATCCCCAGTGCACCTTTCCCTTTAATTTCAACAGAAAAGCAATCACAGAGTATTTGAATGAAAAGAAGGTAATATTATTACTGGAGGGGATTGACTTTAGCAAAGAGATAGTGAAGTGTTTCTAGCTTGTGTTTGGAAACATCTACATGCGTACTCTACATCGTGAACAATTGCCACTGCTCTGAGAGAGACCATGTAGTTCAGGCAGCTGTGATCACTGCTATAGTTGTCACGGCAACTGTTACAGTGATGTATTGCAGGATAAATGGAATTCCAAGCGATATAAAAACAAGTTAATCTAAAGAATCTCTCCAAATATTATTTTTGTCTTTATTAAAGAAGAGGTTAATTTTGTACTGTACCATAAAACATGCTATATATTATGTGGTAGATATTCTTGAGAAAAGCAATTGGTACTATCATTATTATTGTTTTTGTTGTTGTTATTGTTGTTACTATTATTAATTATTATTATTATGAATATTATTATTATTTTATTATTATTATTATTATTATTACTAATACTGCTACTACTATTATTATTTTAATAATAATTATTACTACTACTATTATTATTATGTCTCAGTAACTAATTACCTATTTGGTAGTACTGAAGGATCAGGTTTCTCAGTTAGTCTATACAATACAGTCAAGATATCTTCCTCTATTTCCTGTCTGCCAGCAATGTTGCTGTGTCTATAGACACCCTTGGTGCAGGTGAGTATACCACATAGGACTTTAGTGGTGGGTGGCTTTTCCTCCCAACGTGGGTGGAAATTAGGATTGTTTTTATTCCTTGAAGCTTGTTTGTAACAAGCATGACATATGCATGCCTCATTAGGAGTGGTTTTGGTTGCTCTAATAAGTGCTGCAACATTGCAATCAGATTTGAAAGCAAGATGTACATAATTTGTACTCTTTTTTCCGCACAAGTGGCACGGACCACATTTACCATCGTGTACGCTAATTTGTGCCATATTGCCATACACATACCATACCACAATATAGATATGAGATCAGGTGGAGAGACGACTTGGGGGAGGAGAAAGGTGCACACTTGGAACGGACACTGCAACTTCGCGAGAGGAAAAAGGCTGCTGGAAGAGATGGAAGAAGAAATCAACTCAAGCCTATGTTTTACTACATGCCTGTTATTTTTCAAAATTTGAAATTGTGTCATTAGATGTCATCATAGTTATTGTGTTGTTTATTGTTTCAGCTATTATCTCATTATTGTTTACATATTTTTGAATGAAATGTTAGCATAATTTTGGAAAAGTGGAACATGGGACACTAAAGTAAATATTACCAAGGTAAACTACAGGTATTAATCTACTGATCTTACCAGTGATGTGGCCAAAACAGATATTTCCAGGAAAATGGCCCACAAAAGAACAACAGTGGATTGCCTGTACACTTAAAGATATAACTTCCGTTTGGTTGAAGCTATCAAAACCAGATTTTCACCACGACGTGTGCCTTCCAATGAATATCATTTGTTGGGATTCCTAGTAATCTATGGGTATCTAAAAGGGGTGCTAATTGCAGCAACTAAAAAACAGACTTATTCATAGTATACGGAAAACAGTAAATTATTTCAGTCGCGGTTGCAAATGGTTTTGTACAGCTTGCATTGGACTTCCGGTACGTTGGCGATTAGACTGTTTCCAGAGCCGTGCGATCGGAGCGGGCGACACGCCCCTTAATCACACGGGGTCGCGTGAGTATATAATCATTCCGCCCGCATGTCGTGTTGCAGTTGGTAGCGTTCCAGTTCTCTCTGTACAATTATTGTGTCGTCTTCTCTCTGAGTAGAGGTCTCCCTTGCCTAGGTCAGTTCCATTCATCAACGGTAAGTTCTTTGAGTATGCCTGCTTTTCAAAAAGTGTGTCCTAAGTGTGCTAGTGTCCTCCATGTTAGAAAGTCCCGATGTCCCTGTGGTCATTGTTTTTCTACCAAGCCAAAGTTAGCCCTAAAGCCCGAAAATGTTATGAAGTCCTCAGAAAGTCGTAAAAACAGTATGGCTGAGTGTCAAGCACGAAAAAGAGGTTTAGAAAGTTCTGATCAGTCCCATAGACGTAGACTAACTGATTCTAAATGTCATGCCCTTAAAAGAGCCCGGGAAACTTCTGCTGAGTTTCAGAGTCGTAAGCAAGCTGATTCTGAATATCATGCCCACAAAAAAGCACGAGCTACCCCTGAAGAATCCCAGATATGTAAGCAAACTAATGCTAAATGTAATACCCAAAAAAGAGCCCAGGAAACATCTGAAAAGACCCGAAGATGTAACAAGCTGATGTTAAATGTCATGCCCAAAAAAAAGCTCAGGAGACACCTGAAGAGACCCAGAGACGTAAGCAAGCTAATGTTCATTGCCATGCCCAAAAAAGAGCTCAGGAGACACCTGAAGAGACCCAGAGACGTAAGCAAGCTAATGTTCATTGCCATGCCCAAAAAAGAGCTCAAGAGACACCTGAAGAGACCCAGAGACGTAAGCAAGCTAATGTTCATTGCCATGCCCAAAAAAGAGCTCAGGAGACACCTGAAGAGACCCAGAGACGTAAGCAAGCTAATGTTCATTGCCATGCCCAAAAAAGAGCTCAGGAGACACCTGAAGAGACCCAGAGACGTAAGCAAGCTAATGTTCATTGCCATGCCCAAAAAAGAGCTCAGGAGACACCTGAAGA
>WLWD01005696.1_pt1 | contig 157958 bp, 95 predicted proteins | sample 6712731 | NCBI WGS metagenome assembly WLWD01 (sample SAMN12718690, study PRJNA576275) | sponge metagenome | isolation source: marine sponge | host: Mycale hentscheli | place: New Zealand: South Island, Marlborough, Capsize Point | collected 2014-11-01
TACAAAAGTGTTTCTAGCCTCCTAGTGTGAGTTCTAGAGCACGCCAGAGCTTACAAGCTAACTGGTGTCTATCCATTTCTGCCATAAAAAAATTTTCGAAAAAAATCGACCCATAAGACCCATAAGGCTTTACCCGGTGATACCGAAAAAAATTGTTTGCCGCGTTTAGGCGGATTTTCCCAAATCCGGTCACATATCGTACCCACGTCGCACTTCCCTTTTGATGTGCTATTGGAGAACATTGACAGAAGGTTTAACAGTAATGCTGTGAAAATCTTGACAGCAATGTCAGTGTTCAACCCTTCTCTGCTTCCAGCAAAGGAAGACTTAAGTTCTTACAGAGTGGACAAGATAAGTTGCTTAGGAGACTTCTACGGTAAGCCAGCTGAAGTTGAGTTTGATGGAATAACTTATTCCTCAACACCTCTGCTAAACAAGGACGATTTAATATCAGAGTGGGCTATATTCAAGAGAGCATTGCTTCAAGAAAGAGATGAAATTATGAAGTCAAAATCACTGGAGAAAGCACCAGAGTTCCAAGAAGTATTAGAACTGAAACGTTCAGCTGCTTACACTGGAATTTTTTCAGAGACGTTTAAACTGATTGACATTATGCTTTCGATTCCTGTTGGTACAGCCACAGCTGAGAGATCTTTTAGTGAAATGAAACTCATAAAAACTAGATTACGAAGCCGGCTGACAGAACAGAACTTGGCACGGTTAATGAGAATTGCCATTGAAGGTCCTGAACTGAACGAAATAAACTTTAGTGAAATATTAGATGTATTCAAACAAAGCAATCATAGAATCATACTTTAAGAGTGACTTTATTTAACGTGTCTTTGTTCTTATGGTATTGCTATTATGAATTCAAATCTATTAAATAATTGAATGAGAAAAATCTTTGGGGGGGGGAGGATTTTCTTTTGGGGGGGATATCCCAGGTTCCCCCCCCCCCTCTATGAAACCCTGCACAAGGCATTTATAGATGGACTTGAGTATTACTCGCAAAAATGATTACATATAGCTGTTTTTTAGTTAGGGCACTTGTTGTAAACATGGTGTGGATCGACTTGAAAGGATAGTGAGCTACGTATAATGGAGGGTTCTCTTTGCGCAGCTACTATATTTTAATTTGAATAGGAGCTAGAGGTCAAAGGGCATGCCGGGGATTCTTCCATTTATACCCGGACCTCCGAAAGGAGTTCAGAATGTGGTATACGAGGCCACAGATTTCGCGTACGGAGAATAGCATTGAATTATAAAACCGACCTCTAAGTTTAACAGGTCACTTGAATCCATAATAATAAAATTAGCAGGTAAAGGACAATCACCAGGACTATGATATGACAATTAGTAGGTGAATGACATTGCCAGCAAGATTAAGTTAAATCTTGCAGCTTAACTAAACTGGTCATTAGAATTTGGTAAATATACTGATGACTCATGTAGAGATCTGGCCAACAAATACACATCCATAAAGCCAGTAAGTAGTTTCTTACCCAGTAGGTGGAGCTCATGACAACAGAATGAGACGTGAAATTCGTTGCTTATTATCCATACTGAATTAAACCCCTACATCACAAATAGTAAATATTCAATAACTATTGGTGAGCTTAGCAAAAAAACAAAAACAAAACAAAACAAAACAACAACAACAAAAAAAACAAAAAAAAACCTAGCTATATATAACTGAAGCACCTACTCATGAACCCTCAGCACTACTATGCACTAGCTAGTCTACAAAATCATTTCTCAGGCCACACGAATAATAATTCATTTGGCCATTCCTAGTCAAGTATCAATACTGCTCCAGCAATGAAACTGGTAGATGTAAATGTTATCTTCATAAGGAGTAGCTAAATATGCAGGAACACAAAGCCAACCAGAACCTCAGGTACGCCTAATGGTTATCATCACATATGCTTGAGGCTTGTGAGCAGACAAGAAATTAGTAAATTAACACTGGTGGACATTACAGATGAATGGAAGTGATAAAAGCATAAACCACTGCCTCAAATCTCTCTGCACGAGGCTTAGGAAGTCTAACACAAGATTTTCAATAGAACACTCACAACACCACTGAACTGATACATGTGCCTTTACCATGTGACAACAGTCAATCCTGAACAGTATAATACCATGCAACTGATACATATGGTGACATATGTAATAACCAAGTCAAGCCTTCACCTTTGACTTACGTATATAATAAAACCAGCAACCTGTTTTGTTTTTTGTTTTTTTTCATTTTAAGGCCATATAAACACAATGTGTCTCCTGTTATTCCTCTCACCCTACATAATAGCAACTCAAAGGTCACACAGATGTGACGTAATTAGTTATGTACTGGTCATGATCATAAAATCTTCCAATCACCTCAAACATAACTACATGAAACTAAAACAAAGGGACCACATACCTTCCCAATTGAGGCTTACGTCTTACTTATAGGGCTCACAAGTAGTCTCTAGCATGAGTGTGTGCACACACATACCCTATGCTACCTCCTCAGAAATAATGATAAACTCTATTTCCCAAAATCTGGTCCATCTTCCCAATGCACATGGTAGTACAGCTGGGAACTATACCGATATTATCATTGCTCTTTGACAAAAGCCCTATATCGTAGATACAATATTTCAATTGTAGTCACACGGTATTACCGGTTTCTCACCAAACGTTAGCACAGGTCACAAAATTAATGCCGGAGCATCATGGCAAGACTATTATGAGGTACAGCTGCCTTTGTTGCCTGTAAACGTGGCTATAACGTAAAGCTGTGCTATATACTGGAATGTAGTTAATACCGACTATTTTGTACAACACCACCGTACTATATATATTGAGTGCATGTAACCACTGAATTACCGACTGCTCGATTTCTGCGTGGCGCGCCTTTTAAATTCCGGATTTGGGCAGGTGTTTTTGTTCTAAATGGCGCGCAACAATAACCCCCCCCACTGCTTTAACCACACCCCTACTACCTCATACTTGTTATATACCATTTCAATATTTTTCCTATAGGTCAACTACATTATCGCAATTTCCAATATAGTTGATGAGAAACAAGAAATGTGGTTTCAATTCACACTATAATTTAGTACACTACCAGGCCAGCTATAAAACGTGGTCCATTGCACAAATGAAGACATGCATCTAAAGGAAGGTGAGTGGCTACAACTTGTGAAGAATAAAAGTGATCTATATCAAAAATTGTAAGACTATTCCTAAAGAATATTTCAAAGTTATGTAATACACAATCACAAAATTAAAAAAAAAATCGGAAGTCTACACTACAATACAGGCTTCCATACTTACAGCAGCTTGCAAGTGGTTTTTTCCTTCATTTTTCTTCTTTTCTTAATACTTATAGCAGATACACGGTAGAATAAGACCATCTTGGTGTCTGGCAAAACTAAATAAAAATAGTTATTCTTATTACTAATGTTTAACTGGCTAGTCAATAATTCAGTCGCAATATGGAGTAAATCATCAGATATTTCTGTGATCTTAATTTTTTCAAAGCTTCTATTACAGTCTAAATTCTACCTGATCATTTAAACCTGGTTCTGTTAGAAATAATGCAAAACAAAATATTAAAGTTTACTTTAGCATCCTTAAGCTCTACTACACTCTTGAGTGGGATAGACTAGATAGGTTCCACTTAGTGTCCTAAATTACTATTTTTAAGAAACATTTCATGTTGTGTGTGTGTGGTCCTATAAAATGAGACCACACACACGATACACATAATTAAACGTAAGTGCAACTAGAAAACTAAACACTACTAATCTCTTAGCTACATCACCTAATCAAATAATAAAGAAAGCTCAGGGTACCAAATTTTACTATTATTAGCAAGAGCCAAAGTAACACTAATGCTCGTACAGTCACTAGTCTCACAAGAGCTAGTATGTACGCAGTTTCAAACTCCCCCCCCCCCCAAAAAAAAACAACAACCTCTAACCTTCTTCTAGCGTTGCTATCGCAGTCTCTTTCATATTCACCGGACACTAGCTAACTCCATCTAGAGCGCACACGGTAGCATGGCCAATTTCAGAAGGCGTGGACTGTTGCTATAGTTACAGTTACTTAAAAAACAATCGGAAAAGTTCACTGATTTTCGTAAGTGGGACAGTATTAAGCTCGTCAGTTATTTTAGGCGGGGGGGAAACTGTGAGACTGCAGACATATATTGCCCTCTCTCAAGATTAAGCATCTTTAAAGTGTTCTGATAAACCTGTCAACATTCAGTTGATTATCTGTATAAATATTCATGCAAATGTTTCCTCTTGGGACTCATGGGCTGAGCTGCAAGTTCAGTGTAGGCAGACAATGATATCATCCACCTCGCTCTGTCAGCAGCTAAAGTCCCCTCCAGATTGAAACCTCCTGGCTTTCCAGATCCGATGGTAAATGACCGGATTGCATGACTTTAGTGCCATGGAGTGCTGGAAAACCTTTTGTATAGAATGATGCCACCTGTCCAGACACTCTTACAGGAGTCATGTCACCAGATATGCATGTTGTGTGGCTGCTTTTGCATAAGACAAGAAGTCCAGGGGGGTGGGGGGAGCATCAGGCAGATGTGTCTCTGGCAACTTATGTGGTACTAGCTACTTCCTTCAGAAACTCTCAGTGGCAGTTCAGCTGGGAATGCCACAGCCGCATTGGTTTGTGCCTATCTATCCTTGGATTTTTTAATAATTAAAAAATGGTTATTATTATTATTATTATTATTATTTATTATTGATAATTGTTACTCATGTTAGCTTCTTAAATAAAGTTACAAGTTTGTTCGATATCGTTTTTAGTGATTGATATATTGAAAGTTTTATAGCTCTACTGACCAGACTTCTGAGTTGGCTATTCTGCATGCCTCAAGTGATCGTGAGTTCAACTAAAACATTTGCTACTCACATGACAAGCAGTACTTTTAATTGCATTACCTAAGATGTTACTTTCAAAAAATGATGGATATGAAAGTCACCTTGAACACCATGTCACTTCTCCAAACTAAACTTATGCTATGATGCAAATTGTGCTGTATCCACAGTTACACCACACTAAAGGCTACATGCCCGAGTATGACTCCTAAAGAAGTAGGTTGGTCTTTGTATACTATAATATGTTATTAATAATGGATACATTCATGTGTGTTAGGTGTTTTTCAGAGTCAGGTCATTTTTTTCTTCTTGAATCACATGCCCAGTTATGAAACTCTTAGCCATTATAAGGCAGTATACAACAGTATATTTCAACAGGTTGTCCTGAGACAAACAGCAATAGCTATAACAAGCAAAAATTATTATTATTATTATGATATCTCATAATTATAATGACGATGATGATAATTAATAATTGTAACTTATTATAATAAAACTTTTAAATAAAATAAAAATAAAATAAAATAATAATAAAGAAATAAAATGAAGTCAGGTTGTGATGCCTCCATATACTGATACGGAGTTCCCTCGCTGAACCGCAATCGAGAGATGCTGCAGGAGACAGTCAGTTGAACGAGGTTCCCCTGTCTCCAGCCTGATCCGTCTACCCAGATCCCTTACCAAGGCCATCGACTTGGGGCCCAGCACTCCCATGGTCTCGATTGCAAGTGGAGAAAAGAAATGTCTGGGTGGAAGGCTACTATATTTATTTTATTTTCTCTCCTCTGCTGCGGCAGCCACTCTCCCTGGTGCTGGGATAGCATCAGTTCTATAGGATGGTGCGAAGGTGTCTGGGCAAGTCGCGTCCCATACCAGCAAACGACCTGATTTCCAAGGTGCCAGGGTCACACCATCTGGTCTCCTGCCATCTGACCTGACCAGGCGGCTCCAGTCAAGACGGGATCTTGGCTGATGACAGAGCCCGCTTCACGATGTCATTCAGTGCGGTATGATGTTGATGTCTTCCTTCACTTTAACTATTACTGAGCAGTGCTAACATTGGTGTGGTCCACATATTGAGGTCCCTAGACGAAGTCCCACTGTCACCCGCACTGTCTATTATTCATACATCTCATTCCAAGACATCAGCATTATAACTTAATAAATCTCTCACCTGCACGTATGTTACAACGGAATTTTAAATGAGTTGAGTTAGTGTTTCCAATAAAGTGGAGGAATCTAGGAGTTGAACTATTCTAAACCTATATGGTCCCTTCACTGGTCGCAGCGTAGGGTATGTTATTATTACTAGAATTTCGCTGGGGCTGCACTTCAGTGCTCTTCTTTACATTTGATAAAGTTATAGCAACCGCCATAGCGTATCAGTCTCAGTATAGTAGAAATCAAATTAAAGACATGAAACCAAATTGATGATTGTGAGTTCAAAAAGAAGTGTACAAATGAAGTGGGATATGATAGAATGCATGACAACAGGTGTAAATTAACAAGTTAAACTGGAATGTTCATGGCGTCTTTTCCAGTCATCTTGAGGGGAGGGGGGGGGGGAAGTTCATCCTTGGTCTGGAAGATCCGTTAGCAAGAGTGGCTTTTTATGGGCACATGTACATCTAGTTGAGCAGTAGCCTTCCTCCTCTGCTCTTCCTTCTCCAGCCCTCTCTTTGCCTCATTCTCCAGCCCTGCTGTTCACTTTCCCCTCTAGCTACTCCTGTCCTGTGCGGTCATATACCACATCTACTCTCTCTATTCAAATCGCGTCCTGTCCCTCCATCATCTTGGACCATGAGCTTGCCTTTGCACCAGCACACACACACACACACACACACACACACACACACACACAGACAGAATAAAAAGTATGTATTATCCTTTTGGTGGATCATAAAAATTTGACATCACAATTATAAATACTCAGATATGTACTAGAACACCTGTTACACTAAAAATATCCATCTATTAATATTTAGAATAAAGGTGACCTTTGATCATTGAGACCACCTACCTTGGTGATGACATGAGATTGACAGTTCGATTGAAACCAAGCGAGGTTTTGGTTATTTAACAGGTGAGCACCGGTTGCGAGTGCTACAGCTTTTTTTTTTTTTTTACGTCTGCTACAGTTGATACACAATAACTCAGCAAATGCAATTAAGTGGACTGATAGGAACGGTTACAAAAAAAAATTGTAAAGATTGTCACATTAACCTAGAAAATAATATGCTAGATAAGGTGTAATTGTACAGACTCATTTCATGACTACAACTGTGTTCGTTACCTTTACCACAACCATAGTCTTGCCTTAGTTGAAAAACAATAGAAATAATATTTCACTGCCCATGCAATGTGCTTAAAAGGACCTCTGCATGAGGTGGAATAGCTGTGGTGAAGAGTTGCCAATGATTGAGTACGTGTCACTATAATCGTCAATAGCAGTCTTAAATGAGTGTGAGACTCTCTGCATGTTGATTCCAAAATTACTGCTGCCTAACTCTCAGCTATTTGGCCCAGGCAGTAACAACAGACACAAAATTCAAATGAAAATAAGTCAGCCTGCTCATGAAATGTCTCATCACATCACACTTGCTCATGTAACAATTACTATATGTGTGTGTACTGTATGTCCGTAAGTTTGTGGATAATTTTTTTTTGCAAAACTTGAATTTTATGAATCAAATTCTTAAAATTTTGCCCTAATATGTATTCTTGAAAATAACCACTATGATTTTCCAAATTACTGTTTACTCGCAGTGCAGTGAGCCGAAAATGAGCGAAAATAAAGCCTGAGAATGAATTATCTTGCTACACCTGTGTATATTCTATGCTAGATAAATGTATATCTTAACTGCAAACCAAGCTTGTAAAGTTGGTAGTGTTAGTTCAAAAGGGGCTCTTCCACACTTTTAGCTAATGTTTAGTGGCTGCTAGTAACTAGTAAGATTGGCGACTGCTACTACCAGTGTATTTGAAGGTGATGAGCTTGTGCAATTCAGCGTGTGATATTGTGAAATGTCATGGGTCATAAACTTGAAAATACTATTGTGAAGATATCGAGCATGGAATATAATAATTATGGACAATTAAACGAATGCTATCATTTTACCCTGCTGCGCTAGTGTGCGGTAAAAATAAGTATATATGAATGTATGTATGTATGTATGCAGTGTGGACGATAACTATACATCAATGCTCAGACAAACGTCAGAACAATTTAATCTTGGTCTGATATTAAAAAATCTGGTATGACAAATGTTACTATATTTTCATTGCTTTACAGACTGTGGTAGAACATGTAGTACATATTGGTATTGCTTTATAAGCTTAAGTTAATTCATATTATTGATCAATCATATTTAAAGAATATTGATCATCATTTAATTATTGAGTCAATAGTTCTGTGAAAAAGTATATTGTCTCGTTCATGGCCTTAGCTTGTTGTGAGTGCAGTAGGTCACTGAGAGTTAATGCTGAAGTGTACTGTTGGGCTATGTTACCAAGTGTAGGATATTCAATTATTGAACATGGACACTGGATCTAACTATAATTTAGAACTGAGTTTGAATGAGGTGCATCAATGTAATGGGGAAAATGAATAAAGCAAAAAAAATCATAAACTAAAACTAGAAGCCAGAGCGCAAATTAAAAGGGACAAAAGAAAAGAAGAATGCCCAGTTAAAATAAAAAAATAATAAAAAATGGAGGAAAAAAAGTGTCCATGCCAAGATTGAACCATAGTTGTTAGCATTGAACTTTGAAGCAATGGCAAAGGAGGTAAAAACTGCAAACTGATATGCCAGAAAAGCACACCCTCAAAATGCATGATTATAACCAGATCTGATCTCTTTGGCCGGCTGAATAGCTGACCAGTTATTGTTTGGTTGGATATCAAGCACTCTTGGGCAGCAAATATCCAATGACCAACTGTAATAATCCACACTGAGTAAGTATAATGGCCTGTGAAATGCACACTTTTTGCCCAGTTTTCCCAAAAACCAATCATAATGTACCTTAGTTGGTAATCTGATAAAGCGACTTAAACTTCCTAGTACAACATCATGATACCTTCTTCAATCTTTGGAAGGCCACTGTCTTTGAGATCTGTTGTTGTGTGACAGAAAGACTGACAGACAGACAGACTAACAGACAAATTAAGTACTGCAACCCTACCATGCATGTGCGCCAAGGGTTAAAAACTAGATGGGACGAGCTGAGTGCTAGACCAGCTTAGTAAACATGGGCATATGGTTTCATACAGGATTTTTTTCTGGGGGGAGGGGAAGAGTTTAGAAAGGAGGGCCACACGTTTATTTGAACACACCCTCTTTTGCTGAAACCAGACCCATTTGATTAAAAATTGTCTCAGGTCTAGAATTAACTGAAGTAAACTTTTACCAATTATTAGATATATATAAACAACAAAATCACAGAATACCATTATAAATCAAGGGGGAACTCAGAGAGGGGGAGGGGGGAGGGAGAGGGGGAAACTCAACCTGGGGGGAGATCCCAGGGCGCCCCTACCCCTGCCCTGATTATATGTACTTACGTATGGGTATGGCTAATCCAATAAATATAAGTTGTACAATGGAGGAAATGATACTTTTGTGCACCACATGAACACTATAGAACACACATGCACACACACTTCATCACCTACATGCTCAAACCACTCCTATCTTCTTACACCAAATCATTATTCACCTAGGTGATACAGGAAGCCCATTACAGCACAAAATGGGTATACACGTTGACAGTATACTCATCACACATGTATGTGCAGATGTGTGTGTGCGTGTATATGTACACACAATTTCAAAATATATTCTGAATGTGTTAAGAAATTAGTGATAAAAGTCCAAATTTTTAAACTATAAGTTTCACTCTATATAACTTCAAGTGCACATAGTGTGCACTAAATGGAATTGAATAGCCAGTAGTGTATAATTACTTATAGTCTATTGCAATTACATCTTTACTAGAATGTATTGTACTAAATCATAATACTACAATAGGAATGAGTACCAACAGGTTGTGAATGCCAGTAGAGATTGACATGTTCAATTGGTTATATAGTACGCATCGCACCGACACACATGGATACAGTGCGTGGTATTATAAGATAAAAGTGGGCAGAGACAAGTATACTCAGGGTGTAATATGTATGCAGTCATAATGATTACAGGACTATAATATTAGCCAAATGACGGCGAGTTACTCGAGTCACATATCACAGGGGAGTCGGAACAGGTACGGCAATGGCCACACCTATATTTTAACACAAGGGGGCGTGTCAGCCATTTTTCACTCATAGCGAAACATGTCCCCAGCTACGTACCCCGCCATAATATGCGACCTCTTCGTTTAAGACTTATAGTGACTCGTAAGACATGGACAGCCACACTCCTTGTAATGGTGCCATGCTATTCCAGAATTGGTAATGGTCATCAAAAGTGCCTGAAAATACCCAGTTGCCTAGATAGGCATTAATGCTGGCAAAGTCGTACTTTATAAATGAGGACCTAGGACAAAGGTAAAAATTCGAGTCTGTCCCGCAGATTCTGGGACAGTTGGAGCCTATGAAATTTAGGCTCATCTACATTTTCTCACAAAGAAATAAAAGTTTTGAGTGTGCAAAGAAAAAAATAACAACTGGGAATCCACTGTCTTCAAACACTGACTTTATTATAACTCAGGTAACATTTGCTTAGCATCATTCATTCTTATAGGATAAAATTTGAGGACAAGAAACACGACTTAAACACAGTTTTATGATGTTTGCTGTGTAAATTAAAATAACACCTTTTAGTTACTACTGACAGCAAGTTCAGAGATTTACAGTGTATCTGGCAAAAGAGAATTCAGTTTTCAGGACACTACTTACCTAGACTTTGAAGCCCGCGTACATGACCATAGCGCAAGCTTCCACTCTAGTTCAGTCCTATAACACATTGGTATAACAGTCTGGCGGAGCCGAACCCTTTACCTGGCAAAAGATACATTGCACACTGTTACACACTGAAAGTTACTATCCTCACCACCACATCAACCAAAAAAATAATAATACAAATGTTAAGTCACGCACTGATTCTGATTTTCAGTTAAAACACAACAAATCATTGTCACAATGGTATTCCAGAAAGCATTAATTAGAATGACACCATAGACAAAAGTTAACTCTAATGCTTAAGCTTTTAGTGTAGCTGTGATTTATAATGGTAGCACCTTTGAGCACAGAGTTTGTTGATGAGTACTGAATAATTCACTGCCATGGCCAAAGAGATACATACAATTTGAAGGAAAAAAAAATCATAACAAACCAATTCCCCTCGTCCCCACCCACCCTGTTTTTTTTCTAAATTATTACATGCAAATTTCTAGCTGTGCAAGTAAGTACTTTCTTGTAGCAATCTGGTTGTAGCTAAAACTGGTATAGTGAATTTTCTGTAATTGAGAAGATTACTGTAGCAGTGATGATGCCGTTGCTGTAGCCATTGTATTGCTTAGAATTGAAAATCAATGAAATATTGGTGGCCTGCTTCAAACTTGGATGTTGATCTGTAATTTTTTTGCAGGACAAAATGAAACAGTAGATGGAATGTGACCTTATACCAAATGAAAAAAATAATCATGCCGTTGTTTACTTGCTCTTAGTAGTGAAGGTGAGCAATGTCATACTTTATAAATGAGGACCTAGGACTAAGGTAAAAGTTCGAGTCTGTCCCGCAGATTCTGGGTGAGTTGGAGCCTATGTAGGCTGTTAACATTCCAACTCCAACATGCATCTACATCTTCTCACACAAGAACTAAAAAATTAGTTTTATGATGTTTGCTGTGTAGCTAAAATTAAAATGACACCTATAGCGACTACAGACAGCAAATTCAGAGATTTACAGTATATCTGGCAAAAGAGAATTCAGCTTTCAGGCCACGAAACTACTCACCTAGATTTGAAGCCCGTGTACACCATAGCGCAAGTTTCCACTCTAGTCCAGTCCATAACACATTGGTATAACAATCTGGCGGAGCCGAACCCTTTACCATCCCTGATCGTTTCCCCGCGGGTAGCATATCAGGATTGGTAAAAGGTCTTTCCCCTACTAATCATTACAGCATGCAACCTTTGACAATGATTAGGACGACCATTTCCAGTCTCTACTAATACTCTTATGGTAAAGGGTTTTTACTCTATTACTCTAATGGGTAAAGGGTTTTCGGGGTACGAAGTTACTGTGTGGTAGAAAATAAACCTTTAATAGATGAGAAGTAATCTGTTCAGTTAAACTTCATAGCTGGGTCACAAGTTTATCCTCTGGCTAACTCATTGGGAAAATTTCAAAAAAAAAAAAAAAAAAGGAATAGCTATAGCTAGCTATCAATGTGCAGGTCCTTTTTTATGTGATCAACCAAATTATTTATTATTGTTACAGTAATTACTAGGTATGTCAATTTTAATGAAGTTGAGTGCTCGGGACATACAGGCCCATCAATTCTTGCCCTTCTTATGGTACTAGACAGATGCGTGTCTCTGAACCATGTACTACTAGCCGTTTTTAGTTGTGCCAACTCACCCATTGCCTTTTAATTGACATTATTATTATTATATTATTATTATTATTATTATTATTATTATTATTACTATTATTGTTATAATGCTTATTATCTGTGTATCGAACTACATTCTGAGTTTTGATTTATATACTTGAAAAAATTTCTTGTTTAATTTATTTAATGCTGCATAAGCTGTGAAGCAATTAACCCTTTCACCGTTTTTTTATTTTTACAGGTATTATGACCAAGTAAACCCACGTTACAATTTGTTATATAACTTTCAAATATTTTCATAAACTCCCTAGCAACCATATATTTATAGAAAGCCACAGACCTAATGAGCATGTGTACGTGGTTTTGGTTGCCAAGCAACTAAGTGCCAAAGTTTGACACGTGGTTATACTGATGTTATTTGAATTTTTAAAACAAAACCTCCCCTTATTTTCCTCATATAGTATAAATTTAGTTACAAATCCTTGTATAAATGTTGATTCAAACTTCTCTGTGTCTGAGTTACTAGAAGGCAAAGTATCAGTACTCATACTGCTTGATTCTTCAGGCTTCATGAGGATGGAGCTACTGGTAAATTGAAGTATGTCAAACTGGCCTGGATCTAAGGTCAGTAAATATTTTTTTAGTGAACACTAGATCATTATTTAGCTAAAATGTATCTTAACTATTACCTGTATCTTCATCTGTGCTCCTCTCTTCAGTATCCTCTTTGTGATTTACCAAAACATCCAAATCTTCCAATTGCTGCACATCCATGGCTTCACCATCACTTTCTACTGCACTATCCCTAACTGACAATTGCTGCACACAACTTGAAAGGTAGTTCGCTATCTCTTCTCCTTCAAACTTGCTTTCTTCTTCTCCGAAAGACCGAAATCGTCGTCTTCCAATAGCCCGATAAGGTTGTATACCGAGTAGCCATAATTCTTAATTGAATGGTCTGACAAATCGGTAAAGGGTCCTTAGCAACCCGAGTTTATTGCTATTTTTAACTTGTTCACCGGAAAGAGCTGTCCTTTTGACGTCTTTTGATTACTATATATCGCGCTAAGCTTAAATATTGTATTTTTTATGATTTTTTAAAATCGTCGACTACCGCGGCCGCAATAATGCGGCCTCAACGGTTAAAGGGTTAAATAAAGGATTAAATGAGAATGAATGAATGAAAATAAATAAATGAGAATGAAAATAAATAAACAAATGTATGTATTATATATAGCCATATACATGACAGTGTATAGCTACATCCTGCATTTTACATTTATGAACTCCAAATAGTAGTGATATACTATATGTGAACTTACCACTTCAGTAAACTCCAGTAGATGCCTAGTATACCTCAGGTGTTACTTAGTCTACTGTGTTTGTACACTTTGCTTGGTAAAGCAAACAGTAAGCAACAAACATTAAATTAAAGTTCAGGTTCATAATAAAGCTTTTTAAGGCTTCTTCTTGTGTATGGTAATCTCAAAAGATACTAGTATATTTGCATTGGAATATCTTACATTATTATAATTAAGCTATTTAAAGTTAGCAGAGAGCTAACAGGAACACTCCTTGAATTCAGTACTTAATGAATTAATTAAAACAAAGTGATAATGATCAGCATCATTTAGTTGCTATACAAGTCAGGGGAAAATATTGGACTTGAGCATCATTTAGTATACACACCAGGTTAAAACATTGAACTTGAGAATCATTTAGTATACACACCAGGATAAAACATTGGACTTGAGCATCATTTAGTATACACACCAGGTTAAAACATTTGGCTGTCTAAAGTAGAGTATACTTCTGTTATACTCCACAAGTAAACATCAAGATTACATAGGGTATGTATACTACTAGTATAACTTTGTTATACATACGTGGTTTCACATAAGTATAACATATTTTTTGCATGGTGTGTACCACTTGTACTACTCTGAAATGCTCATGCAAGAAGTGCAACATTGAATGTACTTCTGTTGTGGCAACAGCAAGGAAACTGGTTGCATGGACATGTCTCATGATGATGGTGACAATGAAATATTTGATAGTCAAGTCAAGTAAATTATTAAATTACTATCACAGATAATAGACAAATGATGTAACTTATTCATATTTTGTCTCTGACTACTAGCTGTAGTATCAAAATGTTGGCCTATTTAAGAGCTATCTGATGGTACATTAGCTGTTGATGTAAGAGGTACCAAAACAAAGATATGACCAAAAATACCAAAAACCACAAACTGCTAATTAAGAATTAAATGATTTACACATTTTAGTGATTTTCACCATGTTCCCCCAGGAGGATTCCTTAAGACTTTTTTGCTGTTCCTTTACCCACTTCCTCATTCAATATTATAAGTAACCTTATGGAGTGTAAATACACTGAAATTTACTGCAATCCAGTACCTAACATAGCCCAGCCCAATTTTTTACTACTCAGAGCTATTTTACTACTTAGGGCTGGTCTTTCGTGTTGTCCTTCCTTGTCTATACCCTATGCTCTGTGTTTGGAGTTATACCAGGACACATATAAGTATATATTATATATTATATGTTTATATTTATTTCAAGTTAGATATCTTCACACTAAAAGTTTAGGTACATGATCTGTGCGGCGAGATATCTCATGATATCACATTCAACCTTTTTCTATAAAACTCTGCTCGGGGTGTGACAGAGCCCCTTTGAACTATCACAGCCAATTTTACAAGCTGAATTACCAACCCTTTCAAACTACTGTGGTGAAGAAGTAGCGTAGAATAAACAACTTCTTATCTCAGTCAGTAATATGGCTAGATATTTCACTCTCAGGCCATATTTCTACTCGCTTTGGCTTGTGAAACTATATAGCCTGCTCATGAAATATTATGTATTTATACAATCTGCTGTCACTAGGAACAATATTCATAACTATTTATTATCTTTACCACTAGCATATAACAATGAAACAATACAGATGTCTCGACACATGCAGGTGTCATCATCAGTGAGAACAGTTCAAATAAGTGAAAATGCCTAGGGAATAAACAAACAATAGACATAATTGTGCTAGAGGGTGGATGCAAAAAGCAATTGTCTTGGGGCAAAAAAATAATTGTAGCTATAAGTTGGCTGTCAGCTATGAAATATGTGGAGACGTCTGGGTGAATTTGCTTCCTGGAAACAACATTTACATTTTATCATGGGAGCAAAAAGTACAATATAATTCCAAAATATTTAATGGTCAAACATTTGGTAAAAAGTGTTGTGGGCCGTTCATTTGCTTAACTAACTGGTGAAAGATTGTTGAAGGCAAAAATATATCATAATGTATCCACAATTAAAAAATTGAACGCAGAATTGTATGTACTTAAAAAAACTTGAGGTGTTGGTTAAGTGGGTGTGGACTCTTTAAAAATGCACTATGTATGTAAGTGCACGAAAGAGTTTATTCAATGACAATAGAAAGTGTAGACTTAGAAAAACAAGAAATTTGATGATCAGTTGAGTCAACTGTCAAGACATCCTAATGAGTCTAGAATATCCTCAAACAACATATGGGTAATGAATTTGTCACAAATACCTATCTAAACGGAAGAATCTGTGCTATCACATGGTTTAAAATTTTCACCAACAAAAAACAGAATTCCTATCCATGAAATAATTGCTGCTGCAGAATATGGACTAAGTAAGGTCAATCAAGAGGATGCAAAAATTGTACAATTAAGTGTCTTGGTTCACTTAACAAGGCTGGGCTCCCTCCACCCAATTTACAACACTAACAAGGAATTGAGCAAGGACGATCCATTCTCATTTACCTGTCGAGATAGGAAATTCAACAGTATTAAAAAACAACAACAACAGATAATGATTCAAAGGTTACAAAAAAGCTCTCCGATACTAATACATATAAGAAGTTAAAATTTGATCCATCACAATCACTTGAACGGAAAATAAATGATTTAAACGTTGAATTTAAAAGTTAAGCAGTTCAGCAAATACTACTTGTCTATTAATTCAATGGGTTACCCAAAGTTTGTAAAGTTGAAGTAATAGTTTCTTGTAATAATTCCCAACCAACCATTTTTATCAAAACATCTTGTACACATTTAATTTTTAGCAACGCTAATTGGAAAGAACTTTCACACGTCAAATATTCTACAGATTTTCATCATTCAAGTTAAACAGAATAATTGGAATTGATGAATTTTGATTTGTTTTGGTGTCGTATTTCTGTGTACTTCGATTCCAGTAAACAAAGCAGTAGCAATTGCTAGTAAGGAATTATATTAAGATCAAATTGTTTATGCTTAACTATAGCTAGATGACATTTGCAAGTCATTAGAGTTCTGCTTGAGTGCCACTTTTGTTGTTGTAAGGGGATATATTATTAGTAGAGCTCACTGTCATGTGATCCCCTGTTTCATGTTGTATTGCTAACCTAGTGATGGAAGACATTGAGGAAAGAGCCTTATCAAGTTTACTGATCTACCGAGGTTTTGGAAAAGATGGTGATGATGTAATTTGCAATGTTTTGAAAAAACAATAACAACAACAACAACAAATATAACCCTTTGCCAATCATTTAAAGTCACACTCAAATGGAGTCAAACTACTACTAGTTGGTTCTTCTTATCTTAATAATTCGTAATCCAAGAGGAAGAATCACAACCAAGGTGTTCAGGAAATCTACACACACTGCCAACTTATATAATTATTTTTTGCCCGAGACATTTGCTTTTGCATCTACCCTATAACACACAAGTTTATTTTTTGCATTCCCTAGGCATTTTTATAGGCGAGCGCAAGCGAGACACTTACAGGGGTAACATAATTGAAAATTGGGGATGTTTGTTGGCGAGCGAGCGAAGTGAGCGAGACAGTATTAGGGGTGGATAATGCAAAATCGGGTATATGTTATTTGTATGGATGGATGGTACGTATGCCCTTTAAACGCGCGTGCGCGTTGCCTTTTTTCTTAAAAAAATCAGGCTTGACTGCAGTTTATTCTGAAACTACAGTTAAGCAAGCCTTACTTTATACTTAAGCTCCGATGTGTGAGAAAATTCCTGCGAAAACGCTTGCTTTTCAAGACACAAAAAGTTGATTCAATCGGTTACTATGGCATTGAAGACCCTGTTGCAGACTTAATTTCAGTACTTCTCCGTTTTAGGGGGGATACGGAGTGCCGATTGTTGGTTGTCAACCATTGGTTGTCAGAATGCCATAATATTAATGCTAAGGAAGCTACTACTACTCGAGGGAAGCTGAGGTAAACACTTAATTTCATATTTTGTTAGCTAAATATGCAAAAATAACTCTGACCTTTCTTTTTTTGTAGCTAAGAGCTTGTTGTCAACAGTGACCGATATATTATTCAAATAGTCAGAATGGCTCAAATTTGGTACTACAAAAGTTACTACTGCTCAAGAAAATGAGGTAAGAAAGTATTTTTGTAATTGTGTGCTAAAATTGATTGTCTTTTATTTTTGTAGTTGAGAGCTTGTCAAGAATTCGAGGAAATTCAGATAATCAAAGTAACTTAAATTTGATACTACAGAAGTTATCAATACTCAGGAAATTGAGGTAAGTAGTAATTCCACATTTGTTGGCTAAAATTACAAATAATAACACTGGTTTATTATTATTTTTATCGTAGCTGAGAGCTTGTTCAAGAGTTACTGGTAATTAAGATTATCAGAACGGCAGATGTTTGATATTACAAAAGTTACTATTAATCAGGTAAGAGAGTGATTTTGTATTTGTTTGCTGAAATAAAAGGTCATAACTGCTATTATAGTGTTTGCATGAACTAAGCTAAAACATAGTAACAAAACTTAGTTTTATGTTACCATGTGGCTCGCTCGCCATTTGTGCTCAAGCACACAACTAGTTGATGAGCGAGCGAAGTGAGCGAGACAGTATTTGGGGTGGATAATGCAAAATCTGGTATATGTTATGTATATGTGTGTAAGGATTGTACGTATGCCCATAAAATGCGCGTGTGGGGAACTATTTTCTAAAAAAAAACGTCTTTTTAGGCTTGATACCAGTTTATTCTGAAACTACAGCATTAAGCAAGCCTTACTTTATACTTAAGCTCCAAAGTATGAGAAAATTTCTGCTAAAACGCTTATTTTCAAGACACAAAAGTTGATTCGACAGGTTACTATGGCATTAAAGACCCTTTTCCAGACTTAATTTCAAAACTTCGCCGTTTTATGGAGGGATACGGAGTGCCGGTTGGTTGTTGGTTGTCAAGAGCCGTTGGTAGTCAGAATGCCGTAGTATTAATGCTATGGAAGCTACTACTTCTCGAGGGAAGCTGAGATAAGTACGCAACTCCATATTTGTTAGCTTAATATGCAAAAATAACTCTGGCCTTTCTTTTTTGTAGCTAAGAGCTTGTTGTCAACAGTGACTGGTAAATTCAAATAGTCAGAATGACTCAAATTTGGTACTACAAAAGTTACCACTGCTCAAGAAAATGAGGTAAGAAGTAATTTTTGTATTTGTGTGCTAAAATTGATTGTCTTTTTTTTTTTTGAATGTGAGAGCTAGTTGTCAAGAATTCAAGGTAATTCAAATGGTCAAAGTACTGTAACTTCAATTTGATACTACTGAAGTTATCAATACTCAAGAATGAGGTAAGTAGTAATTCCATTTGTTGGCTAAAATTACAAATAACAACACTGGTTTGTTTTTTATCGTAGCTGAGAGCTTGTTCAAGAGTTACTGGAGATTGAGATTATCAGAATGGTTGATGTTTGATACTACAAAAGTTACCATTAATCAGGTAAGAGGGTGATTTTGTACTTGTTTGCTGAAATCAAATATCATAACTGATATTACAGTGTTTGCATGAAGTAAACTAAAAGTAGTAACTTTTTTATGTTATTTAACAATAGTGTAGTTTAAGGCTCGATCGCAATTTGTGCTCAAGCACATCATCACTAGTTTATTTGTACTATTCTCACGTATGTGTTTTTTTCATTTGTATATGCTAGTGATAAAGAAATAGTTGGGGTCATGTAATATTATGTACTGTATTATTTTCTCTATCAGCTCAAGCAGAAATACTCAGTGTTTTGCATGTTTTTATTTCCTTGTCTACTATGAAAAGGAGGTCAGCCTGACACAAGACTAGTAACAATTTTGGACTGATCATGTTTTACTTTATGTCCTATATGCTGTGCTGCACCAAACCATGTGCATCACGTACACTCACGCGATGCGAACAAACTAAGTGTATTCAAAGATTGACAGAATGTGCCAGGATCACTTTAGTGACTGCAGCAGCTTAGAGACTTGGTTTAGAACTGTACAAATAGTGAGGAGACTGGTTGAATTCAATTGGGGCATTGAAAAGAAGTGCTGGTTGTAAAAATGTGGTAATATTTGTAACTGTGTTTAAGAAAGAATCTTATTTCTGGAGATGCCCAAATTATGGATGAAAATCGACAGTATCTACAAGAGTATGAATTTTTTTTCAGTGGAAACAACTTAAAGGTCAATGAAATTGTGGAAATATACTGAGAGCATTTGAAGCCTCAGTTTCTATGGCTATGGCAGACTGGACATTCCTCAAAGATTATAGTAGGTTGGTGTATTTTTCACCAATATATGGACACACCCAATGGTTTTAAGGTCATCCTATTCAGTTCGGAGGAGCTGGAAAAGTAGACAGGAAGGATACAACTGACACAGATACAGACAATGCTATTGAGTTTTTGTAGGTGTAGAAAGGAGGAACCAACATCCATTTTATGATAGAAGTACCCAATAGGTCAGCAACTTAATTACATTAACTACTAATTATTCAGCGGATCCTTTTGCCTAACACTACAGTTACATTAGATGAGTGAAGGTTATGCTCATCAATTCTTATGTAGGAATTTGCCGTCAGACATTAAATTACTTCATGGACTTCGTGGATTCAACCACTGGTCCCTAGTAAAATTATTCATGAAAAGAAGGATTCCGATCGTAAACAATTAAAAGCATAAAAACTAACAATATGGACTTTTTTATCATTTCATCATGAACAATACGCAATTTAAATTTGTTATTAATTAAAGTTATTAACTTATTGTGAACAATACTATGCACTTAATTCTATCACTAACTATTTACACTGAGATGCACATATATAGTGTGTAGTGTCTGTGTGGTAGCCTGCATGGCAATGCACATGCAGCACGGCATACAGGACTAAAGGACTCTTACTTACCAAATACAGTCAATGAAAGGGTTTGGTTAAACACTCCAGAGTTAGCTCTAGTGACATAGCAAGTGAATTCATTATCATGAAGTGAGAGACTATCATTAACCAGAGGGATATAATACTCTGACATGGCTACTGATGTAGCTCTAGATAATACAACTCCATCTCTAGTCCTCCATTCTATGAGTTCAGCCACACCAGGAACATTCACACAAGTGAGAGTAGCAAGTTGTCCCACAGTCAGTGGAAAAGGAGGAGACACACTAACATCAACACCTACAAAAAATGACTAATTAATTAATTGGTTAATTTAATTCAAAACTGCATGAAAATATTGCAATTCCTAATAGCCCATCATGATATGTGATGTTAAATTATTACAAGTCATGACTATGAAATTCTAAAAAGAATGGAAAAAATTAAGGATAATTTTAAATTAAGGAAGAGGCCAATAGGAATGTCTAGAGTATTCAAAATGCCAATATGTTACAGCAAAGCTAAAACACTTTAGTAAATTCTATTGCTCCGCTGACTTCAATGGAAACCATTTTCTATTAATATCTAAGCTCAGTGTAATTGTTTATTGCCAATGATTATTAAGCCCCATAAAGTTTCATTATTCCCTGAGTAGAACAAATTTGTCATCAAATGATAGTGACTGAAAAGAAACAGGTGTGAGAAAAAAGTCTTCCAGTGTAAACCACAAAGATTAGTTACATATTCATGATTGTACTACTTGTGGTGTGCTTTAGCACTAATATAGTGAGCAAGCCTCTCTAGCAGAGTTGGGGTCAAATACTCTGAATAGTATTTAAATACAAAAACTAATACTTTGACAAACTCAAATACAAAATGCAAATACAAATACTTTCCCACAAACAAAATGCTTTTGAATTGCATCACCATTAGCTAGCTACAAGTGTGGAATCGATTGAAATTAATGTTTATTTTTATATGAAAATGAAAGGTTTGATTGAAAATGAACTTTATTGCTTAAGTTATAGGAATGCATAATATACTGAAACTAGTTTTGCTTTTTTCATTGACTTTGCAAAGAACAAAAAGAGAGTTTTTTTCTTGAGCTATGGAGTTTGAAGGTATCCATCGATATTTTCATCAATGAAGCATCGGAGATGTGAACTACTATACACTAGCAAGCTATTACAATGTCATTCTCAGACCAAATAAATGTAAAATTTGTTGGCATATGAAGAAATGCTGTCTTCACAATAGAAGTAGAACATGTCAGGGACACTCGCCGGTAGGCTCTATGCGGAACTTCAATTTCAGCAATTGGTAAATTACTTGGCAGAAGTGAAACTACTGCGATCAGGAAGTGATTATATGCTCACGTGGTAATATGTAACAATAGGAGGCATTTCTCACATTAGCCTATGATTGTACCGCAAAAAAATGACAAGATTTTTCCAAAAAACTAAGTCGAAACAAAAATATACTGACACATTAAATGCTTGGTCCAGTCTTGTTAGGTTGTATAAATAATTAACCTTCATTACACATGTGAGAGAGTTAGTAAGCCCTTAGTCAGTTGGTCAGTCTGTCACTCAACAACGTGTCTCATAGATGGTGACCTACTAAACATTGAAAGAGGCATCAAATTGTTGTAACTAAAAAATATAGAAAGAAACTGCTCAGTAAATATTTCTTTCAGGTGATCACTTTCTTTCTACTAATATGAGAGCTCGATAATTATTTCAAAAAAAGTATTAGAAAAACAAATACAAATACTTCACATTTTAATTCTGAAGATACAAACATACTCTAAAATAGTATGTAAAATGTAAATACAGAGTAAATACAAATACTCATGTATTTGACCCAACCCTGCTCCCTAGTTCTACTATAAAACTATAGTGTTGTTATTATTATGATTAATTTTAACTCCTAATATTCCAGCCACAAAATGGTTGAGTTTTAAATTACGTATTCGGTAGAGATTTTTCAATGTCATAGTATTATAGTAGCTATTCTTTAGCTAAGCAATACCTGCAATTACAACACTTTCAGGAACACATTTTCACTGGACATACCAACACAAGACCTACATTTGTGGTTAGACTATCAGGCAATGGATTTTCAAGTAAGGTACAACACTTTTACATAAGAGTTATAAATATGACAAACAGCGCAGTAACTTACCACCGACACTCACTGAATAGAAAATGAACTGCTATAAGTCTTAACTGCACACCCAAAAGAGAATTCAAAGTGGTAAACAACTCGATTAAATTAGATGATACAGGTAATGATCAACAAACCAGAGGTTTTTGTTTATGAAATTTAAGACAGGGTCGACCATAACACTGATAGGGTCAAAGTACAAATGTCATACACTCGTCCTCACATATATACAAACAAACAAATAATATCCCTGATTTTCAATTGTATTATACCTGATAGTGTCTCGCTCACTTTGATCGCTTGCCAGTTATTGTGTCCAGTGCATTATAAAGAACATTCTGTCATGCTCGCAATTGTAGGTAAATATTAATATAATATGGCACATACTATTATTAGAGGTTAGTCTAATCTTACTTTGTGAACATAACATGAATTACATCCTCACTTGTAATAATAAAGAAATGAAAATAGTGTGGACTCAATGTTCACTATCACACTAGTTCAGTTTCATGACAAAAACACTGGTTGTTTCAACAAACTCTAGAAAAAGAAGACTCTCCAGTCAAAATGCCTATACAATTATATATTATATGCTCTGTTCATTGCTTTTGACTAAACTTCATACTAGATACTAATTTCATAGTTTACATGAAGAAAATGCTAACTAATTTCTTACCATTAATTAGAAGTGGTCCACTATTAGAAGTTCTTCCATTGCCATCAGTAACTGAACATTCAAATGTTCCAACAAAGTTAGAGATATTACTACCAGAGAGAACATATGTTGTAGAAACTGCCAATCTGTCAATGACAGGACCTGCTTCTATAAAAGTAGTGCCAGTAATTATTGGTATATTATTTTTAGTCCACTGAACTGATGTTACTAATCCTCTACGAATGATGCATGTCAACTGCAGTGACTGACGAGAATAGTCAAGATTAACTGTTAAATCTACATATTACATAGAATTAGTAATGCAATCTGTACATTTCATTTAGTAATAATCAAGTTCTGACCCTTCATTAAAACTAGATTGAATCTTTCTCACCTAAAGGGGTCTGGAAAAAAGCAAAGGAAAAATGTGAAAAAATCTTAGTTGTCGCCGGGGATTCGAACCCAGAGCCACGTGCTGGTTAGAGCACTGGTGGCTAAAGCCAGTGGCTCTGGGTTCGAATCCCCGACAACAACTAAGATATTTTCACATTTTTCCTTCGGACCCCTTTAGGTGAGAAATTTCAATCTAATTAATTTAGTGCATACAAAATCAGCTTAGAATTTAGAAAATCCAAATAAGATAGGGGAAAGCGTAGTCTAAAATTGGCACAGAATACATTTTATATGAATAAAAATTTTAATAAATTTTACTTATAAAATATGCACATACAGTGAGCACATTTTATCACAAAGTTAACAATTTTACCTACGAGAATGAAATTAATGCATTAATCATGAACAGTTCATTATGTCTAAAGCTTATTTATACATTCTATAGGCCCTATACAGTCTAAATACAACACAGTTGCCAAAGTGTAGAGCTTCAAATTATCGTAGTGTGCTAATTTTTATAATTCATCACTTCCAGGCCTTTTTTTGCTTCTTATCATTGGAATTAATGCTTCACAGAAAATAGTTTTTGCTTAATTGATGAACACAACCAAACTTCATTATTGTTTGTGTCACTGCTAAGTGTCACAGCATAGGCTTGATCTAGAATAAATAAAATTCATAGGACGAAATGCAAATAACTTAAATAACAATAATAACAATAAAATAATAATAATAATAATAATAATAATAATAATAATAAAGCAATAAAAGAAATCCAATATGATTTAATTCCACATCTTAGAAAAATGAAACAATATTATTTTATAATTTCAACTAATAATATTAATACCAAAGCTAATGAAATATACATTCTATATAGCAATATTATTGTGACTATATTGAAGTTGCAATAGTGGATATTTGAACCGACATAGATAAATGACAATATAAAAAAAAATATCTAACTAGTACACAATCTGCTCTTCATAATGGCCTTACAGTATTATGTATATCATTGTGCATTTCCTACTCATAATCAATTGAATAAAAGTGTATTATTGGGCAATGTCAAATACAAAGTAAGTGCAGTACATGAACGCTGCAGATAAAGTCATAATAATAGTCATAATGTAATTAGAATGTAAACTGCAAAAGTTAAACTCTAATATTATTTAAGTACCCTAACCTAATGTAGAAGACAACTTAGGATAAAATATAATAGTTTAGAAATTAACTTGAGATCAAAAGTACTATAGAAAATAATAAGAAAAAAAATGGAGAGGAAAGGATGCTCTGATTTTAGTTGCAACACTAACAATTTTATCATTATCAATGTAGTTTGTTTTGTTCTGCTGAAGTTAATACCAATACCAAATATTAATAAAAATGCAATGGTTTAAAATTCACTTATTTCAGTAGCTGTCACTAATGAACTGACCTGGTAATTGTCCCACATATAAGTAGACATCCAGTTGTTTTATAGTTCCATTAGCATTAGGTATTTCACATGTATATACTCCAGTAGGAGACATAGCATTGTTAGTACGATGAAGAATAACTGAACTAGGTCCTCTACTCCTGGATATACTGTCACCACCACTTCTACTTAGAACAAATGTTCTATCTGGATATCTCCAGCTACCAAGATCACTAGTACCTGTATCACTACTCCTACAACATAAGGTAAGAGGAGTGAGACACCTCAGAGCATTTCTATCTGCTCCTATACTAGTGAGATCAATAGCTGAATTAGTAGAATACAGGGAGCCGGTTAAGAGAAATCCAAGTCCTACAGAAATGGGAACAAAATGATTATCTAAACAACAACACATAAAGTGCACTAACCTTGAGGTGCAGTAGTTACTACAGAAAGAGGTGTTGAGAGAGACCCCGCAAATGTGGTAAATGTTCTATCTTGTGAATCAGCTCTAATACTAATATTATATGAAGTTCTTGGAATAAGTTGTGTGAAATTATATATCCTGTTAGTACCAGCATTAGCAATGAATGTGCCAACACAATCAGAATCAGTAACCTGACAAATAGACACAATATATCTTGCTATGAATCCATTTCTCTGGAGACAAGGAATCTCATCCCATGTTATGGTAATGGATATTGGAGAAGAAGATTGGGTAATTAAAGAAGGTGCAGTAGTAGGTGGAGCTAGATAAAATGAGAAAATATGTTAGAAAAGAATAAATGGCTTAAAAAAGTTTAAGGTTAAAAAGCAGGTTCTATTTACTAGTTGTTTCTTGTTGGACTCACACATCAATGAAGCTACAATTCTATTTTAATGTTTAGATAATATTGTGTCTATTTGTCAGTAACCTGACAAATAGACACAATCTTAATATTACTCAATTTCTCTGAAGACACGTAATCTCACACCATGATAATAATAATGGTGACAGATAATATAATTAGTTAATTACGAAGTAAGTAAAACAAACTAAGTCAATAAATGATATAAATAATAAATGACAACTAAGAAATAAATGAAATAAATAATTAAATTTAAGTAAATAAATTAAAAAAAACATAAATAATATTTAAAAATTTTTAAAAATAAATGACAAAATAAAATGATGTGGAGAGTTGTATAAGAAGTAGAAAGTAGTAGCATGACCCTGTATGAAATTCATTTAGTGTGGATTCTCAGCATTGGTATCCAACATCTCAGTAGCAGAGGTATGGATCCTAGGGACAACTGTTTTTCGTTTTTGTTCTTTCAATTAAAGGCAACAATAATCTTGTAGCAGGTATAATGTCACTCTTTTCACCTTATGAATAAGTGAACACCATGAATAAAACACTAAGTTTACATGGGCCTTTTTCATGTTTTATGCCTTAGTTCATAAAGGTAAGGCTCCCATTCCCCACCAGAGTTAATGATTTCTACTGATTTAGACACAAGAGCTGTTTCAGCTACCAATTTCACTATCACAGACTCACTAGAGCTAGTGCTGGCCATAGCATATCATGAACTACCTAAAGTGGTTATGATTTCTTTAGCAAGACTACTGCTGACTAGACTAGTAGCTGATCTCAGCATGACCTCACACAAACCACACCAAATTCAGGAAATAAGTCTTCGGGAAGCAGGAACAAATAAATAGGGCTAACTTTAAATGTAGAGGTTGCATTTATAATTCAATGCTATTCTCAGTACACGAAATCTGTGGCCTCGTTTACCACATTCTGAACTCCTTCCGGATGTCCAGGTATAAAAGGAAGTATCCCAGCATGCTCTTTGACATCTAGCTTCTTCTATTCAAAAAAAAAATACTGCGCAAAGAGAACCCTCAATTATAGCTCAATATCCATTCAAGTCAATCCACACCACATTTACAACTATTGACTCACTAAAAAAACAGCTATATGTTTATTTTTGTGAGTTATAGCATAGATTACTCAAGTCCATCTCCTATCAATGCCATGTGGATGTACCAAATATTTCTTGATTGAAAATGAACTCTCAGGATATTATCTTGCAGAACTCTGATGGCACGCTGTATATCTTTCGCAGTTGAATATTTAGCTGCGTCAATGGCAAACAGTACTTTTCTTCTTTCTCTGTTTAGAGCCTGTCATTTGTTGTTTTTTTCTTGCTTGTTTGTGTATTGTTTTGTCTTCTGTTAAGATGCTTCTGACTTATTTGTGACATTGTTTCCAAGCTTTTGTGCGCTAAGTTGCTGTAATACGTATTAATATAGTCTCTGGGAAGTTGGTGACAAAAACTGTCAGCTGCCATTTTCCACTTGTCATAAAATATGTCCCTGGCTATGCTGTTTTATACACAACCTTCTCATTTAAGACCAAGTGTGACTTTAGACCCTATAATCAAACTCTTTGGACAATAAAAACAAAAAAGCAACAACAAATTTAAACCACCGCAGTCTCCCTTTAAGTTGTGGACATAGACTATGTTTTTCGGCCTGTAGCAATGAGAAGTTCATGCCATAATATTCGGTAACAATATAGAAATCTGTTCATAAAGAAAAAAAGGTCACTCTTCTCTTTGATAATACTTATTAGCAATCACAATTCATTGGCCAGCACCAAAGATAAGAAAATTACACGAGGAAAGGCAACTACTCCAAACACAAAACATCTCTAAAGTCTTTGGAAGAAAACTGTAAAAATTGGCCATGAAAATATAAGTTGGTGAAAAGTTGGGTGGCTACTTGTTATCCAAGAATCAATACCAGACAATAAAAAAGTTACAAGTTGTTTAATCAACCAAAGGACTCCATTTTTACTAACCCAATGCAAATGTAGTAATGACTGCTACTTGCTTTTACCAAATGATTATCAATTCTATTGATTTCATAAATCTGAATGGTATGAATATAATTAAATACACACTGAAGCACACATGAAGCCTAATCAATAAGTGACACTATAGAGCCACACAATAATAATAATAAATAATAATAACAATACGATAAAAACTATTAAGTACCACTCTGCTCAGTGGATGATGCACTCATTTTTACAGATTAAGAGTAAAGTAGCATAACATATTTTTACATGGTTTCCCTCTTCTTATCCCTTTCTTTCTGAGCCATCTCGGGTTTTCTTATTGTTCCTTACTCATGGATTCTCTTCTACTCTCTTGATTATCTCTTCTGCTCATCAGTAATTCTGTTCTTTCTTTGTATTTTTGTTCACTTCTTCATTGAAGTAGTTATATAAGTCAGCTTTTTCTCACCTGCTTCTATCTTTGTTGACCTTTGCATTATTTTGCTACTCTGCCTAGATTTGTGGTGGATTATGGTAAGCTACTAAAGTGGTACAGCAGTAGCGGCTGTAGCAGAAGTTGCTAAACTGCACCAAAACTACATCATTGCATTGGAGAGAGAAGGAAAAACTCCAGAAGACAATCAAAATGAAGAAGAAGCTCAGCAAGTGCATCAAGAACAATATGAAGATGATCTTGAAAAAATAGAAGATGCAATAGCTAAAGCACAAGTAGCCAAGTAAAGCAGCAGCAGCTAAAGATGATGATGACACTAAGGCAAAACCGAAAAGTGAGTCACCAGCAGCTGTTAAACCAATTCCACCTTACAAGGCATCACTTCCAATGTTCAATGGATCACCAAGGGAGTTCAACAACTTTTACAAACGTTTTTCCACCATTATGACTACACATCTGGACTATTACACTGATGATGACAAAGTGTCTATTCTGGCGGAAGCTATGCTTTGTGATGAGGCTAAAGAAATGGTGCTAAACTGCCAGGTAGCTGGCTACAAGGCAGCCATGGAAGAACTACAAGAAAACTATGGCAAGAAAAGTGTGATCTATCCGATTTTGGTGGAACAGCTGATTCAAAGGCAGAGATATGATTACACCACTGGTGGCATGAAAGAAATGATGAGCAGATCTCACAAAGTACTTGAGGATATGAATGACATAGATGGCAAAGATATTGAAATGTTGGCTGTGGCTTTAGTGGTGAAAGACATGGATGCAGAAGTTAGAAAAGAATGGCAAAAGTTTCTGGGCAACAAAGATGACTTGCCAAACATCAGTGATCTGAAAAACTTTGCCATGCCACTAGTTAAACATTTGGATAAGAGGAATTCAGAGTCAACTTGGGTGAAAAGAAAGCCTCAAACTTTCACTTCTTCACAATCCAATCCAACATCAAAAATGACTATAGAAGTTAATAAATCTACAAAGATGGAAAAGAAATCCTGTGTCATTTGCAAAGATCAGTCACATCCGATCTACAAATGCAACAAATTCACAGATGCATCAGTCACACAAAAATGGAACTGGACAAAGCAACACAAGATGTGCTCAAATTGCCTCAACACCAATCACCAGCTGGCAGACTGCATGTTGACGTACAGGTGCAGGCACTGTGGTGAGAAGCACAATTATCTGCTGCACAAGGATGAAGAGATCAAGAAAGGAGGTGCCAGCTTGACCACTGTAAAGACCAAGAATCCGAAGAAGAATGGTGCTGGCTTCATCCACACAGCAGTAGTGATGTTGAGGAATGGCAGCAAGTGCATTCCAGCCAGAGTTGCACTGGATGGGTGCTCCACTGATTCAGAAATAAAAAATGATGAAGATATTGATGACATGTTTCACAAGCTGTATGAGTTGGAAAAGGTGCCACAAGCCTCACTGCTGACAGAAGATGAAAAGTATGCAGTTAAGCATATTGAAGACTCCATCAAACAACACCCAGATGGCAGATATTCATGTGCATTGCCAAGAGTAAAGTCACCACCATTAATTGGAGAGTCGAAACAGGTGGCAATCTCTAGATTTTTTCAAAACGAGAAGAAAATGAAAAAAACTGGTGTACTGGACTTATTCAATGATGAGTTGAATTCCTATCCAAATCTTGGTCACTCAGAAATGATGCCAGTGGCAGAGTGAGAAAATAAGTCATTCTACTTGCCAATTCAAGGTGTGGTAAAGATGGGTTCCACCACCACAAAGGTGAGGCCGGTCTTTGATGGCTCTGCAAAGTCAACTTCTGGGCATTGCATCAATGACTTATACCTCACTGGGCCAAATCTCTACCCACTAACATCTGACATTTTACTGAAATTCATATGCAAAGCTATTGGGATGACTGCTGACGTGGGTAAAATGTACAGGCAGGTGAAACTGGCAGACTGTGACAAAGACAATAACAGATACATCACCAGAGATGGCAATGGAAACCTGGTGACCATGAGGATGACTAGAGTCACGTTTGGCATCAATGCCACCAAATACATGGATACGTTTCCCGCTGCACACATTGAAGTCATCTTGTCATTCTACGTTGATGATTTTGTGTCTGGTGCTAATTCTGGTCAAGAGGCCAAGGAGCTCTGCAGTCAACTGTGTGAATTATTTCTGGATGCTGGTATGGTTTTGAGAAAGTGGAGGTGTTCATCACCTACTGTGATGGATGCAGTTCCGGACGAGTCGAAAGATAGGGAGTCAGAGGCTGGCAGTCATTCCTTGAAAGCTCTTGGCATTCATTGGGATACCAATCAAGATGAGTTGTTTGTGGCAACACCAGAAGTGAATCAAATGGGCATCATCACCAAAAGAGATGTTGACAAAGCAGTGGCCAGCATTTATGATGTGCTTGGCTTGCTATCACCTTGGACGATCTCTGGCAGAATTGTACTACAGAAGTTATGGGCTGAGAAGACAAAGTGGGATGAACAAATTCCAGCTGCCTTTCAACAGCAATGGGAGTGCTGGCTTGGTGATATGACAGAAATCAAGAATCTGCCAATCAAGAGGTTCACTCAGCCAGTGGTTGACAAATCCACTATCATTTGCGGCTTCTGTGACAGCAGCAACAACGCCTATGCAGCTGTTCTGTACCTGAGAAACAATGATGGCACAACCAACTTGATCTTTGCAAAAGCTAGAGTGTGTCCAGTCAAGTCGAGAACTCTGCCGGAACTGGAACTGAAATCAGCAAAACTGTTGGTTCAGATGACAGCACATGTGGCCAACATATTGGCAATTTCGTTGAGTCAGTGCAAGTGCTGGACAGACAGCATGATAGTGTTGGCACGGCTGCAAAAACCGTTGCACAAAATGAAAGTGTTTGTGGCAAACAGGATTGCAATGATCAGAGACCTCTTGCAAGACAGTGAATGGCAACACGTACAATCAGAGTACAACCCAGCAGATTTACCAAGCAGAGGTGTTTCTGCCAAGGAGTTGGCAAAGTCTGAGTTGTGGTGGAAAGGCCCGCCATGGCTGTCTCTGCAAGTGCAACAATGGCCATCTCAGCCAGAAATCACTGTCGAGGAACTGCCAGGAATTAAGAAAGAGCCTGCTGTAGTTCTGTTATCAACTGAAGATGAGAAATTCCAGTTGTGGTCTCACTATTCGTGTTATAACAAACTGACCAGAGTTTTGGCATGGGTTCTGAAGTTTGCACACAAATGGAAGTCATCTGCAGCTGCTGATAGAACAGACTCAACTGCAAGTTTTGATCATCCTGAATTGCATCTGATGTTTGATGACTACAGAATGGCAGAGATTGCACTACTGATTCAACAGCAAAAGGAATCATTTTCTGATGAATATCAGTCATTGCTCATGAACAAGTCTGTCTCACCATCTTCAAAGTTGAGGGGGCTGAGTGTTGTCATGTTAAAGTGCCATGACAATATGAAGATGATAAAAGTGAGAGGAAGAGCAAGTGAGAAGTGGCTAACTCCAGTGAATGCAAGAAGTCAGTTAACAAAGCTGATGCTGGAAACAGCACACCAAATGTATGGACATGCTGGAGCTGCCACCATCATTAGCATCTTGGCCAACCAACTTTATATCATTGGGGCTAAGAAAACGTTGAAAGGAATTGGCAGAAAATGTGTCACTTGTAGACAGCAGTCTGCTCACTACAACCACAAATGGGAGTTTTACCCAGCTGCAGAACAACACTGGAGCCTCCATTCTTCAGAACAGGAGTTGACATGGCAGGACCGGTGAAGCTTAGAGAAGGTTCTACCAGAAAGCCAGTTATCTACAAAGTATATCTGTGCATCTTTGTATGCATGGCAGTCAAAGCTGTGCACATAGAGTTGTGCAGGAGTTTGGATGCTCAGGAATTCCAGGCAGTCTTCTCCAGATTTTGTAGCAGGAGAGGAACTCCAGCTGAAGTGTTCAATGGCAATGGTGGAAATTTTGTTGCTACAGCAAAAGACATGGCAGCCACTGCAGCGATGAAGCAGGCACAACACAGGTTCCCAACTGTCAAGTGGCACTTCAACCCACCAAAAGCACCGAATTTTGGAGGCTTATGGGAGGCAGCTGTAAAGAGTGCCAAACGGCTGATGAACAAGATGATACAGCCACATGCACTTAGATTTGACGAGTTGATGACAGTGTTGTGTGAAGTGGAGGCACTGCTAAACAGCAGGTCATTGATATCTACAGAGATGACAGAAGTTGAGGAGGAGTTGATGCTAACTCCCAGGCATTTTCTGATTTTTAGAGCATTAAAGCTCCACCAAGAACAGACATCTCCAAAGCCAAGCTATCATCACTGAGGAGATGGCTGCTAGTCAAACGTCTATTTTAGGAGTTTGAACGGGCATGGAAAGAATGTTATATTCAATCACTACAAGCAAGATCAAAATAGAGAAATCAGAGAGAGACAGTAAAAGTTGGTGACATTGTATTGATTAAAGACACGGAATTGATGAAGAATGCAAGATGGCCACTTGGCAGGATTGTCAAAACGTTTCCTGGCACAGATGACCAAATTAGGGCAGTGGATGTTCGTCATGATCACAAGACTTATAGAAGAGCTACATCAATGTTGATCCCGCTGGGGGGGATTTCTGTCGATGCCCCCCAGAATGTTCAGGTCCAGCAACAAACAGACCAGAACAATAATAATAGATCATAATTGAAACTCATCATGTTAATTGATCATGCAATTTATACACACTACATAAGGGCTGCCACAGCCATATGTTTTTTGTTCACTTGCTGTTCAGTTGTCATGGTTCGCTTGCTGTTCAGTTGTCATGGTTCGCTTGCTGTTCAGTTGTCATGGTTCACTTGCTGTTCAGTTGGCATTAAAAAAAAAAGGTTGAATTGAAACTTTTTACTGTGTGAATTGAGCAAACCTGGTCCTTCGGCAAAGCTAACAAAGACACCATATGCAGTCTCTGACATTAAATAAGTCTCAGAACTGTACAAATGGTCCTGGGTTCAATTCCCAGCGGCAGCCAAATATTTAAATTTTGTATTACTTAAAATACAACCTGTGAAATGGCAGAGAAATAAATTGTGAAAGAGTCATAATAATAATAATGATAATAATTAGTAACAATAATAATAATAATAATAATAATAATAATAATAATAATGATAATAATAACAGTAACAATAATACAGTATTGATACAATTACTCTACATTTTTATACATAAGATTCCAATTATTCTTGAAAATGTGGACAAAAAAATAACCATAGTCCCTGTGGGGTAGTATCATGCTGCCACCAGGGAGGTTGAGTGTGGAGTAAACTAATGGAAGTAAGTTAGATATACTTAAAGACTAATCACCCAGAAGTCCCCCAGGTTGGCAGTACTAGACAGGCCGTAGAGCGGATATCGAGCTTCTTATGTCACTAGTAACCTCTGTCTCAATAGCAACTCTTATACTCAGAATAAAAATCTCTAACAGAACTGTGTTTCTCCAGGGTTTAAATAGCTGAGCTGGTATGTGTGTAGTATGACATAAAGACTAGCATGAAAAGACTACAACATTATGCATGAAAGTGTTGATTAATTAGTTCTTTCAGTCCTTTGGGATTTATCAGGGCTACTTTATTGTTCGTTGAAGGTGTAAGGCTCCTTACTGTTTCCACAGTCCTATTTATTATACAAACTACATGTGAAATTGGGAAAATCTGCCTAAACATGATATTTAATGGTGTATTTTTTCTATTGGGGGCATAATCATAATTTTGTTGTTTTTATTGCACTAACATGTTGGAAACTTATGATACAGTAGCAGACACCACCTGCAATCTTCAAGAATCTACGTTTGAGTTTTATGATGAGAATTGCATGAGTACACATATTCAGTAGGCAAGTAGGTGAACTAGTTGGATACAGTTCTATTTTTTGGCAGTAAATGAATAGCCTGCCAAAAGCTTTCTTAGTAACACTTAAAATATTTCCAGAATGATAGTGTGTGTTCTGGAACTCACCTGAGTTTCTTCCAACTGCACTATAAGCGAAAGCTTAGTTATTTATCCAGTTCGACCACAAATAATTGTTTTAAAAAACGACTAGTACGATTTTACTTTCACAGATACATTAAAAAATTATTCACTGCATATAGGCTGATATTCCCAAAACCATTATGTTCATTTACCTGCCCCAGTGCGAGTCATATTACTGACAAATGCACTTCCAGCTCCATTCACTGCTATCAAGGTAATTGTGAACTCAGTGAACTCTTCCAAACCAGATAACGTGTACATTCTAGTAGATCCATCTATTCCCATAATATTATTATTACCAGCACTACCAGAGACACCATCACATCCAATAACCATGAAGGAGTATGATATAGTATAGGAATCCACTACATCTCCAGTAGTCTGAGTCCATGTGATAGTAATAGAAGTGGAGGTGGATTGCATTGTTGAAATCAATGGTGAAGAAGGAATTACAACTGAATCACAACCACAAAAACGTTTTATTATGAACTATACTTCTCGAAAATAATTTATTCAGAAATCTTTAGGTGTTTTTAATGACATATTTATTTTTTCAATTAAAATAATGGTAAGAATTATTATGATGACTTAAGAATATAAATATACCACATATTGAATTAGAGGATCGTGATACTCACTCAAGCTTTAATTGTCACAAATAATAGAATCTTTTGTAGCTTAAGAATAGATTCTACAGATGGAGTAATAAAATTTAGACTCACACATGGCAACAGTCATTAATTATACTGTAATATATTGATCTTTGCTAAATTAACTAATTGATAACATTTGTCTTTTAAGAAAGTTATCATCCATATTGAATTTCATGTAAACAAAGTTTAACTTACCAACATTTATCACACTAAATCCAGAAGTAGTACGACTGGATGACAAAAGATTTAGAGAACTCAATACCCTGACTGTACAGGTATAGTTGCCTCCATCTGAAGTCCTGGCTACAGTTCTACCAACAATACTGGTATAGGATGTTCCAGAACCAGATACAATATCACTAGGAGTTGAGCCACTTGGTCCAGTCCATGTCACATCTAAAGTTACTCCAATCAACTCTTCAAATAACTCAATAGAACAAGTGATAGTATAAGACAATCCTTCATATATGACAGGAGGAGATGTAGACAAAGTCACAGAAGTGGGAGGACGAACTATGATAATGCAAGTGTAATAATGCACAGATAATAGATTTTGCATTTAGAAAAAAAATTGAGATGATTAATTCTTATTTACACACATTGCTTTGAATTATCCCTATTGTAAATCATGTAGTGATATGCTTTAGCTACTCTACAGTTGTGTTAAACTTAACAATGTGGAATTTAGTGTACAATATCATATTCATGAGCAGATTATATTAGCTATATAAAAAAAATTAAAAAAAGCAAGAATTTAACTCAATTAAGATATTTAATGCTGAATAAGAGATTGTCAGTGCTACCTGACTAATAAAACAGTGAACATAACTAATACCATAAACCCACATTGCATTGTGACATTAGTAGATCCAATAGTAGATTGACTACTTGAGATCTGTGGTACAGTAGATGCTATTCTGACAGAACATTGATAGAGTCCAGCATGAGATGGAGTAAGAGATGGAATATTGAGTGTAGCAGAGAAGGAAATGTTACTAGTCGAAGGAGTAGAAACTATATTAGCAGAAGATGCCATAATAGTAGAACCATCAGGTAGCATCCATATGACCTCTAGCGATGTACCAGATGTCAAGGGATTAGCCAACATAATAGAACAAGAAATAGATAGAGGATCTCCAGTAGACAGTGAAGATGTTGGAGGGACAATCCTCACTGAAGATGGAGCTAGTTCTGCAACAGCAAACACTTTGTTATTAAAATGGTACTAATACATCAAAATTTATCACCAGTAACTTTATTATGATAGTGATGACATTATTCTAACAAGTTATGAATGAGGAATTTATTGCATGTGATCAGAAAACAACCAATAGGAAGCAACCCCATGACACCATTGCAAACATAATAAAATAGGAACTATTGATTTAATCATAGAAACATATGGGTAACCAAAACAGAGTGATTAATTGGCTATTTCAACAAGTTATAAATCTGATACACACATATATATATATTATATATTATATATATATCCAGCATGGTGGGGGGGGGGGGGGGGATCAGGGGGTTCGATCAAACCCCATTTTGAGTGACTGGCAGTGAATGATTTAGCCACATGCCTCATTTAACTTGTAGAATACTCATCTACTTCTACTCGATCGTGTCGAAACCCGCAATGGAATTCTCTGCAATATATATATCTGTGGACATACTTCATACTCTGTAAAGCGTATACAGCTACCTACATCTATTAGTAATATAGGGTGCAAAAATACACTTATTTAAATAACTTGTAGGATGAAAGGCCTATTAATAAAGCATATATGTGTGTGTGTGTATAGCTCACTTTAGTGGTTGGAAGGTTGGTTACATGAGAATGATAGTGCTAGCAGTTTACTGCTTGTTGCTGATAATCAACAGAATTTAGACACTATTTTTTAAAGAATAAACAAAAGAAACAAAAATAGGTTAGGTTTTCTTGCAAGTTTTGGAAATCCAAACCTTTTATGCAAAATTCTGGCAACGAGCCTGTCTAACATTCATCTTGTAATAACGCTCCTTAATAACAACCATAGTAAACACATTAAGTTGTGATTACATGAACTGCTTTAATGCAGATGCCTATTGAAAATAGCTTACAGACAATCAGACTTATGGCAATGATTAAACAGATATATCCGATGGTTTATGTAACGTTCTTTTATTATTGGCTCACTTGTAAGGCTATGGTTGTTGTGCTGATGATATAAACAATAACATAATTACCTTGAATGACCACCATAGCAGCTCCCATTGTTGAAATACTAGAAATTACAAATGGATTACTAGTTGTGATTCTAGCAGAGCATGTATAGTTGCCAGCATCAGATGTAGATATCTCTGTGACAGTGAGAGTACTGTTATAACTGGTACCAGATCCAGTGAGAGTGGCACTAGTTCCACTGGTAGCTGCCATAATCATAGAGTTGTTAGGTGAAGTCCACATGACATCTAGTCTACCATCAGTTGGAACTTCACTATTCAATGAGATAGAACAAGTGAGAGAGAGATCTCTTCCCACAGATAGTGCTGATGGAGGAGAAGATACTTCAGCTAGCATAGGAGCACCAACTACAAAAGCAAAAATGAATCAATATAAATAATTATATATTTCACAGTGAGAATCTTGACCTCATCTATAGACATGAGTCAATTGTAAGTGACTACTATGGCTACTAACCTTTTCTTACATTGTGTAGGGCCATAGTTTACAATACATCCTAAAGAATACTTGCTGAAGGAATAACTATAATTTTTTTCTAATGGGATTTGAGTGTGTTTCATCCATATCTCCTCAGCCTCAAGTAAATTATTGCCTGTTAGTGAAGTATTTATTGACTTGTCAAGTCCTGGGAGTCAAAGCTAGCTAGATCTAGTGAATGACTAATGGGCAATAGAAAAAATATCAAGCAGCTGCATTTTCCAATTTCTAAAAGGGCAGGGTCACTTAGGTATTGTAGTCAGTAACTTTCCAATTACCCACACAAGCAATGTATAAGCTAGCGATCATTCTAAGCAATCTCATCATGTATTTGGAATGCATACACATAACTATATCCAATCACCCTTCAATTGCACTTAAAGTTTAAGTTTAAATTCAATTCTCACAAGGATCAGCAAGAACTATAATCATGTCTTCTAAGATGTTTTAACTCACTTTGTACAGTGACATTGACAGATCCAGCAGTTGATGGACTAGAAATAAGATACTCAGTACTGGACACAACAGAGACATCACAATTATAGGTACCAGCATCAGATACAGTTACAGATGTGATACTGAGTGTACTAGTGAATTCAGTACCAGTACCAGATTGTGCAGCATCACTGAGTGGACCTGCTGGACCAGTCCACATCACTTGGACCATTGCACCAGAAGGTAATGTGTTATCCAATGTAATAGAGCACATGAGGTCCATGGATCCTCCATTTCTCACTGGCCTTACCACCACATTTGAAGGAGCTCTAACTACAATATATATGTTTCAATTTAACTACAGTTAGTAATTGTTCAACTTGAGAATAATTCAGACTCAAAGTCTGCCATCAGCTCACAACTAATGAACAAGTAATGCGATGAAAGACTTTGAACCCTAATCGTTTTCAATATTGCTTTGAGTAAACTAAATTATAGTTCATATTGCAAAAATATATATTATCTACTCACACATTACAAGAAAATAAATTTGTAAACTTACTCTGTAAAGACAGAGTAGTGGAGTTACTAACTGTAGAACTAGCTGCCACGAATGCAGCAGATGAAGTGAGACTAGCTGTACATGTGTAGTTACTTCCAGCATCTGAATCTCTCACATTCATGAGAGTAACTTGACTAGTGTAGGAGGTACCAGCTCCAGTAGGAGTACTCCCAGATATGACTGTACCATCTGAATCAGTCCACACTACCTGCAGCTGCACACCAGAGTCCAACATGTCTGATAATGTGATATCACAGGTCAACACTTGAGAGGAGTCCACTAACACAACAGGGGATGTTACCATGACAGCAGATGGTGGCATCACTGTAACACAACACAAAAAGTTGAAAAATTAATTATTAGTGGATATAATAAATGATACTCAACATGCTGATGCTTAATATTATAGCCGTATTAACTAGCTTATTTATATCAGTATATAATATATTATTTATAATAATATACGTGTAAAGAGGGCTAATTAGTATATAAAGGAGAGATAACTCTGTAAAATTGTATTTCCTAAACTGCAATATTTTACTAGTCTCACGATTACTCTGTGATCCAACCAAGTAAACAAGAGCGCTGCTGTTTTCTCTCATGGAAGAATTAATTACAGTGGTTAATCACTGCTTTTCAATAAAGAAACTAGACAAATGGAAATTATATAATTATTGTTTACTACAGAAAGATGAAAACAGTATATCACTCCACTGTTATTAATTGATGAAAATAGAGAATTCATTAGAATTATAAGACTAAATTAACATGAGTGTGTAAAAATTGAGATATTGTAAAATAATGTGTATACGTCATCTTTTATTACCATATGGACTAACTTACATTGAACTGTGACTGTAGAGTTCTGAGAGTTACTGGCTTGTCCAGTATTGACAGTACATGTATATGTTCCTGCATGAGAGGTCTGTATGGATGAGATAGTGAGAACACTCTCCATAGCAGAACTACTGATAGCTACATTAGGATCTGACAGCAGGTCACTACCACTCAGATGGGTCCACATAAAGGTACCAGATAGGTCACTGGAACAGGTGAGGTTGACATCTGATCCCATCACTGAAGTGAGTAAGGATGGAGTAAGCACAACTATAGGTGTAGGTGCAGATGTTATCTCTGTTGTATACTGAGGGTTAGTAATGTCTGGTGTTGAACGTGTCATTGTGGTAGTTGACATTTCTGAAGTATACATTGTAGTGTGCGGAATTGTAGTTTCTGCAAAAATGAATGTTTTTAAGTGCAATGATTCTATTTTACTAAATCTTAGATCTTATAAAGCCCTCTAGTTAAAATCAATTAGTTGTGTGATTTAGTACAAATAGTGAGTGAGTTAAAAAAGTATTTTTTTTTGTCACAAATATTTGCTTGAGTCATTCTCTACTCCAATTTTATTTATCTCTAGCATCTCAGTCTGTCTTTTCTTCGTAGTCTTAGGCTTTGTGAAACTGCTAACTATTGCATTCCTCAACTTCTAGCCGTTTCGTTGTCGCTGATTTACCTGCTAATAGTCAATTCTTAAAGCTGTTACACTGAACTGAATGAAGCATTAGAATTTCAAGTAATGACGAATCTGGTACTGATAGAAATGATACCAAACAAAGTATGGATCAATCTATTAATTCACTTCAAAGTCACTACAAACTTCAACTCTAATTAGAATTAACTAGAAAGAAACATCTGAGGCAAAATACTGTCAGAAAAGAACCTGTGTATTGTAGATGAACCGATAGTTGATGACGATTACCTGACTCTACTCGCAAGTACTGAGGAAAGGCTGTGACATTATAATAAAATTGGGAGTACCTCCCACCAAGATGAATCAGTTTTGAGATTTGCCTTAAGAATATAGTTATGTCCAATGGAAATGGTTCACATGAGTAAGAGCTCATTGATTATTGAAAGGCATGCGTACAACCTGCATGTGATCATTTCTACTTAAGGATCTTTTGCTTTGAATGCCTTTGAAGCAAATCACCTATTTTCATCTCTCAAATTGTTTGAGTTGAAGCTAAGTGCCTAAATGCATTCCCAATTTGAGATTAAAATCCATTGATACTGAAGATGAAAATATCATTATACACGGCTGACAGTTAAGATGCTTCTACAAAAAACTGATGTAATTGCTTGATGGAATAGACATACTATTAAGCTTTCCATATGTAAGCTATACTTTAAAAAAGGAATTAATGGTCCAGTCATTGTCAGCTGCAGCAGAAAAGGTTTTTTTATTACAAAGAATTACTGTATAACAATAGTGATCTTTGGAAAACTATAATACTGCTGTTATTCAACTTTGCAAGATAATTATAAAATGTTTTACTGGTCAACTGTTGTTCACATTTATAAGTAAAGTTTTTTGCAAAAAAGCTGTTTTTTGTGATATTCTCATTTAAGACTAATTATAATAAAGAGGATGGGAAGCAGAAAGAAAAAGAGGTGAAACAGAAGGCAAAATGGGGTAAAAAAGGGCGAATAGGTTGAAAAAGAAAGATAGATTGGGAAAAATAAAACAAAGTGAAGGAAGCAAAAAATTGCACAAATTAGGTGCATTTTTCAAGCAAAATAGATAGAATTTTTTTTTGTTCAATTCTACTCTTAACCTCCCCCTCCTGGCCTGGTAATTTAGCCATCATTTAAATGTAATTAATCCCAGTTGCATATACTGGATACCAACTCTATGAACTTCACTACTATCAACAAACTGTAATTGACACGTTAATGTGTACCTCTGTAGCTACCCCTATCTTCACATGCAACATTCATCATGTACTCTTGCGTCATTTCTATTAAATTCCAAAGATTAATTTGCTCTTAGTGTTGTATTATGTACAATCCTCCAGTCTCACAATGTCATTTTGATATACTATAGATGATCATGCAAATCAAGTTCTCTTTATGAGCATATCAATATTACTCAAGTACCTGTAATTGTAATAGTTGCAGACACATCCATTCCATTAATGTTAGGTACCACACATGTGTACACTCCCAGGGGTCCTGATGGAGTACCACCTACTATGCTTAATCTCACTTGTTCAGTGAAGAGGTAGCGAGTAAATACATTAGTAGCACCACCAAGTGCCCCAGGAGAAGGAATTTGTCTGTTACTAGGATCTAACCAGCCACCAATACCTCCTCCATTAGGATTATCAATACCTCTACAACACTGAGTATTGACATTAGTAGAGACACAAACTAATGTAGATCCAGCATCTGAACGATCTGATGATTGTTCTCCAATATCAGCGATGTTAATAGAGGACCCAGGGTTGTAGATAACACCATCCAGTGAGAAATACAGGCCAGTGGAAGGAGGAACTAGTAGCACAAGATATCAATAATAATGCACAGTAAACATTCTATTAATTTATTGCTAGTTCACTATAATTCTACTGACACTTGTTTAGGAATCAGTGTCATGCTTAAAAACAACCATTTCAGAAAATTTACATTTTAATATTTAATTAATTTTGACGCTTCAAAAAGCATGGGTCACTTTGTTGTAATTTTTTATACTTTTATTTTATACTGAATAAATTTCTGGAAAATATAATATGATAACTGAATAACATGACACAACAAGAATACCTACAATTCAGGATAGTGAATCAAATTGACAATGGAAATTGCAAGAAACTTCAACCATAAAATACTAACCGTTTTTAGGCCCTTTATGCATATAAATACATATGGAATTCCTTGTAGTATTTACTTTACTTGGCTAATAACTATAGTAAAAATAGTGACTCTGAATGTCCAAATAATGAGCACATATTAAATGTAAATATTCATACCTTGTGCAAGTGCAGGATAATATTGTGATGACAAGACTTGAACCATTAGCACATGAACAACCCACACATTCATCACTGCTGCTCTCTCTGGCTTCTCTACTGGCTAGCTTCTGAAGTTGTTATTTTATAGCTACAGATAAATACAAATTTCTTACTAGTGTAAACCAATCTCTTAGTGAAATTTGAACTTTTTTTTAGCACCTTCCACAAAATTCTTTATGACATTATTTTGGCTTTGTGCAATAATTAAAAAATAATTATAAGTTTGCTTCATTATCTTAAAATATTTTTCTCCTTTAATTTGGCATTTCAGATGAGGCATGAGTGTAATACAACGGTAGCAGTTAAATAGAAACCATTACATAAAGATATCTCTGTATCACACATGTCAAGAAAATTGCTCAAGTACCTAACTCTCCAATAAAATAGATGCTTCATTGACAACATGAAAAATGTATACTCTTTAATATGATATAGAACCTTATTGTAATTTAACCACTACACATGGCTAATATTATTTCAGTTTGCTCTGAATTAGGCAGAGAACCATAGGGACACTTGGGTACTGTGTCCATAAGTCAGCAGTCTAAAACAACTTAAAGGAGTACATACCATAGTACAATCTATTTTTACCACAAATTTACTTTTTCTGTTGCAAGATGTAGCTTAAATTCGGGCATCAGTTACTAATTATGGCCTTGCTGCCACAATCTGTGAAAAACCAAACCTATTAAAAGCCAAAAAATTGAAATTAATAGTTACTGCATGAATACTTGTGAAGATGCATACATGTATCAGTGAATATAACAAGTATTGAAGTTTCATAGAGGCATCTTAATAGTCTGTAGTTATGAGAAAATATGACTGAGTCAAGAAGTAGTCAACATCAGAATCATCTAAAGCTAAACAATTCACGTTTGATACTTTACATTTGAATAATAAGATGTCCTGCTCCTTATCCTCAACCACCATCATGCTCATATAGCTGATATACCGACCTCACATTGATTCATCCTTGTCTGCTGCAGTGTGGATCAGGAAATTGCTCACTGTTGGCATTGAAAGCATGATGCTGGTAGGTCAGTAACATGTTTTTGCCTCCACTGGTATTTTTTGTGGGGTATGGGGGATTAAGGGCCTATACAGTTTAGATGTGTAAACTCTCCACAATATACAATTAGATTAACATAAAGATCAAAATAGTCTAATGATTTGATATGTGTATAGGTGGGGAATTGGAAGCTTCATTTGGCAAGGGAAGAGGGTAATCGCAAAGTTCTCCTTCTCACACCTACCACACCCCCATAACCCCACCCCTCTTCTTCATTCTGCATCACACACTGCCATATGCTGAAAATTCTCTTAGTATAAATGTGCTCTTTTTAATGAAGGTTGCATGAGCACTAACTGCAGCCAGACACTCCCTCATACTTCTAGAGCTCATCATCTACATATGTAAGCTGTGCGGCTGATGTAACGTTGAACATTTCAAGCTGATAATTTGTTGTTTCATAGAGTTTTTTTATAATAATATGTTCTAGATGCTATAAAATCATACACATCTGTGTGGGCTGGGAAAAGCAAATTTTGCCCCAAATTTACTTCCAAAGCCACTTTAGAAGACCTCAAGACACGCTTCCACCACGAGCTTCAGGAAAGTTTCCCAGACAGCAGATTTGATTGTTAGAAAGAAGAAGAGAAACTCTATCCAGACAGTGCAAATATAAGACCTCAAAGTGCTCAGAATTGAAGCTACACCTTGCAACAAAATTTTTGAGGTTAAAATTGTACAATGGAATGTACTCTTTTCTGTATCTTCAATGATTGAACTGCTAGCTTTTAGTTTGAACTATTCTAGCTATGAAAGTTTGTGATGGCATCATTCTAAACATTACATCTGGCAACAGGGATAAAACTATGACAAGTCACGGTTTCTTTGGAGTGTTAGATTCGTGTATTGCTAGTGCATCAACTTCCATGCATGTGGCTTCTGTGAACTTGGATAACAACACTACAACTATCATCACTAGAAACAGCTCATAGGTCACTATAAGACTAACACACTACAACTATCATCACTAGAATCAGCTCAAGGTCACTATAAGACTAACACCCTACAATTATCATCACTAGAAACAGCTCATAGGTTACTATAAGACTAACACACTACAACTATCATCACTAGAAACAGCTCATAGGTCACTATAAGACTAACACACTACAACTATCATCACTAAAAACAGCTCATAGGTCACTACAAGACTCACACACTACAACTATCATCACTAGAAACAGCTCATAGGTCACTATAAGTCCAACACTAAAACTATCATCACTAGAGGTCACTATAAGTCCAACACTACAACTATCATCACTAGAAAACAGCTCATAGGTCACTATAAGACCAACACTAAAACTATCATCACTAGAATCAGCTCATAGGTCACTATAAGTTACAACTTCCAGCACTGGAAATAGCTCATAGAGATCACTATATATCCACAGCAGCAAATAATATTACCTGAAACAGCTCCCAATTTTGGCGTCCTGTGATTTATTTCGCTAGTACAGTATGCAGTCCCGAGCACAACTTGCAATCATATGCGCCAAATCTGTAGAATTTGACACGCTAGAAGGGGTGCGAGTTCTTCTCTGGCAGGCTGTTTTCGCGCCGAAGTTGCAAACAAGACTCACTGACACGCCTCTTCTTAAAATGATGACATTGTTTATTATAATGATATTAATGGGCATGAATATAATTTGCTCGAAAATTGCCATAGATTGTTCTTAGTCTCGCGTGGCCGACCCTTTTCCCTTTTATTATCCGCTCGCGCGGGGAGCGGATATCGTAGTATCAAATAACCTGAGATTCATGGATCTCTGAACTGGATATGCACATTTCCACTCTAATTATGGACAAGCACTACTATTAGCTATTCACAGGGATGATGGAATTGGGGGAGGGGGGGGGCATGTTTATCCCAAATTTATTGCTTGGGGAACACTCAGCATGCATATGTAAATTTAATTTTCTGATAGTTATTGCTCATGAATTCAATACAAATTGCAAGACAATAAGAATAGAAGTCAGTTGGTAATTACAGCTGGCTAATCAGTTTTTTTCAGGTTCTTGGGTTAAGAAGAAAGAATTGATGGTCCTGATGAATTTTCCGCATTTCATGTTGATGCATATTCACAAGGAAAAAGCAGACAACATTGAACTGATGCATTGCTAAGGATCCATGGAATAGAACAGAAATTATTTGGAACAATTTAATTGGATTAAATCAATGTTAAGCTTTTAGGGCATCTAATTAAAAACTATTATTTAGCTCAGTCAGTGCCAAACTTTTTTTTTTCTTCATGAGACCCCACTTTGAAGCTACTTCCTAATTGGTGAGCCAACTGGCCTTTGGACATTTTTTTGCTGATACATTTGCTCAAGCTGCTAAATGGAGGAGCTGCACTTGCTCGAGTTGATGTTGAGTTTAAACTGTAAATGTAAAAAAAAAAACATTCTAACTTTAAACTGTACCGGAGGTAGTGGCAATATGTAGTGGAATGAAAAGGGTCAGTAGGACAAGGACATTTTTCTAACCTCTAGCTACTCCATCTAGGAGAACCAGCTCTACACAGAATGTGCAAGACCAATCAGATCTAGCACCACCTTCTGCTCAAGTAAGTAAAAAGGGCAAATTTAATCAAAATTTATCCTAAAAGTTTGTAAAATATTGAAAACTCAAATTATTTGCTTTATAATATTAACAATTCTGTACAGTGGTTATTATATATGAGAAATTTGTTAGCTATACTTTGCAAAGTTCAACTGCAATTTGATTCGTGTGCATTGCTGTTTATCACTATCTTCTGGAGCTGTATTAGAACAATCAACTTTAATTTGGTGAGCGAACGTAGCGAGCGAGACACTTACAGGGGGAACACAATTGAAAATCGGGGATGTTTGTTTGGACGTATGTATGTCATTTTGTACTTTGACCCTCCGTATTTCTGTGTTTGCTCCACGTTCGACCCCGTCCCAAACTTCACTAAACAGAATCCTCCGGTTTAGCGACCATTACCCGTACCGCCTTAGAAATTGAATTGTTTACGACTTTGAATTGTTTTGCGGGTGCAGTTAAAACTCAAAAACTTATGGCAGCTCCATTTCTATTCAAGCTAGTGGTGGTGGTAAGTTAATACGCTATTTGTCACAGTTATAAGCCCTACTCAACAGTATCTACTTAAAAATTCATTGTCCACTAGACTTACCACATATTTAGACAAAAGATTTAAGTTTTTGTTTCCATAATGTAATTGTACCATAATAATAATAACTTTTGACAATGTTCAAAGCTTTGTATTCACCTTCAGATTGTTCGATATACTTTTTTATTGGCAAGTGAATGGATGCATAATGATTCTCAAAATTACAATGGGGAATTCCTTGTGTATATTATAATTGTGTAGTTTAGTACACCACAAGATGATACAAAAACAGTTTACTTACTTGGCATGTTTACCATGATTGTGTCTTCTGACAAAGTATGTCATAATCACGATTAAAACAATTACTATAATAACTACAACAACAGCTATTATAATATTCACTGATAGAGCACTTCTCTCATCATTTTGACTGCATGGTGATAAACTAGTCGATGATACTATGCAGAATCTTTGAATGGTTAGTAGAGAAAGCTGCACAGGAATAGATGTTGTCTCCTGGGACAAGCCTTGAATTATACTAGCAAGTTGGGAGACATTAGCATGTCTTGTGCCATGTAGTTGTGCTTGATAAGTTACAGCATTAGGAGAAGATGGATCACAAAGGAACACTCTGTCTGTGAGTTGAGAGGTAGTGAAGTCACACCCACATTGAAGTGACACTAAATTCATTAGTGCATTTACGATATCAGTGTCCTTCAAATTTGCCTCACTGGACTGCAATATTCAGAGTAACACCTCATTCAGATGACACACTTAACCTCCAAACGTTACAATCAGAAATGCTACCAAACATGAGCTGGAAGTATCTGTGCACAATATTAAGTCACAAGGTTACGTTACTTAATATTATAATAACAAATGAACATTTATATATATTTGCAGACGTGGCAATACTACATGTAAATATTGGTATGCTTGTTTTTTTTTTATCTACATAATTCTTTATCAAAAGCAAGTTGTTGGCAGCTACAATGAACACACACACAAACACACATCCTGCACATACAGGTACATGTGGCATTGCTTGGGTTAAAAAAAGTTAGAAATAATCATTCCAACCAACATATTATGTAAATGTATTATAGATCCAAATTAAATATTGTTTGCATAAACAATATCAGAGGATAATTGGTATGTAGCTAAAGGCACTTTTCCAAGAGAAAGTAATTAGATAATAATCTTTTGATCATTTTGAAATATACTGTGAAAGTACATTCTTAAAAGCAGATACTGACAGGGATTCTGAACAACAACCAAAATAGTAAACTAATATACAGTATGCATCAAAAACAAGTTTAAACTAATTTTATCCCTGTCTAACTGTCTTTATGACTGTCAAGGAACTACGTTGAAGCAGTATTAACGCATTACAGAGCATAGATGAATGTATTTACTAATGACAGACTAAATTAGCATGCTATTACATGCAAAACAAAATACCAGATGTAGCTAAGCCTCTAAAAATGTGCATAATTGCTAAATAGTTATATGTAAAAATATGTAGAACTTATGCAATTAAAACTATAAAAACCGTTTATGAAGCACTATAAAAATATACTATCATCCCATAATAAGTACTGAAAGTATTAGATAGAATTAATAGAATACAAAATCAGAGCAATAAACTGAATTTGAACTTACTAGGAACAACTATTACTGTATTTGAAGAATTTGATATTGTTAATTTCTGGTTTTCTCTAGAAAAGATGACATCAACACTGCATTTATAATCTCCTTCATCTCTGCTCTTGTCTAGAGAATGGAATATTATACTGGTATGATATAACATAGGCCCCACTTCTTGTGGCAATGTAATAGTTCTTCTGTTGTCTTGAGTGAGTGCTGAGTTATATCTCATCTATTGTGACATCACTCTGATTTGTTGGATGTTGTCTAAGACAGAAACTGAAATATCAATAGCACATGTTAGGTTGAGTTGAAGTCCAGAATAAATGTTGGAATTGATAGGGTAGCCTCTGATAAAATATGCCATTTCTTGTTATTTGAAGACAAACAGTGACATTGTACTCCCCTATTGTCTCTCTAGTTAAGGAACATAATCTTAGCAATGCTGATTCTAAATATTGACCACTCTCTGTACTGACTGTGTTGTTTTCTCTGGTCCATGTGTATGATACTGTAGCATTCAAGTCAGTACCTGTTAATAGAGTAGTACTAGCAGATAGAATGAGTCCATCATCTTGTCCACACAATGTTTTCTATGTTTGTGTTGTAATATTGAGTTGAGAATACTCTTCCACGTTAACAAATATAGTTTTGTTAGTAGTGACTGGTAAGATATATGTATTCTGAGAGTTCAGAGAAACAGAGAATATATAGAGTCCTCCATCTGTTGAGTTACTTCTCAAAGTAGAGAATAATAGATATTGTAATAAATATTCTGTTGAGTTACAGAGTCAGATACTGAGGTGACTTCCTCAAATTCAGTACTGTCATCTTGTCTTGTCCATCTCCCAGTGAATTGAATTGGAGTATTCACAACATGTGAGTTGAAAGTAGAAGTACCAATAAGACTAGAACTAGTACCTTGTATAACACTTCCTACAGTTTCTATGGTAATTGAAGCTGGAAGATCTATAGTAACATTGTAAATTAATGACTTGTTACATTTAGTATTACGTGGAAATTTATAAACTATTGCAGAGTTTCCACCACAGTGGCAAAATAATCATTTATAAATAATATTATAAATATAGTGTAAAATGAATAAAACTGACTGTCTTAGGAACAGAAGAAAACTTACTGTGCCATACATGAACCACATATAATTATAGGAATGACAGTTAAAAAGGTGCATGCCAGAAATACATTATATCAAAAAGTTTATTATTCAATATAACTCCACTAATACAGTGTCATACAAATATACCAGCTCACAATAAATATGTGCACTCATTATAATGGTACTCGTTATCTGTGCAGGTTCATTTTATGATAGAACTTACTTGCAACATAAACTGAAGTAGTTATGTTATTGAACACTACTGGAACATCAGAAATGTTAACACTAGTTCTGCATTGATACTGTCCAGCATGTGATGTCAGTAGAGGATTAAAGGAAAGATTCAGTGTAGAAACAGTTCCTGACACTTCAGTATTTATTACAGAGGTGTTTTGATTATATGTAATAATAGAGCCACCTACTTTCAACCATTCAATGTGAGAATTAACAATGAGGTTCTCTACTACAGTTACAGTACAGGAGAGTGTGACTGACTGCCCAGCCTCTGAAATAGGAGCTGATAGAACTGATATTTCAGGAGGTGGAAATTCTAATATGATATAATGAACAAACAATTTGATACGTTTTAGTATAAAGCTGTATTGTTATTACCTGTTAACTGTATAAAAAAGGAACTTGATATACTTTTTCTGCTAGGAGTAATAAATGTGGAGTCACTATTAGAAACAGTAATTGATATACAGGTATATGTTCCATTATGAATTGGTAGCAAAGGTCTAAATATGACATATGATCGATTGGTATTTGTGATATTAACTGCATTAGTGTCTGGTCCAGTGATACTGATGTTGAAGGAGACTGGAGTATCCACTAGTTGAGTGTCATAATTAACTACACATGTTAGAATGAGTGTAGTGCCCCAATAAAATGGTGGATCTCTACTATGAGTCAGGACAAAAGAAGTAGCTGGTGGTACTATCACACAATAACATTAACATTACAATAATAACAATTATAATTTTGACATACAATTACTCACATTGAACATTGAGAGTGACACTCTTTGAGAACTGATGATCCACTGCTACTCCAGGAATAGTCATATTCACTACACAAGTGTATGTCCCTGCCTGAGAAGTTCTGACACGAGTGAAAGTCAGAGAACTTGTTATGACTAGATTAGTGGTGCTAGTTATATTTCCATAGGATCATATCTGAAGTTGTAGATATAATCTCATTTCTGCTGCTTATCCAAAATATTTCCATTGTTGTGGAAGGTGATAGAGTACTTTGTCTAGAAGTATTACAAAAGAGGAAAGAAGTTTCTCCTGCAAAAACTTCAATGACTTGTGGCTGTACTTAAATAATTTGTGGAGGAAATGCTGACTAAAATGCAAAAATAAAATATCAAATAATACAATACATCATTTACAGTTAAAAGCAAACTCATATCACAACAAAATGTTTCATTCAAACATAAATTCACAATTGAAAATGATTTCAAGCAAACTTGTTCAGTTTAAGGCATCTAGCTACTTTTCAGTCATTGATTGTCAGTATTTGCGGGGTTTTTTTTTTTTAATACATGGCTATTGCAGCCCAAAAATCAATTGTGTCAAATTAAATTTTACGTTTATTTTGGCTAGAATGTCATCGATAAAAAATGCTGATCACATTATTTTCTTAACACAATTATCTAAGTTAGATAGTTTCTCATCTAGTCTAGCTTTCTTGAAGCATAACGGCATACTAAAATTGCACTATTTGGAAGCATACTAAAATATAATGTACTTCTTTTTAACCCTTAAGTACATGAGCAATTTTTACAAAAGAAAAGCAAGGTTTGTAATATTATTTGTTGCAGGCCAATAAAGCATGGGAAAAGTAAACAATAAATATCAGAATACTCAGAAACAACTAGAGATTATTATAAAAATATTGAATTGTATATAATTGTTACTGGCCCGCTTAATTAAATTAATTAATCTAAAATATTCCAATTTTTTTTACATTCTAATATTTATCTCGAAAAACACTGCCTAGATTTACTAACTAATAATATCATTGGAAGAAGTTCCAGGTCCAGTAACCCCAAATACAATTTCTACAACATCTTCTTCGCCTACTTCACTACTGCTGGAGCAAGAAAGCGTTGGATATTCCCGTTCGCCAGTAATAAGGCTAAGAACCTCAGCAGCGGTAAGCTGTTTCTTGGACATTTTTTTTTTTTAATGGGAAAAAATTTTCCGATCTAATTATACATATAGTAAAAAGGGCCTTAGAAGCACGGGCGACAAGATGGTAATATTGAAATGAAGCTACCGTTTGAAATCGCGCTAGAAAATATTCTTGAAGAATATGTATTTAAAGTTACAAAATCGGTTGGCTATGTACTTAAGGGTTAATGGCGCTGTAAAAAAACCCTTTCTTCTATAGTTTTCCATTCATTAGTAAGTGGTTATTAACAAATTAATTAAAAGTTCAAGCATTAGGTCTGCCACAAGGTTAGCCTGCTTTGAAGCCCATAAAAATCATTATAAAAGGCCTCCCTATCACATGAGTTAACAATTGAAATGACACATTTATACACATTTACACATTGATTAATGTAGGAACAAATATCTTCACTCCTTATGTTGTCTGGCTCTTACTAGCTGAACTCACTGGCAAATTATACATTAAATGTGGAAATAAAATAGAATATAATAATAAAACATTCTAATTCTTCTTCCAACATATTCAAAAGTATGACCATTTAGAAATCCCAAAAGAGACACAGCGTGAAAAGAGTCCGTTTACAACCATAACAAAACCTGTAAACTAGAGTTAACAAAATCTTTAAAAGGCTGTAGAAGCTAACAAACTAGTTATCAACAAATTACATTATGCTAATTTACGATTTGGTTATGGTTGACAAAAGAAACTTTTCAGGCAGTGAATTATTCATCAAGTAGCTATACAACAATACATACCTTCTACAATAATAATTCTTGTCTTGTTTGTATAAACTCCCACAATGTACATTGTTGATAGCACATTAAATTCTACTGAATAAGATTCTGGAACACTTTGTGTGTCTTGCAAGTCAACTGTTAAAGTAGTAGAATACGCCATTGGATTAGTGCCACTATGTGTGACTTCAGTGGTGTTGACATTTCTCTGACTTGTCCAGGAACTGAGTATTGTAAGATTAGTGTCTACTGCAATGTTGAAAGTAGCTGTGGCTATGAATGTGAGAGTGAGACCAACATGGAAGTCTTCATTTACAGGACTGCCAGTAATAGCTATAGTAGGAGCTGGAACTAAAAACAAATAAAACTGAATAAAACAATAATACTAGTGTATTAGTTATTTGTATACTAGTTCTTTGTAGTCTCTGACTACCTGAATTACCAGTAGCTATTGACAACAAACACTCAAAGCTACTAAAAAGGCCAAGTTTTTTTAATTACATCTGGTAAAGGGTTAAATATCATAGTAGCCATTCACCATAACATTTTGAGATTTGAAAAAACAATAAGTTCTAAAGAATTACTGCACAGTATTGAGTCTAACGGTAAGTTTTTATGACCCATTTGCGTCTTGTGTGATTCAGAAAGAACCTAATATAAACAGGTAAACAATTAATTTCTTTGAATGGTACGGGATCTCCAAACCAAAAGATTCAGTTTAGTGGAGAAATGGGAAGGGTTACACCACGAATCAAACATAAAAATGTGAGGGTCAAAGTACAAATGACATACGTACAGCTACACACATATATAAACTAGTGGTGTGCTTGAGCACTAATGCAGAGCGAGCCTGCCTCTTGTTAGGTTGCATAAGAGTTTCTTTCTTCCATTTTAATTAAAGGGTCTTCAATGTCATAGTAACCGGTTGTAGCAACTTTTCGCAGGAATTAATCTCACTAATTTAAACCTAAATTTAATGTAAGACTTGCTTAATGTTGGAGTATCAAAAGAAACTAGGGTCAAGCCTAAAAAGCCGTGTTTTTAGTAGAAAAAAGGAACGCACGCGCGTTTAAAGTGCATATGTACCATCCATACATGCATATAACATATACCTGATTTTGTATTATCCACCCATAATACTATCTCGCTCGCTACACTTGCTCACCAGTTATTATCAATTATTATTTATTTCTAGTTGGCGATTCATAACCTAAACTTACTTTCAACAATTAAAGACAAAGTATCATTATTAATAAGCAGTATTCCAGCTTCTGTGTCTACAATAGTACTTCTACAAACGTAGCTTCCTCCATGACTAGTGTGAAGTGGAGTAAACGATAGAGTCAGTGTAGATGGAGAAGATCTACTCAACGACACATTCCCTAGAGAATTCTTATTTATCACAAGTCCACTTGGCCCCACCCACTCAATAACTGGACTCTGTTGAAGGTTGTGAGTGAAACTGACATTACAAGTGAGAGAATAAGAATCCCCAGCAACAGGACGACCAGTAGTAGTGATATTAACACTTGGAGGATCAGGAACTGATACTATAAATAAAGTAAATATTACTATTATATGACATTATGAATATGCTGTATAACTTACACAGCATATTAATATAAATTGATGCACTTGCAAGATCACTTTTCTGAAGAGTGTTTTGAGCTTCTGAGATAGTAACATTACACCTAAAGAAAGTGTCCATGAGGCTCAGTGGAAAGAGAGTGAGAGTTGACGAATTACTTGTAGTAGATGAATTAATATTACTTCTACTACTATTTCTCACTTCAGAGCCATCTCTATCAATCCATATAAAAGAGTATCTTAAATCTCCAGCATCCACAATATCTTGATTGAGACTGGTGGAACACGTAAGAGTGACCTCATCTGCTCCACCCACTAGCAGCAAGTCAGGTGATATCACCACAGAAACATCAGGAACAGGAACTGCCATAGATTCATAAATATATACCATAGCAATTGCAAATGCTCATTAATGAATTTTAAGAAGTATACGTTTTACTTACTTTGGATTATTATGTATTATAATATTGGACAACAATAAAGTTACACGATAGCAGGATTCAGTGGAAATAACTATTGAGTTCGGTTACATAAAGCATTTGGACCTTCTCTATATAGCCACAAGATTGTTGGAAACAACTAGAAATCTTGAGCAAGAGTGAAACGGAATTAGGATGCTTGTAAGAGAGAGGATGAGAAGGTTGCAGCAATTACTGAAAAAGTTTAGCAACAATAATTATCACCCAATACATCAAATTAAACAAAAAAATCCACATAAAAAACAACAAAATGTAAATAACCTATAAAATATTCAGTGGCATATTTAAATGGTTGCTTACTTTGAGGTCTTAATATAATAGTCTCATGAATCACTTGTGCTGTGCTTTCAACTGGAGTAAATATTGGTCCTTGGCAAGTGTAAGTCACTGGATGAGATGCTCTCAATGGATTGATATTTACCACAGCAACTGTCCTATCAGTAGTAGTAGTAGTTTCAATAGATCCTGGAATACTTGTAGTAGTAGTCCATGTAGCCATAGGAGATTGAGTTAGTCCAGAGAACAACTCAAATACTGCACATGTCAAGTTCAGTTCTGATCCTATTATCATACTTCCTGAAGTACTCACATTAATTCCAATAGCTGGAGATAGAACTAGGATAGGTAATGCACAATATAAAATATTAAATACTCAAAATATAGCTATAAGGGTTGATAGAAGTAAATACATGCATAGTGTAATTATTAATAAGATCATGTTTCAGAGATTATATATAATAGGTTTTGCTTCGGAGGGAACTATGGTTTGTAGTGTCCCGATCTCAGCAAGGCTGCTACACTTATGGCCCTAGGGACCCTAAAATAAGTAGTTACCGATTGCCATGTAGCACCTAACTAATTTATAATTGAGATGAGTAGTATTTAAATCTAATAATTTTAAACTTCCAGTCCCCAATTCTGTAGCTACAGGAACTTAACGTAACATTAAAAGAAACATTTTCATTAGGCTTCTGAAAATATTTTCATCTGCCCAATATCCAAATGTAGGTAATCAGAGAAATAGATATTGTTATTAAAAAGTATAACATACCAGAAACTACTAAAGATAGTGTTTGGTTGAACACTCCATAGTTAGCTCTAGTGATGTAGCATGTGAATTCATTACGATGTAGTGAGACACTATCATACCAGAGGGATATAATACTCTAAAATCGTTGCAGATATATCTCTAGATAATACAACTCCATCTCTAGTCCTCCATTCTATGAGTTCAGCCACACCAGGAACATTCACACAATTGAGAGTAGCAGGTTGTCTCACAGTCAGTGGAATAGGAGGAGAAACACTAACATCAACACCTGGAAAATCATACACACATTCAAGAAATTGTATACCATTAAATCTTTGAAGATCCTAACAAGACTGGGATATATGGACCTGGAGTCAATGGGTCCACCCCACAATCCCAGTGTCCCTTCTTCTCTGAGTTATGACTTAAAGCAGGGTGATCAGTTCAAGTCCTTGTGAACTTTTGTTAACTTTTTATCTGCATGTATGAAGTGTTTCAATATAATAACATTCACTGTTATTACGTTTTATTATACTCTTGCTTTGTGATCACCTATGGAGCCATATTAAAGGTTAAGTACACCTAATTAAGTAATGTTAATTAGAGTTCTTACCATTTATTTGTAATAATTCACTAGCAGTCCTTCCGTTGCCATCAGTAACTGAACATTCAAATGTTCCCAACAGATTAATATTACTATCAGAGAGAAAAAACTGTGAAGTAGCAGTCAATCTATCAACCACTGGACCAGTTACGGTGTACGTAGAATTAGTAGATATTAGTGCACCATTTTTAGTCAAAGTTATGGAGTTTATTAATCCTCCACTAACAATACAAGTCAGATTAGATGACTCATGGAAATATTCTATAGTTACTGCGAGATCTGTATTTAAAATATTATATATATATAAATATTATATTATTGTATTTATATGTATAAGTACCGTATGTAGGACAAAAGTGTCCGTCAGGCTTTCATTAAAATAAATATTTTAGAAGTAAGTATAAACTAACATAAATTAGGCTTTACATCTTCACTCCGTGTGATGTCCCCTCTATAAATTAGTAGTAATATATTGGCTACATATGTGCATCAACTGGATTAGTCATTTAATGTATTTCTACATTTAAGACAGATTTGATTATTTGTAGAGAATATTTGGAATTTCACATGATACAATATATTTAAAATAACTGCTCTAAATAAAAAATTTTTTTCAATAATATTGATTCAATAATCAGATAAGCAGCCAATGCCTACGATTCCTAGTCTTACTAAATTAATTATCAATTTTGTAGCTATATTAAGCTCCTGTTACTTCTAGCTAGCGAGGATCTGACTCTAAACTGAAGTATGCTATCAAAGAACAACTATATTCTATACAATCCCGTATATGTATACTGTACTCAAGTTATATGTTTAATGCAAAAGATAATTTTAAAATAACTAATTGCAGCTCTATGATTTCTTCAAGTTCACTATGTGCTGGTTTGTTGTTTTATGTGAATTTATATTATGCCATTTTTCAGGACATTTTTTTTTGATTGGAGGAAAGTGATAAAAGTAGTTAAAAATACATAGAGAACTCTTTCACCTGAAGAGTCATCCCGTGACATCAAACAGAGGTCACGAGTTATATAAGATTTGGTGACTACAACACAGTGACCAATAAAGCTCCATGAAATTGGTCACTGTGTTGTAGGAAGCCAGTGATTAATACTTGTCTCACATCTATAATTAATAACCAATGTAACTAATGTAGCTTTAGGAGTACCAGTGGTATAAATAATTATAGCAGAGTTACAATGAAGTTACAAATGCAGCAATTATAAGTTTGTTAAATTCCGCATTATTGGTATACTTTTAGATATTATTGGAAATTCATCTACGAAAAAAATTGATTTACCTGGTAATTGTCCCACATATAAGTAGACATTCAGTTCCTCTAATGTTTCATTAACATCAGGTATTTCACATGTATATACTCCAGTAGGTGACATAGAATTGTTAGTACAATGAAGGATAACTGAACTAGGTCCTCTAGTCCTGGATATACTATTGACACTGCTGATTCTACTCTGAACATTAGTTCTATCTGGGAATATCCATTGACCAAGAGAAGTGGTACCTGTATCACCATATCTACAGCATGCTGTTAGAGGAGTGAGACACATTAGAGCATTTCCGTCTGCTCCAATATTGGTGAGGTCTATAACTGTATTGTTTGGATAGTAGGTGCCCCTTATAAGAAAAGCAAGTTCTGTAGAGTAGTGATGAAATATAATGAATAATTAATGCAAACTCACAATATTTACTGACCTTCAGGTACAGCCGTTTCTGCAGAAATAGGTGATGAGAATGATCCAGTAAATGCCGTAAATGTACTATCCTCTGAATCAGCTCTAATACTAATATTATATGCCCTTCACTCCCTCCTCCAAACCAAGTTTATTGAAAATATATGGTGTACAAGGGTACCAATACAAGCAATTATGTTTATGGGACAACTGCTTGCCTGCCAATTTATGCTCTTCATTGAAGAAACAAGTATCCAAATCATTTACATTATAATATGGAATTTCATAAAATAATTTAGACGTGTATCAATTTGGGCCCCACCCTGTCATTAGTACTAAATCCGCCCCTGCTCAGTATAGTCCTACAGAATGTAAGCCATACCTTGCAATCAAACATATAGTATTTTTTTATGGCTAGTAGTTATTGTGCATATAGCAAGTGATATAAAATCACTTGCCTTGATTATGTCAGTAGTCTGGAACTAAGCAAAATTGTGAATAAACTTGGAGCATCATAATATTCTAGACAATGTGCAATAACTCTAGCATGTGTTTTGGTGTAGAATCCCACTGTGGCAGTAGTTTGTAAATCAGAGGTAATTATAATGTGTTATTTACTCCATAATTTTTTTTTGTATTTATTTAAAGTATAATATAAATATAACATAGTGGTCTTGTGATGGCATTGTCATCTTTAAACCTATATAATGGCATATTTCAACATCATTAAGAAAATGTTGAATCATGTCAGATGTTATACATGGAACAAATACTCTTTGTTGATTTGGCTTCATTTAATAATCTGACTGGATTATGAACAGGGTCACGCTAAACCTTCCTATTTGTGAACACATTTCTTGATTTGTAATGCATTCCTTGTGTGGATAAGTAGCTAAAAGAGGGAACAGAGAGGTATAAATAAGATGTGCTAACTGTAACAACCATAGTAGTGTGCATAGACTCTATGTTATAACTGAGATAGCCAGCAACCAGAATTAGGCACAAGTGACTGAGGCTTTTCAAATTTGTTGGGGGGGGGGGGGGGAGTGTACTTTATAGTTGTTAAAATTAAAATGTAGGGCTGAATTTGTATTTGCTAGCTATCCTTTCCCCCCCTCCCCCCCCCCCCCCCCCCCCCCCCCCCCCCTGCCAGCTGGCTGAGCATGCCATTTTAAAGTGATACTTTTCATTTTATTTGTGTATAATAATGTATTTCACAAAGTGCAGTATCACACTCTATTTAGACTTGACCCACTAATGTGGACATCCTGTACAATACAAAACCCTAAAGATTTTAGCTGTCACCAGACAGCTATCTTCCAAAGTTCTTCCATTGTTCTTGAGACCCTGGTGAAGCTTCATATCAAATATCTAAGCCAGAATTTTCCAAATAACTGAAGTAACAAAAACTTAAAGAAAGATCACTATTCAAAAGACACATTATCCATTTTATAATGTTCATCATCTTCATGACCTATAGGCTAGGATAAAAGTATGCTAATTCTATCGCACACTATCCATAGTAAGCTTAAGGCCCTTCAATTTTTCATTGTTGCATTGCACAAATGAACTGTTATATTCAAGGGCTTCTCTCTAATGTTTTCATCAACACCACACTGTAATAATTATAGCACGAAAGCCCATCAAATTCACACCAAACAGGTGGTGTGAATGTCAAGCACAAACCAATGCTATTATTATTATTGCTATCTACCCCATAAATGTGTTATACACTTGTGTGCAATTTTGATATTTATATAATAATACGCATGTGCGTCAGTAACCATGACAATGATGGTCAATAATGGTGTGTGTATTCATGAATAATTCATGAGATTTGTACGGTTGGGTAAAGCATCGTCATCTAATGGTAGGTAAGGTGTCATCACATTTAGTAGAAAGTGCTGGTTAATTCTAAAAAGCGTGTGCAATAGACGATGAAAGGCGGCATAGGTTTCAAAAGGAGAGGAAAAGTATGAAAAAGAAGGTAAATGGCGATTAATCTTAACTAAAAAGTGGGTGGAATTGGCGAGTTAAGGCGGCATATGTTTACAACGGAAGGGGAGAGAAGGAAAAAAGAGGCAGGTGTTAGTTTTCAAAAGGAAGGAAAAAGTATAAAATAGAAGACAAACGTTTCTCTAAGAAAAATTCAGAAACAGGAGAGATAGACAACGGACTTCATAACTTAAGAAGAAGAGCTGAAGAAAGAAGAGGTGGGGGTATAAGAAAAGCTCAGATAGTTTTTAGAGAAAAAAAAAGAGCAGGAGAGGGAAAATTATGTAACCTTATCCAATAGTAGAGAATGAGAATGATAACTGAGCAAGATAACTTGTGCTACTGCATTGTTACTTTGCAATGCGTCAAGCTAGCTAATAATGATAAACATTGCCTAAAGCTTGTCATACCATATTAATGTAGAGCCTGATGAACAAAACTATGCAGTGAAAAAGGTAGTAGCAACCAAAATCAATCATCCACAACACTTGCATCAGAGAGACATGAGACATATAATCCATTGTGGTTGGGGAAGCATTGATCCACCAAACTTTTAAACTGGCATCAGGAGATACATATAATAAGGTGTTGAACTTTACCATATGTATGACATAATGCTAACATTATGTTTTTGGACAAATCTAAGATTTTTTAATTAGTATTTAGTATAATCAGATTTATATTGCCTATAAATATATCTAGGTTAGTTTCTTTGCCATTAGTAATAATCACACTACTTGTTAACTTACCAGAAGCTCAAGCAAATTAAGTTCTATATAATAATATTATAATGTAAACTTATTATTACATATAGTACCTGGTGCAACATTAATTGTTATAGTAGCAGACACGTCCACTCCATTCATATCAGGCACCGTACATGTGTACACTCCCAGAGGTCCTGATGGAGTATCACCTACTATGGCTAGTCTCACTTGTTCAGTGAAGAGGTAGCGAGTAAATACATTAGTAGCACCACCAAGTGCCCCAGGAGAAGGAATTTGAGTGTTACTAGGATCTAACCAGCCACCAATACCTCCTCCATTAGGATTATCACTACCTCTACAACATCCAGTATTGACATTAGTAGTCACACCTGGTTGTTCTCCAATATCAGCGATGTTAATAACACTACAAATATCATCACTAGAAACAGCTCATAGGTCACTATAAGTCCAACACTACAACTAACATCACTAGAAACAGCTCATAGGTCACTTTAAGACTAACACTACACTACAAATGTCATGTTTAACACTACAACTATCATCACTAGAAACAGCTCATACATAGGCCACTTAAACAATCATCATCACTAGAAACAGCTCATACACACTATAAGTCCAACACTACAACTATCATCACTAGAAACAGCTCATAGGTCACTATAAGTTACAACTTCCAGCACACTGGAAATAGCTCATAGATCACTATATATCCACAGCAGCAAATAATATTACCTGAAACAGCTCCCAATTTTGGCGATGTAGGAAAATATTCCTGTGATCTATTTCGCTAGAGTACAGTTTGCAGTCCCGAGCACAACTTGCAATCATATGCGCCAAATCTGTATTTGACACGCTAGAAAAGGTGCGAGTTCTTCTCTTCGCAGGCTGTTCGTGCCGAAGTTGTATTAATACAAGACGCACTGACACGCCTCTGTTTATTATAATGATATTAATGGGCATGAATATAATTTGCTCGAAAATTGCCATAGATTGTTCTCAGGAAGTCTTCCCAAGGATATAATAGAACTGCAATTTGCCAATTCACGTACATTATGGTAGTCTGGGTAGCTAGACCCTTTACCAACAGTAACCGCGACGCGGGGAAAGTAGGAAAGGGTCTGTAGATCAGTGTCGCAAGGATATTCTGCTAATCCTCTAGCTACTCCATCTAGGAGAACCAGCTCTACACAGAATGTGCAAGACCAATCAGATCTAGCATCACCTTCTGCTCAAGTAAGTAAAAGTATTACTAATTAATAATACAACTGCATGACATATTTATTATTATTATTATTATTATTATTATTATTATTGTTATTATTATTGTTATTATTATTATTATTATTATTATTATTATTATTATTACTACTACTACTATTACTACTACTATACTACTACTATTATTATTACTATTATTATTATTAGCTATTATTTCCAGCAAATTTCTCATTTATTGTATCATTTTCTGTTTATTAATTTATAAATATTATTATTATAATTACTTTTGCACATTTCATCTTTTATAGGTAGCTAGACATCAGTATAAGTCTGGAGTTAAGCATCACACCTTGCTAACACCTCGCAGTAGGCACATAGGCAAATCTATTGCTAGAGGTAGCAAGAAAACTATGATAAGTGAGTGTTTTAAAGACCATATTGCTCGCTCACATATTTTGAATACACTTGGACTAGTGATTCGACATGAGTTCAAGGCAATGTGTTCTGGATCTACTGATTCTATATTGAAGAACCTTGATACCAATGATTTAAAGATGTTTACGGGACAGAGTTCTGAGTGAAATGAAACTGCATGCACCAGTTCTAACTGATATCCTCTTTTCATGTACCAAGACTAGTCCAGCACAGAAATCAAACTGCCAGAGTTTGCTTTATAGCATCCATTATAATCATTCAGCACTACAGAAGAATGAATTTGGTGCAGAAGATTATTCACTGATTCTTTATGCAGGGCATTGTGCAGTCTTATAGCTAATGCTAATAACTGTATGACAATATTTTTATCATTCAAGGTATATACAAGAATGCAGAAGTTGAACGTGTCAATATCTCACATGACACTACTCTGACTACTTTCCAGTATAAGAATAATTGATGAATCTGTCATTGAGTGGTAGGAATCATTTCTTCCCATTCTCAAAGCATCCATGGTTAGCAAAATTGTTGTTGTTTTTGTAAATAATGTAATAATATGTATTTCTTAGGAGAAACAATCTATGAGTGAGATAAATTCTCAAGTTCAGAGTGAAATGGATAGTAGTGATGACAGTGATTCTGATGAAAGTTCCGATGGAAGTTACAATGACTTACAAGATGTAGATGACAATGCACTTGATTTTTCACAAGAGACTACTCAATTATGTTTGTCAGGTGATGAGTTTTCAATTTGGGACTCAGAAGATGAGAATAGTGACACTGATGTTGATGATGATGATGATGTTGATGATGATGATGCAATGCATTTGAGTCACAAGCTTTACCTTCTCACCCATTAGTTGTAGAACCACCACAAGTGCTTGAGCCAAGTCACTATATTGTCAAGGAGGCCGGACCAATGAGAGAATGCTTTGGATACAGATTTTGTGGTGACAATATAGACAAAGCTATCAAAACTCGTTATATGAGATCTGACCAACAAAATGTTGCACTAAACATTACTTTCATTCCTATGCTGTTCTAAACCGTATTGATACTTCTCAGCTTTCAGAGACTGTACCAGACACAAGCAAACTTAATATCGAAACTGTAGCAAATTCCCTCTTGCCATCTGTAGCAGAATATTTAGTAATTAAAGATACTATTGCCACAATATCTCAAGTTTTAGTGAATCACAGAGTACTTCAAAATTTGCTTTTGAAGATGTGGTGAAATGGCATATTAATCATGCATTTTATGGAGAAATGTCTACAAAATCTACTGTAGTAGTAAGCAACATTTTTATGTATCATTATCATTGTTTATAATTTTATATTTTTCGTCACATATTAGTCTTCTGGTTGTTGCTATTGTTTTTGTTATTATTATTATGTAGGTACCTCTTGGTGTTGTGCTAAAGAATGAAAATAAACTGGAAGATATGATTGACATTATTGTGACATCACCACGAGTATGTTCTGTCAGTTGTTCATCAGGAAAGGCAATATTGCAGCACTGGTGAGAGTTTTGCAAGGGAAAGAACAACTTTACATCCAATCTTATTTGGTGGGGATCAACTGACAGCTGCAAGAATAAGAGAATCCATGAAAGTCAGAGTGAATATGAACTCTTCAATCGAAGCTGTTTGCAGGTATTATACCAGCTGTATAGGATTGGCATACCAAGGCAAACTTTCTCGGAGTAAGTACATAATATTATTTTTTTAATGCTTTGTCCCCAATTTATGCATATAAGTAAAGCATGAATTGAATGAATGTGGCCATTTATTATAGAGTACAACTTTAATAAAATACATTTCAGAAGTTTACAGACATATTTGGGTTGAATGTAAATTAAATATCATTTCTAATGAAATTATTATATGAATGACCACTTTACTACTGATTACCAAAAATGAACAATTAATTGCATATAGCTATGCAAATAATCCATTCTCCCAACTCCATCCCCCCTTCTCAGCTTCCCCCATCATCTCTATTGTTTTCAATAAGCTGTTGCAGTAAATTATAAATTATATAATTCTAAACACTTTACTAATGACCTCTGTTGACATGAGAATGTGAGTTGGTGGCAACCATAATGGTAATAATGAATGGAGGGGTGAAGTGGCAAGTCAATAGAAAGTTTCCTGGGTAAGTATGTTGTGTATCAATGGCTGTCGTGTGCGTGTTAATGATATGAATGGTTTCAATTTGTGCAGGCATATGTGGAGTATGGTTGCTGACAAATTGTTCTAGTTTTTGTTTATTAATTTTGTTTTGGTTTGTTAATGCAGCTAATATTTAGGCACTACTTTAGCAAGAAATCCTTGGCAGATTGTGGCAATCTATATCAGCCGCGAAATGTACCCGGAAGAACAAAATGTAGTTCAGCGACCATTGGACAATTTTAATGCCTGTGATGACTTCTTTGTGTTAGTTGTCCATACACAAGCAATGAAAATGCTGGGCACATCCGATGTTAATAAAATTCCTTCAAGTTCTCCATTTCCTGGTCTAGAAGAGGAATGGATGGAGTCAGCTTAAAGCAGAAAGAAAATGCTACATTCTGTTTCTTAAAAAATTATGGAAAAATTTATAAATTTGGACTTTAAATATTGTTCAAAGCGAGGAAACTTGAGATGTAGATTCTAGTGATAAGGTATTTGCTTATGCTAAAGGAATATTATCACTGGGTTGTTTCTACCTGGAATATAGTGACAGCATACGAGAGGGTGATGGTGAGTGAGTATTAAGGTGTTTGAGGTATCTTTTACCGATGTTCCATAGTTCCAGAAGAAACAACTACGCTTTAGAAAGCCTTCATGTTTTGTTTCAGCATGACTTCTCTTTGTCACTTCATCTGGTAATGGAACTTTTGTGGGGTTGATTTGTCAATGTCCATGGTATACATTCTCAATGACCTCTACATGGAGCACCTCAACAGATTATTAAAGACTGCACTGCAAGGATTGGGAGCAAACAAGACTGGGGCAACTATAATGAAGTCTGCCAAAGTACTCGGTGTTACTGATCCTGCATTGGCAAATTTTGATTCAGAAAATGAAGTTACAGACATTGCAAGGGGCCATGGAGCTACAAAATCCGCGAGAGACATGAAAGTTATTGGCGAGCGAGCACAATCGAAAATAAACAAACTGGACCTTATTTTCAGTAGCTTTAGTGTTAGAAGTCAAAATTATTCATATAAAAATATTATAGTCTTTAGGCTCGCTCGCCATTTGTGCTCAAGCACATCACTAGTTATGAAACATTTAGAAAATGTATTTGAAGAAACTCCAGGGCGCATGTACAGGAGTTGAAAAAATCCCAGAGATCCTTTACATCACAAGACCATTGAAGAAATAAACGATTTTATCAAGGCACATCTAAATATAAGTTAGACAGAAGCACCGAGGAAACTACCGGATTTAGGAATCCTGAAGGCTCTGAGCTGTAGCATCCCGAGCGAAGCCTGAGGGTTTCCTAAATCCGGTAGTTTCCTCGGTGCCTCTGTCTAACTGATTTAGTCACTAAGCTTGTGGAGAACTCACTGCAAAGAAAGACAGAAGACTCCTGGATATTTCAGGGAGAGTTACCATTTATTGGAAAGAGATTATATCTCAAGAACTAGAAAAGACCCAACCACAGATTGATGTAAATGAACTTCTGTGGAATCCCGAAGGCCCTGAGCTCTAGCATCCCAAGCGAAGCGAGGGTGCTACTAGGGGCCTGAGGGTTTCCTAAATCCGGTAGTTTCCTCGGTGCCTCTGTCTAACTGATTTAGTCACTAAAAACTAGTGATGTGCTTGAGCACAAATGGCGAGCGAGCCTAAAGACTATACCATTTTTATATGAATGATTTTGATTTCTAACACTGAAGCTACTGAAAATAAGGTTTCGCATACAAGGTAAAGGAATTTCAGTGCCATAGTAACAACTCTCTGCAACTGCTTGAATTGAAGGAAAAAAACAACAACTAAACAATACACGTTATTTAAACGTTTTCTTTGTGATATTCTTTAGCTAAGTAGTGGTTGTAACACACAATGCTATGACACAACTGGACATGCACCTACACAGACTTACCTTCGCAGTAGTCTAGTGAACAATGTATTTTCAAGTAAATACTGTTGCGCACGGATTATAACCGTGACAAAGAGCGCATTGACTTACCACCGCCACTAACTCGAATAGAAACGGAAGTCCCATAAGTTTTCAAGTTTTATCTGCACCAGCAAAAGAATTCAAAACGGTAAACAATTCAATTTCTAGGGTGATACGGATACTGATCGATAAACCAGAGGATTCTGTTTAGTGAAGTTTGGGACGGGGTCGACAACCGAACTAACACAAAAACGCGAGGGTCAAAGTACAAAAATGCCATACGTACGTCCATACATATATACAAATAAACTAGTGGTGTGCTTGAGCACAAATGGCGAGCGAGCCTAAAGACTATACTATTTTTATTGACTTCTAACACTGAAGCTACTGAAAATAAGGTCCAGTTTTTAAATTAGCATACAGGGTAAAGGGATTTCAGTGCCATAGTAACAACTCTCTGCAACTGCTTGAATTGAAGGAAAAAACAACAACAACAGAACAATACACGTTATTTAAAAGTTTTCTTTGTGATATTCTTTAGCTAAGAAGTAGTTGTAACACACAATGCTTTGACACAGCTGGACATGCACCTACACAGACTTACCTTCGCAGTAGTCTAGTGGACAATGTATTTTCAGGTAAATACTGTGCGCACGGCTTATAACCATGACAAAGAGCGCATTGACTTATTACCACCGCCACTAACTCGAATAGAAATGGAAGTCCCTTAAGTTTTCAAGTTTTAACTGCACCCGCAAAAGAATTCAAAACGGTAAACAATTCAATTTCTAGGGTGATACAGGTACTGATCGATAAACCAGAGGATTCTGTTTAGTGCAATTTGGGACGGGGTCTACAACCGAACTAACACAAAAACGCGAGGGTCAAAGTACAAAATGACATACGTACGTCCAAACATATATACAAATAAACTAGTGGTGTGCTTGAGCACAAATGGCGAGCGAGCCTTAAACTACACTATTGCTAAATTTAATTTTAGCAACTAACACTCAAGCTATTAAAATAAAGTCGAGTTTTTACATTACTACCTCCCACAACAGTTTGAATTGAAAAAGAAGCAACAAAATCAAATCACGTTATTTAAAATTTTCTTTGTGATATTCTTAATAGTAGTTGTAAGGCACAATACTTTCACACAACTGAACATACCTACGCAAGACTTACCTTCCTGGTTGCATTTTTAAGTAAATACTGTTCAGTTAGTTATAACTGCGCATTAACTTACCACCGCCACTAACTCGAATAGAAATGGAGCTCCCACAAGATTTTGAGTTTTAACTGCACCCCAAAACAATTCAAAGCCATAAACAATTCAATTTCTAAGGTGATACGGGTAATGGTCGCTAAACCCGGAGGATTCTGTTTAGTGAAGTTTGGGACGGGGTCGAACGAGGAGCGAACACAAAAATACGGAGGGTCAAAGTACAAAATGACGTACGTACGTCCATATATATAAACAAATAAACAAACATCCCCGATTTTTTCATTTTTACCCCTGTAAGTGTCTCGCTCGCTACGCTCGCTCGCCAATAAATAAACATCCCCGATTTTCGATTGTGTTACCCCTGTAAGTGTCTCGCTCGCTACGCTCGCTCGCCAATAAACTAGTGGTGTGCTTGAGCACAAATGGCGAGCGAGCTTGATAGTTAGGTAACATAAAATTAAGTATTGTTATCATGCAAACACTATAATAGCAGTTATGACCTTTTATTTCAGCAATCAAATACAAAATCACTCTCTTACCTGATTAATGGTAAATTTTGTAGTATCAAACATCTGCCATTCTGATAATCTCAATCACCAGTAACTCTTGAACAAGCTCTCAGCTACGATATAAAAAATAAACCAGTGTTATTATTTGTAATTTTAGCCAACAAAAATGGAATTACTACTTACCTCATTCTTGAGTATTGATAACTTCTGTAGTACCAAATTTAAGTTACTTTGACAATCTGAATTACCTTGAATTCTTGACAACAAGCTCTCACCTACAAAAACAAAAGACAATTAATTTTAGCACACAAATACAAAATTACTTTCTTACATCATTTTCTTGAGCAGTGGTAACTTTTGTAGTACCAAATTTGAGTCATTCTGACTATTTAAATTTACCAGTCACTGTTGACAACAAGCTTTTAGCTATAAAAAAGAAAGGCCAGAGTTATTTTTGCATATTTAGCTAACAATATGGAATTACGTACTTACCTCAGCATCCCTCGAGTAGTAGTAGCTTCCTTAGCATTAATACTTTATGTGCTTACATACGCTTTTCAGAAGTAGTGATAGCTCTCTTAGTACTGACTACAGGTGGCTCTTGACAACTAACAAGCCGCACTTAGCCGGAAAAAAGGCGAAGTTTTGAATTTAAATCTGGTAAAGGGTTTTCAATGCCATAGTAACCGGTCGAATCAACTTTTTGTTTCTTGAAAAGCAAGCGTTTTCGCAGGAATTTTCTCACACTTTGGAGCTTAAGTATAAAGTAAGGCTTGCTTAATGCTGTAGTTTCAGAATAAACTGGGGTCAAGACTAAAAAGCCGTGTTTTTTTTAAGAAAAAAACTTTCCCGCGCGCGCGTTTAAAGGGCATACGTACAATCCATACATACATACATATATACATATAACATATACCCGATTTTGCATTATCTACCCCTAATACTGTCTCGCTCGCTTCGCTCGCTCGCCAATAAACATCCCCGATTTTCAATTGTGACCCCTGTAAGTGTCTCGCTCGCTACGCTCGCTCGCCGATAAAAATAAAAGCTAGCTAGGTGATAAAGCCTGTTTTCCACCACTTCTCAGGCTAACTTGATTAATGGAAGACAATATAGACTCATTACTGGACTTTTTATCACCACAAATTATGGACCTTTAAACGGGGAAACGTCTGATAGCGAACAAACCTTAGTTACTGGTCAACCAGCTATTCAGCAATAGCAATTCACGGAACATTCTGTTCACGACTATAACTTGGAGCCTCCAGCAAAGCGACAAAAGAGAACATTTGCTCCCAGGAAAAACGAGGATGAGGTTATGAAGGCCAAGCTTAGTGCTATACCTTCTAAGACCATGGCTGACACAAAATACTGTGTCAATGTATGGCAACAACGGTGTGCACACATTTCTACAGAGTACGGAGAAGAAGTTACACCCCTGAAAGAAATATTTACCCAAGAATTGTCCTCCATATTGTGCCTTTTCGTCTTCGTAGTAAGAAAACAAAACGGAGAGTTACTGCAGCAACTTCTGGTTACTCATGTGGTGCTAATAACATGCATACTTTGCAATCTTCCAGCACAACTTTCACTTCTCCTTTTACTTTTAACTTCCAATCATGCTCAGTTACTATGAATATTATCTCAAATAAATAGGAATATCATCATTAGCTGTTGTAACTTATTTAATCAGTTTTAGCTACTCATCACTTTATTTTAATATCAGTATAAAAAAATAAAAATATTTTTTCTGTAGCTAATTGGCGAGCGAGCGTAGCGAGCGAGACACTTACAGGGGTAACACAATCGAAAATCGGGGATGTTAGTTTATTTATTGGCGAGCGAGCGAAGCGAGCTAGACAGTATTAGGGGTGGATAATGCAAAATCGGGTATATGTTATATATATGTATGTATGTATGGATGGTACGTATGCTCTTTAAACGCGCGCGCGGGGAACGTTTTTCTCCTAAAAACACGGCTATTTAGGCTTGACTCCAGTTTATTCTGAAACTACAGCATTAAGCAAACCTTACTATATACTTAAGCTCCAAAGTATGAGAAAATTCCTGCTAAAACGCTTGTTTTCAAGACACAAAAAGTTGATTCGGCAGGTTACTATGGCATTGAAGACCCTTTTCCAGACTTAATTTCAAAACTTCGCCGTTTTATGGGGGGATACGAAGTACCGGTTGTTGGTTGTCAAGAGCTGTTGGTAGTCAGAATGCCGTAGTATTAATGCTATGGAAGCTACTACTTCTCGAGGGAAGCTGAGATAAGTACGCAATTCCATATTTGTTAGCTAAATATGCACAATTAACTCTGGCCTTTCTTTTTTGTAGCTAAGAGCTAGTCAACAGTGACTGGTAAATTCAAATAGTCAGATTGGCTCAAATTTGGTACTACAAAAGTTACCACTGCTCAAGAAAATGAGGGTAAGAAAGTAATTTTGTATTTGTGTGCTAAAATTGATTGTCTTTTGTTTTTGTAGGTGAGAGCTTGTTGTCAAGAATTCAAGGTAATTCAGATGGTCAAAGTAACTTCAATTTGATACTACAGAAGTTATCAATACTAAAAAATGATGGTTAAGTAGTAATTCCATATTTGTTGGCTAAAATTACAAATACACACTGGTTTATTTTTTATTGAGATTATCAGAATAGTTGATGTTTGATACTACAAAAGTTGGTAAGAGAGTGATTTTGTATTTGTTTGCTGAAATCAAATGTCATATAACTGCTATTATAGTGTTTGCATGAAGTAAGCTAAAACATAGTAACATTTTATGTTACCTAACCATCAGGCTCGCTCGCCATTTGTGCTCAAGCACACCACTAGTTTATTTATTTATTTGTATATATGTATGGACGTATGTATGTCATTTTGTACTTTGACCCTCGCGTTTTTGTGTTAGTTATGTGGTCGACCCCGTCCCAAATTGCACTAAACAGAATCCTCTGGTTTATCGATCAGTACCCGTATCACCCTAGAAATTGAATTGTTTACCGTTTTGAATTCTTTTACGGGTGCAGTTAAAACTTGAAAACTTAAGGGACTTCCATTTCTATTCGAGTTAGTGGCGGTGGTAAGTCAATGCGCTCTTTGTCATGGTTATAAGCGGTGCGCAACAGTATTACTTGAAAATACATTGTCCACTAGACTACTGCGAAGGTAAGTCTGTGTAGGTGCATGTCCAGTTGTGTCAAAGCATTGTGTGTTACAACCACTACTTAGCTAAAGAATATCACAAAGAAAACTTTTAAATAACGTGTATTGTTGTTGTTTTTTTGTTTTCCTTCCAAGCAGCTGCAGAGAGTTGTTACTATGGCACTGAAATCCCTTTACCTTGTATGCTAAATTTAAAAACTGGACCTTATTTTCAGTAGCTTCAGTGTTAGAAGTCAAAATCATCCATATAAAAATAGTATAGTCTTTAGGCTCGCTCGCCATTTGTGCTCAAGCACATCACTAGTAACCCAACGTAATAACTATGAACACAGGTGATATGGAAAAATATTGCCCTAAGCCACATCCTGTTTACTTTAATGCATTTTCTATGTGGCAACAGTTATCAGGCTCTGTTCAGTACCTAATAAATACATATAACATATACCCAATTTTGCATTATCCACCCCTAATACTGTCTTGCTCGCTACGCTCGCTCGCCAATAAATAAATAAACAAACATCCCCGATTTTCAATTGTGTTACCCCTGTAAGTGTCTCGCTCGCTACGCTCGCTCGCCGATTATCGTAAATTGAATAGTGTCACAATCTATAATCCATTCTACACGCCCTCAACTGAAGAAGTAGTATCTAGCTTAGGTCAAGCCAACTGTTTGTCAAAGATGGATCTCGCAAAGGGGTTCCACAAGGTGCCCGTGGCAACAGATTCCAAAGACAAAACAACATTCAGCTGCAAGTTTGGGAAATTCAGATATCTTCGCATGCCGTTTGGGCTGCATAATGCTCCCTCAACTTTTCAAATTATGATGCAACGTTGTCTTAAAGACCTTGAATTATTCTCTAGTCCATATATTGATGATGTGGTTGTGTTTTCTAACTCTTGGCCTGATCATCTGCACCACTTATTTCAAGTTATGTCTAGACTTAACAAATATGGTCTCATGGTGAAAATCTCTAAGCGCTTGTGGGGCTGCAAGTCATTTGAACTTCTTGGCTATATTGTTGGAGAAGGACAATTATCGATTCCAAAAGCAAGAATTCACTCATTTCTATCGTATGTTCGACCTCACACAAAGAAGCAGTTATGAAGTTTCATTGGACTCTGGCTGCTATAGAAAGTTTGTCCCTTTTTTTGCTGATTTATGTGTTAGTTTGAATCATGCTCTGACTATTACCCAACCTGACATTATTGTGTGGTCAACGACTATGACAGAGTCATTTCATTCTATCATTTCTAATATCTGTCAACAAAATATTTAACTATTCCTAATGTCGGGGCGTAACTCCCTACACAATAACAAATGCACTTAGAAGAGCGGTAGCTTCACAAATGCACTTAGTAGTGTTCGAAGGACCAGATCACTGAAGTGATCAAAAGTAAAGTTAACCTGAACAGGCTGATCAGTTAGTTATAGGTAATTAGAATAGACGCAAGGTAACTTGATCTTTACAATAACTGACAAAAAAAAACAACTGAAAGAACGAGAATAAATAAACAAATTATAACTTGGAAACGGAGTTCCGAACATCGACGATTGACGAACATCGACGAAATACGACAGAAATAATAATTCAATAAGTGGGATAATGAAAGAAAATGATACTACAACAGGCGAATGAATAAGTAAATGGATAAGTGAAATAATGATAACAGTTATTTGATGGCTGCTTCTTGACATCAGGGAGGAAAACTTGAAGAGACTGCTCAGCTGGCCTGAACATACTCCGGGGGCGAAAGCTGGTCCTCTACCAGCAGGACCAGTCTGTGGCGGGCAGTTATCGATCCTTTACCAACTCATCAAAGAACTTTCACCTCAGACGATCATTACCACACACATGCTGTATCACCGGTCATACTGGGTTTGTGACTTTGTCGTTTCTCTTTTGTTGTTTGTAAGTAAGAAGTGGTATACCCACGCTTCATTGGTGACCTCGACGCCCGGACATTGAACTCGCTATGTCTGTCGAAATTGAAGACGCTTCAACGGAGGAATCGAGAATGCCTGCTGCTGCCGACATTTCTGCGGTAACGGTCAACCTCAAACTTCCGGCATTTTGGCCTTCTGACCCGGAAATATGGTTCGCGCAAGTGGAAGCCCAGTTCGCCTGCAGACGCGTCACAGCCCAGCGGTCTAAGTTTGACCACGTTATCTCTTCCCTTGCTCCCGAATACGCTGCCGAGGTACGCGACTTAGTACTTAGACCGCCCGGGGAACGCCCCTACGAAGTCCTGAAGGAGCAGCTCATACGTAGAACCGCCGCTTCTGAGCAACGGAGGCTTCAGCAACTTTTCACTTCAGAAGAGTTAGGTGACCGCAAGCCCACACAACTCCTCAGAAGAATGCAACAGCTCATTGGAGATCGCCCAGGTATTGCAGATAGTTCCTTTTTGAGAGAACTGTTCCTACAGAGGTTACCACCCAACGTGAGGATGGTCTTGGCGTCCACTCCAGAAACTTCAAGCCTAGACAAGCTAGCTGAGTTGGCTGACAAAGTTTTGGAGGTAGCCGCACCCGCTGTATCTGCCGTCAAACTCCCTTCAGAAGTATCTACTGAGATAGAACAGCTACGTACTGAAGTCTCTCGCCTGCAGAAACTTGTTCACTCACTAGATCAGCGCTCCCGTTTTTCTCGTTCAAATTCTTCCTCTTCACGTCACGGCTCTTCACCTTCACATCGCTCTCCTACACCGACCCCTCCTGCGTCAGATGCACCCTCACTGTGTTGGTATCATGCCAAATTTGGGGAACAAGCTAGAAGATGCAGATCTCCTTGTGACCGTCAGTTAAACGACCAGGCCAGACCCTAGGGGCGACGGGTGTACCTGGCCTTCCATATAGTCGCCTCTTTTACATACACGACAACTCCACTAGTTTCCGTTTCCTAGTTGACACTGGGGCTGAGGTTAGCATTGTGCCTCCGGCCCGCACTGACCGTAATCGACGAGGGAATTTCTGCCTTCAAGCCGTCAATCGAACAGATATTGCGACCTATGGTCAACGCTCTCTCTCACTCGACCTCGGCCTCCGCCGTACCTTCAGATGGGTGTTTGTCATTGCTGACGTGAACCAGCCCATCCTAGGTGCCGACTTCCTACGACACTTTGGTCTTGCAGTGGACGTTCGTAACGGCAAGCTGTTGGACACCACTACAAAGTTGCAGGTCAATGGAATCATGAGTTCATCGCCCCCCGTGGCCCCGGCTATCGTGCTACCTGTCCCAACCGATACGTGTTATTCTCGCCTACTAGCAGAATTTCCGACTGTTACGCAAGCGCCATTCCGTAACCAGCCAGTAAAGCACCATGTTTCACATCACATCACAACCACAGGTCCTCCAGTGTCTGCACGCACTCGTCGACTCTCTCCGGAACGACTTAAAATAGCACGTCAAGAATTTGATCACATGTTGGAACTTGGCATCATTAGACCCTCCTCGAGTAACTGGTCCTCACCGTTACACATGGTGCCGAAGAAGACAGAAGGCGACTGGAGACCATGTGGCGATTATCGAAGTCTCAACAATTCAACTGTACCTGATCGATACCCCATCCCACATCTCCAAGATTTCACAGTTTCACTCCAAGGAACCACTATCTTTTCGCATATTGATCTAGTGCGAGCGTATCATCAGATCCCAGTAGCGCCCGAGGATATCCCCAAGACTGCAATCACGACTCCGTTTGGTCTTTTCGAATTCTGCCGTATGCCCTTCGGGTTGAGAAACGCTGCCCAAACCTTTCAACGTTTCATAGATGAAGTCCTTCGTGGGTTGCACTTCTGTTTCGGCTACATCGATGACCTGCTCATCGCCAGTCACTCCCCAGATGAACACCTTCATCATCTTCGCTTGGTTTTGGAACGACTTGAAGCTCATGGCATTGTGATCAATGTTGCTAAGAGTGTGTTTGGTGCATCGTCCCTGCATTTCCTCGGTCACTTGGTAGACTCAACTGGCATTCGTCCACTAGAGGACAAGGTCCAAGCGATTCAGGATTTTCCCCAACCGACCACTACTCGTAAACTTCGGGAATTCTTGGGACTCATTAACTTTTATCGTCGTTTTATTCCACACTGCGCCTCTATTCTCTCTCCACTCACCTCTCTGCTCAAGAACCATGGGCGCCCTTCAGACACCCTTGAATGGACAGACGCTGCTTCAGCTGCATTCACTGAGGCTAAGAATGCCCTGGCCAACGCCACACTGCTGTCACATCCTACGCCTGACGCTCCTACTTGTGTCATGACCGACGCCTCGGATGTGGCAGTGGGTGCTGTGCTGCAGCAGTATCGCGATAGTCAATGGTGCCCTATTGCCTTCTTCTCTAAGTGCCTCAAGCCAGCCGAGACGCGGTACAGTACTTTCGATCGGGAACTTCTCGCAGTATATCTTTCCATCACTCATTTTCGTTATTTCTTAGAAGGCAGGGAATTCTACGTCCTCACAGATCACAAGCCATTGACCTATGCTCTATCTACTCGTCCAGATCGTCATTCACCGCGACAGATGCGTCACCTGGATTTCATCTCTCAGTTCACAACTGATCTTCGTTATGTACAGGGCTCACACAACTTAGCTGCCGACGCCTTATCGAGAATCACTGCTAACGCATTGCACACCGGAGACACAGCCCCGGTAGTGGATTTCAGGCTCTTAGCAGCAGCTCAGGCAGGTGACCCGGATCTGCCAAGAATCCAGGCTGATACGTCCCTTCAACTTCAGCACATTCCTCTAGCTCTGTCTGATGGCGCCACCATATTGTGTGATGTCTCCACTGGAACTCATCGCCCGTACGTTCCTGAGAGTTCTCGCAGAGCAATCTTCAACTGTCTGCATTCTGTCGCTCACCCTGGAATTCGGGAGACCCAGCGTTTGGTGACAAGTAGATTCGTGTGGCCTGGAATCAACATGGATGTGCGGAACTGGGCTCGCTCCTGTGTGAAGTGTCAACGCTCCAAAGTTCATCGCCACAACACTGCTCCACTCGGCACCTTTTCCAAGCCAGATGTTCGCTTTGACAAGATTCACATTGATCTTGTTGGTCCACTTCCTCCTTCGAATGGTTGTGTGTACATACTCACCTGTGTCGATCGCTTCACACGATGGCCAGAAGCCATTCCCATTCCAGACAGTACAGCCGACACAGTAGCCCGTGCATTTGTGCATACGTGGATATCTCGCTTTGGTACTCCTTCTACAGTAACAACTGATCGTGGACGTCAGTTCGAGTCGCACCTGTGGAAGGCTTTCACGAGGCTCCTTGGTACCAAGCACTTACGTACAACAGCCTACCATCCCATGTCTAATGGACTCGTTGAACGGTTACACCGCCAGTTAAAAGCTTCTATCAAGTCCTATCCTCATCCTGAACATTGGACAGAGGCACTTCCCCTGACCTTGTTGGGAATTCGCTCTTCTCTCAAGGAGGACATAGGTTGCACTTCTGCTGAACTAGTTTATGGTACTACATTACGTTTGCCTGGAGAATTCTTCGTCTCTGCTACTGATGAGCTCAACACTGACCCTGGCAGTTACGTCATGGAGCTCAAGCGGGCTATGCAATCTTTGCGTATGACGAACTCCCGTGTGCACTCTTCCCCTCAATCCAGCATCAGTGGTGATCTATTCTCGGCACCTTATGTCTTTGTGCGTCATGATGCAGTCAGGAAGCCACTCCAGCCGCCCTACGATGGTCCGTTTAAAGTTTTGCGTCGTACAGACAAGTATTTTCTTCTGGACCTCAACAGCCGCCAGGACACAGTATCTGTCGACCGACTCAAAGTGGCTCACTTAGACCCCTCCACTGCTGTCACTTCGTCACCACCAAACTCGAACTCATCCAATTCGGATATCGCCACGCCCTTACCTACACCCCAACCAACCACCCCAAGTGCGACACGTTCTACGAGGTCAGGACGTCATGTGCATTGGCCTTCCCACCTGGCCAGCTACATCCACTAATCGTTCACTTCTTGTTCACTGGAGGGGGAGTACTGTGGCGGGCAGTTATCGATCCTTTACCAACTCATCAAAGAACTTTCACCTCAGACGATCATTACCACACACATGCTGTATCACCGGTCATACTGGGTTTGTGACTTTGTCGTTTCTCTTTTGTTGTTTGTAAGTAAGAAGTGGTATACCCACGCTTCAAGTCTATTGGTTGATCTTCTGAAAATCTTTCCCTGGCAAATTAAATCAACTGTCCTCACCAGACCATCTTCTCCTGGATAAGTTTGTTCAACACGAGCTAGTGGCCAAGTTCGATGAACCAGAGTCTCATCCTTGATGATCACAACATCCCCTTTCTTAAAATTCCTGGAGGTATGTTGCCACTTACTTCTAGCTTGCAAAGATTGAAGGTATCTGGCACTCCATTGTCGCCATAGGTCTGTATGAAGAGACTTAACAAGGTTCCATCTTCTCAAAATTGGAATTTTGTGAAGATCAGTTGGTGTAGGAGGAGCTTTAAGAGGCCGACCAATAAGAAAATGTCCTGGTGTGAGTGCACAAGATCCATCAGATTCCATGGAATCAACTCATAGGCCGACTATTCATGATTGCTTCAGCTTCAGTCAGAATAGTATGAAGCTCTTCAAAAGTTAGCAAGTGTGGAGCGACTAGTTTCCTTAACAAAATTTTCATAGCCTTGACTCCAGCCTCCCAAAGTCCACCAAAATGTGGAGCCCTGGGTGGTGATAGGTGCCACTGAATGTGGGAGTTGGTAGTGAGGTGAGATATTCCGATTTTTGTAGCTTTAGCTGTAAGCAGTTTCTGTAGCTCTTCTAATTCGTGCTTAGCTCCCAAGAAGTTGGACCCGTTATCGGTATATATGTGTGAGGGAGAACCTCGTCTACAACAAAACCGGTTGAGAGTAGCGAGAAATGCCCCGGTAGTTAAATCAGAGCAAAGTTCCAAATGAACTGCACGAGTTACAAAACACACGAAAATAACTCCATAAACTTTAACTTTCGTAGGCTTTCTAGGATTGCCACGTCTAATAATAAACGGGCCTGCAAAATCTATTCCCGTTCTGTCAAATGGAGGGCAAATTGCGTTCTGGAGGCAGGTAGATTACCCATTCTCTGGTGCATTGTTCTTGCATAAGCCCGCTGACAGGTAACGCACTGACGGCTTACAAGTTTTAAAAAAGCTTTAACTCCTGGTATGTAATAGTCTTCTGCCAAATTAGCCATAAGTGTTGATGTTCCTGGATGTTTGTACTGGTAATGCAGAGTACGAAGCAAAAGTTTGGTTAAAGGAGATTTGAGGCTTAAAAGCAAATGAGACTTGGTGTGCGGAAAATTCTTTCCATTTCTGACTCGCCCCCCAACGTGCAAGAGCTGATCGGCGGTCAAACGTACATCCATTCTTGAGAGAGGATTTGATTTGGGAAGCGACTTTCCTGCTCGAATTAACTTGAGAGTCTCACAGTAGATGTGTTCCTGAGACTTTCGTAGCAGAAAGGTTCTGGCAATAGCTGATTCCTCAGAGGTAAGAACAGATGATAGACATTGATTCTCCTTAGCACAGCGACAGTTGTTAATAAACCGTTTAATCCAGGCCATAACTCGAACGAGACGATGGAACGATGACAGTCGAGTCCATAGTGGAAAGGTATGTGGTTCACTCTGAACAGTTGAAGCAACAGCACGTAGGTCAAGCAAATTCTTTGAAATGGTACAATTTTGAAGTAGTGGCCATTCAGAAGGTGGTCCATTAAGCCATGAAGGTCCATACCACCAAAGAGAGGAATTGATGAGCTGTTGAGGAGAAACTCCACGGCTGGCAAGATCAGCTGGGTTGTCTTTTGAAGCTACATGTCTCCATCTAAGTGGAGGTACCATTTCTTGAATAGCTGCAACCCTGTTAGCAACAAAAGTTTTGAGAGAGGAAGGTACTTTACGAATCCAACACAAAGTTATTGTTGAATCAGTCCAAGCAAATACATTGGAAGAGGGTATGCCCAAGTCTGATGCTACAGTCATGAGAAGTTTGCTCAGTAAATGAGCAGCAGAGAGTTCCAAGCGAGGAATTGTAACTGGTTTGAGAGGAGTAACACGAGCTTTGGAGGTAACTAAGGTAATTGTAACTTCAGAATTTGAGTATACAGTTCTGAGGTAAATAACAGCACCATAAGCAGAGTTGGAAGCATCCGAAAAACCATGAAGTTGCTGATTCAAAATAGGTAAGTTCAGAGGGATCAAACGTCTGTCCACAGGGTGTGCAGACAGATGATGTAAGTGGAGAGTCCACTCTTTCCAGAGGTTGGAGATATCCTCAGCTAAAGGTGTATCCCAATCTAGCTTCAAAGTCCACAATTTTTGCAGTAAAATCTTTCCTTGAATGATAACTGGTGAAAAGAGACCAAGGATATCAAAAACCTTGGCCACAGTTGAGGCTACAACACGTTTTGTTGGAGTTTCATCTTGTAATAGGGGGGAAGGTACAGATATATGAAATTGGTCACTGTTTACATTCCAATGTATTCCCAAAGTTTTGGAACTATTGAGTGGATCTTGAATGTTCAAATCAGAAGTTTCAACAAGATGATCAGGTATGGTTTCAATAAACTCAGTTGAATTGCTCCTCCACTTTCTAAGAATCATTCCAGCTGAATGAAGGAGATCACAGAGCTGCTGTCGAAGAATATCAGCTTCTTGAACGGTGGGAGCCCCAGACAAACAGTCATCGACATAAAAGGAGGACAGAATGACTTCGGAGGCAATCGGGTAAGTAGTCCTAGCATTTTCCGCGATCTGACGGAGGACCTGAGTCGCAATAAACGGGGAAGACTTGACGCCAAAGGTAAGTCGCTTCATACGAAAGTCCTCAATTTCCCCACTACTTCCTCTTTGTAGAAAGCGGTGAAAGTCTCGTTCCTGAACCTGCAGTACTATTTCCCGAAACATCTTCGAAATGTCTGCTGTAACTGCTATGCGATGTAGTCGAAATCGGTGTAAGACTGTCGTTAATTTCGGGTACAAATTGGGGCCAGAAAGCAAGAGGTCATTGAGCGACACTCCAGTTGAAGACTTAGCTGAGGCATCAAAAACAGCTCTAAGCTTGGTCGTTGTGGACGATTCCTTAACAACACCGTGGGTAGGCAAATAAAACATATCTGTTGCAGGTTTAGAAAGATTGTTTGAAGGAACCTTTTCGGCATGATCTAAATCGACATATTCTTTCAAAACAGCTTCAAAATCGGACAGTTTTCCTTTCTTGCTTAGAGAGCGTTCGTTTTGAAGGAAGCGTCTCACAGCAGTAGACCTCGACTCACCCAAGGATGGTGGATTAACAACTCGAGGCAAAGCTACAGCAAATCTGCCGTCTGGTGAAATAACGTGAGTATCGTGAAAATGAGCAACAGCTTGAGCATCATCCTGGGAGAGATGCTTGGTGGATACATCTGGTGACTGATCCAAAGTCCACATACTTTGTAGCAGAGAATCAAGTGGGTCTTCCTTGCCCTGTACTCTAAGAATAGATGTAGGTAATGAAACATCAGGAATAGCTCCTCCTAATGTCCATCCAAAGAGAGTATTATTGGCTATTGTTGCACCATCAGTAGAATGACAGGGTGGACCTCTTGAGCATCTTCCACAATCAGCAATTCCTAAGAGAAGATCTATCTCTCCTCCTAAATGAGGATCAGCAATAGGAGACTTATTCTGGATGCATGGTATCTTTAGCAAACATTGAGGGTTTCTGGGTGGTTGGAGTGACTGCAATTTAGGCACAACATGGCACTTGATTGAGACAGAATCATGGTGATTGGTTTGGTAAACTGACTTGAGAGTAACTTCAACATACGAACGACTGACTGCTCCTCCTGTTACACCAGCAATCTGAAGTCTTTGATGATGCCTCTTAGCGCTAAGACTGGAAGCTAGTCTCTCAGAGATGAGAGTGATAGAGGCACCACTATCAAGTAGAGCTCTGGCCCTTTGCCTGTAGCTACCACTGCTAACAAGAGCAATTGCTGTGGAGAGAAGAGCAATTTGAGGTGTGTTGACATGGCTAACGTTACCTTCCTCATTTGTAGTGGTGGTTACAACACTTGAACTAGTTGCTGTAGGTGGTTGGTTGGTTGAAGTTTGTTGATTATTACTTGAAGATTGTTGGTTAGTTGAAACTTGCTGGGTAGTTGAAGGCTGCTGGTTAGTTGGAGTTTGCTCTCGGTGGAGAAGAGTATGGTGTCTAGCTCCACAGGATCGACAATTATGAGTTGACTGACAGTCCTTCAAATTATGGGCATGGCTTAAACAGTTGAAACAGAATTTGTGTTCTTTTACTGCCTTATGTCTATGTAGAGGATCCCAACTTAAAAAGGTTTGACACTTAGCAAGAGAGTGTCCCTCATGTCCACAAACCGCACATTTAAACAAGTTAGTGCCAACTTTGTAGACTGGACGACTCTTCTGCACAGGAGTAGGTGCTGATGAATATGATTTCTTAGTTTGTTGGTTAGAGGTAAGAGGTTTGAAAGAAGTATCATCATCCAGGCTAAACTCTCTTTTCCTAAAGAAATCCAGAACATCTCGAATAGTTGGTGGGTCGGTAAAATCAGAGGCATAGGTAGACCATTCATGCTTCATACTCTTATCAAAGCGCTCTGTTACAACCGTAGCTAAAAACTGTTCGAGGGTATTGCCATTACAGCGTTCGAGGCCCCTGAGGTGCATTTCCCAGGTTTCCCGCATACGTCGAAGACTCTTACGGTCATAGGTGTAGTTGTCGTTAGCTAGAATAGCTTTGACGTGATGGGGATAGACTAGACGTGGGCGACCGTAGGCGTCCTCGAGAGATTGTAGAGCAGCCTTGTAGCCATCCTTGCCAGTAGACGCAAATTGTACAATACGTCTGGATTCCTCACTGGACATAGCTTTCAAGAGATGGCACGACTTTTCCTCATCGATGAGGCCGTGGCCATGTTTGTCGATAGCCGCGGTAAAAAGTAGTTTAAAATCAATCCAGTCGATAGGTTTTCCGGAGAATTTGGGAAGATCAAGGGTTAACTTAGAAGAGTTCTGGACAATAGGTTTCATATACACCTCGGAAGGAAGGTCATGACACTTATTAGATTTGTCAAACTCCTTCTGAGCTGTGGAAATTTGTTCATTGATGTCTTTCATTGTGGCAGATATTTCGCCACGGAGCCTACTAATTTCTCCATCAGATGAATAGAACAAAGAATCTTTTCTAAACTCAGAAATCTGTAATTTTAGTGTTTTAAACTCAGAAAGGATGACCGGTGAAGAAGGTGTTTCAAGGTCTAGGAGTGCAGACAAGGATTCTAGAATTACAAAACCAGTAGAGTAAATATGTACTTTTTCCATAAGAATCTTTAGCCTTTGAATGGAAGCATTGTTCTCTGAGCGGACAATTTCACCTTGAGCTACCTCTTCCTCAAGATTGAAGTCAGTCAGCTCACTGGACAGTTCTTCATACCTCTCTTGCAGGGTATCGAATAGTGAAGATAAGCGGGTGGCTTCCTCCAGTCGGTCTTTAACGTCTCCAGGGCGAATGGAGGCAAGCGGTGTGTCGAGCAGAGAACGAATCGCTGCGTCCATCCTTGTCAACTGTCCCTTCCGGCTAGTCCTCTTGGCACGGACCTTAGCCGGGTCCATTAGAGCTTGTATTTGCTTGATTTCCTCTTCCAAGGCAAGAGACATTGTGGTAGAGTCCACGAAGAAACTAAGGTGAGGTAGAAGCGAGGTGAAGAGGTTAGGTACGAAGTTAAACGAAAATGGTTAGGTCAAAAAGTTGTCAAAAAGGTTAGATACGAAGTTGACGAAAAGTTGATGAACGAAGTGAAGGTTGGTAAACAGTTGTTATGGTATGACAAAATGAGGGAGAGCTAGGTGAGGTTCGTCTTCCAAATTAGGGGTATCCGGCTCGAAGGACCAAAAATTATGTCTGGGCGTAACTCCCTACACAATAACAAATGCACTTAGAAGAGCGGTAGCTTCACAAATGCACTTAGTAGTGTTCGAAGGACCAGATCACTGAAGTGATCAAAAGTAAAGTTAACCTGAACAGGCTGATCAGTTAGTTATAGGTAATTAGAATAGACGCAAGGTAACTTGATCTTTACAATAACTGACAAAAAAAAACAACTGAAAGAACGAGAATAAATAAACAAATTATAACTTGGAAACGGAGTTCCGAACATCGACGATTGACGAACATCGACGAAATACGACAGAAATAATAATTCAGTGGGATAATGAAAGAAAATGATACTACAACAGGCGAATGAATAAGTAAATGGATAAGTGAAATAATGATAACAGTTATTTGATGGCTGCTTCTTGACATCAGGGAGGAAAACTTGAAGAGACTGCTCAGCTGGCCTGAACACCTAATAAGGATGATAAATTTGTTGTGTCTGTAGTTAGATGTGAACAGGACTGCGAGCCCATGCTCCTGTGACCTATCTTTGTTGGCTTTCCATCTAAACTAATTTTCCTGCTTAATTATTTATTATTTATTTATTATTTACCTACCTATTTATTTCCCCATTATCTATTTACCCACGTACTTAATTATTTATTTACCTATTAATCTACCTATTTATGTATCTACCTATTTATTATTTATTATTATCTATTATTTATCTATTTAATCCACTTATCTTAATATCATTTCAAACCTCTCCCAATCTATTCCTACATATTGTGGGTTGTTCACCCATTCACCCACCCACCTATCAACACCTTCGCTGGAGGCAAACACCCAGACTGTTGAAAGGGCTCAATCCCTTTTTATATTCTTTGTCTATTGTTGCTTTTAATTTCCTGTCATGTTGTTGTAATCTGTAGACCAGCATATATATGTAGCTGGTACACCATTACTGTTTCAGTCTTGTATTGCTTGAAGGCCCACAAAGCCGAGAAATTACAATTATAACCAAAAACTCTGTCAATACTAAGTTGAAGCACCTGGCTTGGTCAATTCTGAACTTGACTTCTTTAGTCCTGTTCACATCTAACTACTCTGTAGTTTGAGAAGACGGAGAATTACCTGTCACATTCTACTCCCGATAACTGCTCCATTGAGAAAGGAAGTACAGTGCTACCGAACTGGAAGCACTTGCCCTGCAGTGTTCAGTCAAGCACTTTCAATAGTACCTGTTTGGAAAGTATTTTACAATGCTGACAGATCACAAGGCCCTGGTGAACTTGTTTGACTCAGCTATTCTCAACAATCATCTCAGGCATTGGAGAATTTAACTTCCAGACTATGACTTCAATATTGTCTACCGCCCTGGTCAGGACAATCATGTTCCAGATGCTCTGTCACGCCAAGGCTGGGACCCCTGAATTTCTTCATAGATATTTTACATTATGGTTTTGTTTCTCCATGTATTTTCCTATGTTTATTTTATGTTTAACCACTCTTATCTTATTTCTAATTACATTCAACCTTTGTGTTCATTTACATTTGTGTCCATTTATTCAAATATCTTCTTCCCATCTTGTATTACATTCCCTCATCATCCTTACCTCTAGTTCTATACACTATTTTTCCTAATACCATTTCAGTTGTTGTACTTTCAAAGACTAAACTCTTTATACACCTTAAAAGTTGACCCTCCAGGAGATTGGGAGCCCAAGCAACTCTATACTAAGGACTATATATATATATGACTCAGAACATTAGACCACTTAGTGGCGCTTGTTGACTACAAAACATAAAACAATTAATGGCTAATGATGCTGACAACATAACTTATTACTTAAACATAAAACAATGAGTGCCAAGGATATCACAAGTAGCACCTTTTCATAGGATTAGTGTATAAAAAGACACATTCCTTTCAGGAATCCAAAGTTGTACAGGCTTGCAATGAGGTAACTCTCCATGCCACCACTGATTCTAGTCTACCACAATAAGTGAATAGAGGTACTCTCCTGAAATGGCTGCAAGTAGCCAGCCCATAGTGATAGACCTTGTAGATAAACTACTGTGGAAGAAATTCAACGATGTAGGCAATGAGATGATGATACTGTCACATCAAGGAGTGTAAGCAGAGCCATCTTTGAAATATTCTAATTTGATTAAGGCATATAGTTATTATATTTTAGGAAATTAATACCTAAAGTCAGGGTCATAATTTCTGGTTTAAATCCTGCTAACTATTATGGTGTCTACTTCTCCATTGTTCCTGAAGACTCATATGAGTATGGATTACTTGATAATGAATGGATAAAGGAATATGCATCCACAAAGAAACAAAACAAGGAAAGGCAAATGTTGGTGCATGGAGACTCACCTAACACTGGTCGATTCTGGATGAGTAAACCAATCAGCTTCGAAAATGCTATAATCAGTCATTATGATACTGCCATCGACACTGTAAGTATTTAAGATTACCATGAGGATTATTATCTTGTGCTACAGTATTATAATATTATTGTGTTTCTATATCACAGATTCTGCTACATCTTAGGCACAAGTATCATGTGGAAATTGTGATAGTGCCACTCCATCAAACACAAACTACTAGTCGGCTATCATTCCCACTTGAAGAGACCACTTTCATTACTGTAACTAAGAAGTACAGAAATCCTGACATAAAAACGTTGAAGCAGTATACCAGGATGTGGGAAAAAGGAGATGTGTCCGAAACCACTCTTTATCAATACCTACAAATTCCACACTCACTCCCATCATGTAACTCACTTAATGTTTCAAGTCCTACATTTACTCAACTAGACTCTTCCATTTCACACCAGTCTTTTTCACAACTGGACTCTTCCATTCTACCACCATCTTCTCCACATTTGCCTCTACCTGATTCTTCTAATTTATCACCACCATCTTCTTTATTTCCATCTCGACTGGATTCATCTATTCCACAACCGTTCTTTTCATTTCCATCTCAGCTGGACTCTTCTATTCCGACACGATCATGGTCACTTCCATATCAACTGGCTTCTTCTATTCCACAACCATCCTTCCCACTTTCACATCAAGTGGATTCTTCTATTCCACAATCAGACTTTTCTCAGCTTGATTCTTATATTTTACAACCATCCTTTCCATCTCAGCTGGACTCTTCTATTCCGACACGATCATGGTCACTTCCATATCAACTGGATTATTCTATTCCACAACCATCCTTCCCACTTTCACATCAAGTGGATTCTTCTATTCCACAATCAGACTTTTCACTTCCATCTCAGCTTGATTCTTATATTTCACAACCATCCTTTCCATCTCAGCTGGACTCTACTATTCCAAGACGATCATTATCACTTCCATATAAACTGGATTCTTCTATTCCACAACCATCCTTCCTACTTTCACATCAAGTGGATTCTTCTATTCAACAATCAGCCTTTTCACCTCCATCCCAACTGGACTCTTCTATTCCACAACCACCATTTCCACTTCCAGAACTCGAGGCTTCTATTCCACAACCATCCTTCTCATTTCTACCTCAATTGGACTGTTCTATTCCACATCCATCCTCTTCACTTCCTTATCAATAAGATTTGTCTATTCGATTACTGTTTTTCCACTTTAGACTCTAATGGAACTGATCCCACTTACCCCAAATCTATTATACCTTGATTAAAAGATATATGTAGAGATACTACAGGTGGAAGTAGAAAAGAGAGAAAACATTCGAATAGTTCCAATAGTTAGCTTCATGCATTTTCTATATTGTGGTCTTATATATTATCTTGCTTACATAGCAAACAAACAACTATAGTGAAATACCCTTCCCCACATGCTCACTACAGAGAACAAGGAACATATTAGATTATTAACTATAATTAGCCTACCTTGCCATTCACTATTCATGCTTCTCACATTTCACCCTATTCACTACCATTGCTTCTTCCCATGTACACTAACTCACCACCCTTGTATGCTCTCATCACACACAATTCCTGTTAGGTTTTATATATATTAGCCAACCCAACTTGTAAAGTTCAGTTCAGATTGCATAAGCATTATTTGACATCTTGTGAGATACCTACTCCTCTCTGCTTAGAATTAAAACTCTAGCTTGGGTCCAGGGTTTGAAGGAACTCGATTTGATCGCTGAGAATCTTCTGTTGCACATTCAGAACTCTGGTGGTGGCGCTATTTTATTTCATCTCTACGTGTCACACCACAACAACAACAACAAATAAACAATGGAACATCTAGATGTATATGATCATTTTCTTTCGTTTTCTCTTCATTTTTGTTGTAGTTGCTAAAGAGTCCACGATGATTGCATGATCTTGCTCCCTACTCTAGGCTGTTCTTATTAAAACCATTTTTATATTTACGTAACAACTTGTTAAACAGTTAATAAAGTCGCAGATGGGATATTAGTATGATGTAAAAGTTAATGTGTCAGTTCAATGTTGTCTGCTTTGTCATAATGAACATGCACCAAAATGGCGCCATAGATGCTCTACTTTTATCAGGACCATCACATCTTCTCTCTTTACCCAAGAAGCCAGAGTAACCTAATGACAGCAGTAGTTCAATATCAACTGTGTTGTTCTGTAGTTATAGCTCTGATAATTGTGATAAGCAGCTTTGTTTATTTGTTTTGCAAATAGAATTTAATTCATGAGCCAATCAATATTATAAAATTCAATTACAAGTTTTAATAAAGGAATATACTCTGTGCCCCTCCCCCCAAGCCATAAATCAGAGGGAGGGGGGGGGGGGGGGCATGCCCCCTACATGCCCCCTGCCCCAGACACCCACTTTGATCTCGTTGTATAGAAAATGGGCGCATGGCTATTGGACTGTAACCTGAGCAACCTAGTGCAGTTCACTTCAGTACTTGAATGCTAATCGTACGAATAGTCGTCCTGCGTGCAGCAACGCTCTTCAAATCGAAATATGGTAAAGGGTCTACAAATAAGTTACACTTTTAAGGTCAAAGGTGAGGTACAACCCCGGTGTTTGTGGTAAACAACCAACTGAATCGTTACCGTTGCTAGCACTAAATACAATGTGGAAGGTTCTTGTAGCTAGGCTTTTGAAGTAAGTTAATGTAATTAGCAACAAAGCATTTAGTTTAGTAATTTTACCACTTAGTCAATTTCTGGAAGGATTAAAAAAATAAGTTGACTCTAGCAGTTATTGTTGCTGGGTGATAATCTACAATTAAACGTAGCTATTTATAACTACATGTGCAGTACCTTATGAATTATATAGCTTTAATGTAGTAAAGAAAATGAGGTAGAAAACTACTGATGCATTTTGATATTAAAAATTGTTAGGCTGTGACGAGCTTTATAATATTCACCAGACATTTCAAAGGCTCACTTGGTTAGGTATTGCTGACTACAGAGATGAGAATTTATTGGATGGAAGCAAATTGCAATCAATTGTTCTTAAATCATTATGTTATTTTTGTTTGTTCATTTCAATGGAATCTTCTCAGATGTTCACTCATTTAATTACTAGCTACTTAAATGGTTTTGATTGTTAACAATTATCAAAACAAATTAAATCAGGTTGTCTCTGACATCTGATTTTACAGATGCAGTTTGGTCTTACAAACTTACAGGAGTTTGTGCTTATCAAACTAAAATCTAGAAGTAAACATTTAACGCTGCATTTACACAGCTTTTTAGGCTTCCTTTCAGTTATTGTTGTTTTTTCGGATACTAAAGCAATAATCAATTATTAATTTATCCTTAGAAATGCTTGTTGTTGTTTTTTCAAGTCAAATAGTTGCCTCAAGTGGTTACTATTGGCATTGAAAACCCTTGACTATACATAGTTTATAAATTTGGCCGTTTTTTTTTTTTTAGCTGGAGTACTTTTGGTCAGGAAGCATGCTAAGTCATTTAGGATGGTTTATTGTAGATAAATACCTACTACGGAAGCTACCACTACATTATATAAGTCGAGGTAAGAACTTAATTCCATAAAAGTAAACAGTCAAAAGCTACAGACTTATATAGCTAACTATATTGGGTCACAAATGGACTGTAGCTATATGATGCCTTCCTAACTTCAAGCAAACTAAACAAATGTACATCCAATCTCTAAACTTTCTTTCACTTTTTTAAATGAGCATAGAGTTTCGTATGAAAGGTAAATGAGCTTTAAGAGTCTATAACTATCTGTGAATGAATAGATAAATATAATGATTGTCAAAGCTTAGTATTCACACTGAGAGTGACTGACTGAATCACAAATAACTGAAGCTACATTTGTATCTAAAAATTGACAATAAGTTATGTTGACATTTCCCATTTCTAGCTAGCTAATGCTAATTTTTGAAAGCTCAAACTACTACACACAACTACATGTAGCCAGTAAACTCAAAATAGAATAGTAAAACAATTAAACACATCATATTCACTCTGTGAGTGGTGTTAGAGTTGTCCAGCTATTCCATTCTGTGCTTGCTTTAAAGTAGCTAGTTGGGACTGATAGCTATAGCTATTATGTCGGTAATTCAAATCCGAACCAAGGTTACATTTTATTTATGCAAGCTACTCTATAATATTAGCTATTGAATTAGCTACCAATACTTCAATCCAGCATGCAACATAGGGCATACTTATTGATGTGATTTCCTGTTTTGCGGGCACAAACTGTTATCTTTTTACTTGCATGTTAGGTTCTTCTAGAAGTCTGGAAGGAGGTACCACTGGAGAAAGGGTTGCTAAAAGGTTTATCCAAAACTTGAAAGAAGAAATCAAGAAAATTGATAAGGGAGACAGATAGCTAGCATTCATCCAGATTTCATTCACTTTCATGTTCAAGTTCATATTATAATATTTATTTTAATCACTTTATTTACAGAGTTGTTTGTGAAATGAAATTTCACTGTGCGTACAATGGAATAATGCACACACATCAAATTTAGTGACATTTTCAAAACTGAAAAATTGACAAATTTATAGCTATTTGTTTAAATAGCTAATTTCTTTTGAAAGTCAAGACTTTATAGTTAGCTACTCTTTTGGCATTCTAGTAGTCTATGTCATGAAATGGTCACTACATTATTTGAACTAATTATTACAAGTGTGTCTTGTATTAGCTATTCTTATTTCTAATTAAGTTTAGTAGTTGGCAGTTTACATTAAGTGTTATCTCTGTGCTATCTTGTTTCCCACTGTTGTGTTTAAGCTAACCCACTCTTATCTCATTCTAATTGCACTCAACTTACACATTCATTTACATATTATGCTAGTTTTTTTAATTACAGGTACTGAGGCTATTCATTGCTCTATTGCATGATCTTGCTGTTGTTAAACACTTTCAGCATAGAAGAAGATATATTAGCAAACCATTACACAATGATAGAGAGTACAATTAAAACAATTTAATAGCTATGATTTTGGGCATTAAAATCCTGTTCAGTAAATATTTTCATCAACTGAATATATAGTAATCCACACCAATCCTGCTGGAGGGAGGAGGAGAGACTGCTGCATAAACTTTTCAAATTATTTATACGAACAAGGTGGGAGGTAAATGTAAAAATGACACATAAACAGGATTGCTGACATAATTCTAAAATATGCTAACAATTTCCTCAAAATTAGCTATTTTAGTAGTCAAAAACTAATGAAAATGTGCTAAAGCTGTTATTCATTATAATTTACTCTGAATGTGTCTGGTATAGCTATAACACTAGCTAGCTGGCTAGCTACAAATAGAAATGTTGGAGGTCTAGAAATAATTCTTGGCCATCTTGTAAGATTCCACTGATAGTTCTAGATTTCTCTGAGTAGGTATCTTCATCTGCTTGTGACCAGGTAATGACCTGGTAATCTGGACAAAGAAGACTGGACAAGATACTTGAAAACAATGGCCTCTTCTCTGAGTCTACATTCCTGCAATGTTGTGAAAATAACATGCATAATTGGGATACATATTCCCAGTATAACATTAGTATTATCTTTTTTTATAGATCTTTCATATTCTGATACATTTTAGATGATTCTATTGCGCTACTGCCGTATGTAAGTGCTTCCATATATGGTAACAATTCTCTTGAGTGATACATGTCATTCACACAATATAGTCATTACATGTAGGAACTAGTATCTTTTCTTACCAGCTTTGAATCATGATCTCATACAAAATCCTGGGACATCCTGGTGGAGGTGGCAATCGATATCCACTGGATATCATCTGCAAAGTCTAGTACATTTGGTGTTATAATTTGATCACTAAAATAAATGAGTAAATTATCTAGTTTTACAACACATGGTTAAATCTGCTTATCCGAGCTTACCACCTTTCATATGACTGTTATTAAGATAGCTACATTTGCTTGGTCAACAAAAAATCTCATGATATGCTCCAACTGAAAATAAATGATAAAATATTATTTACTAATGGACAAAAACAAACAGAACACCTTCAAAATTAATAAAATTAATCCCAAGTCATTACATTCTCTGTCGATGAGGACAGAATTACAATATGGATGATGATAGCTCCGATCGTGCAGCAAGTTGGTGTTATTGGGAGGCTGGATGAAGGGACTAAAAAATGTTCAAGTGGAGAGGGCTCAGCTGTTTATGGATGTCAAAACAATAAAAAAAGTCATGGTATTTCGTAGCACTGTTGAAGGCATGTGTCCCAAAATTTACTGACATTAACTCTCCCCAAAGAAAAGCTATTCAACGATATCGTGAGCACACTTTAGAAGAGTCTAAAACACTGGAAATTGTGGAGCAGTAAGGGTTCAGATGAGACCATGACTCAATCCACAATGGAATTAATAATTTCTAGGCGCCAACCAAAATGTATTATTTGCATGTGACTTGAATGAGGATGGCAGATGAGATTGATGCTGACTCAGCAAAGTGTACGCTTATTAGCTATAATATGGGACTCTATTAATTATTTCTCTAATCTCTCCTCTTTTTATGCACTTGAAGGCACCTCGCTGAATTCACTCATTTGCCCTCAATTACAATAGTACATGATTTGTATACAAAACTTGATCTTCTGCTAACCTGTTTGTTTCTGTACTGTTGGAAAGGCTTGGCTCCCAGTGACCATATCTCATAGAGAACACACCCATAGCTCCACACATCACTGGCACTAGACCATGTACGATACATAATGGACTCTGGAGCAGTCCACTTGACAGGAATCATTCCTCCACTCGACTGGTAGATGCCTTCTTCTTGAAGATCTCTCGATAGACCAAAGTCAGCAATCTGCAGGATACAGTATCATGGATGAGAATGTAAAAAAAAGATTGCAACTATATATGTGTATGTGTGATAATGTAGCCACTTCAATATATTAATTCAATATATTCTTTTATTACCTTACAAGTTTCGTCGCCTGACAACAGAACATTGCGTGCTGCTAGGTCTCTGTGGACATAGCCTTTAGCAGCCAAATAGCTCATGGCACTCACTATTTGCCGAGAAAAGGACAGCAACTGAGATGGCAGTACATCTGGACTTCTAAATAACAAGCGACTCTTTATTCACAGAACTACCTTCACACTCATTGTATGAACCAGCAGTTATTGTGTTTGGTTCTGTGCTGATCTATACTCTGATTAATCTACTGTATGAACCAGCAGTTGTTGTGTCTGGTTCTGTGCTGATCTATACTCTGATTAATCTACTGTATGAACCAGCAGTTGTTGTGTCTGGTTCTGTGCTGATCTATACTCTGATTAATCTACTGTATGAACCAGCAGTTATTGTGTTTGGTTCTGTGCTGATCTATACTCTGATTAATCTACTGTATGAACCAGCAGTTGTTGTGTCTGGTTCTGTGCTGATCTATACTCTGATTAATCTACTGTATGAACCAGCAGTTGTTGTGTCTGGTTCTGTGCTGATCTATACTCTGATTAATCTACTGTATGAACCAGCAGTTGTTGTGTCTGGTTCTGTGCTGATCTATACTCTGATTAATCTACTGTATGAACCAGCAGTTATTGTGTTTGGTTCTGTGCTGATCTATACTCTGATTAATCTCATTGTATGAACCAGCAGTTGTTGTGTCTGGTTCTGTGCTGATCTATACTCTGATTAATCTACTGTATGAACCAGCAGTTATTGTGTCTGGTTCTGTGTTGTTCTATACTCTGATTAATCTACTGTATGAACCAGCAGTTGTTGTGTCTGGTTCTGTGTTGTTCTATACTCTGATTAATCTCATTGTATGAACCAGCAGTTATTGTGTCTGGTTCTGTGCTGATCTATACTCTGATTAGTCTACTGTATGAACCAGCAGTTATTGTGTCTGGTTCTGTGCTGATCTATACTCTGATTAATCTCATTGTATGAACCAGCAGTTATTGTGTCTGGTTCTGTGCTGATCTATACTCTGATTAATCTACTGTATGAACCAGCAGTTGTTGTGTCTGGTTCTGTGCTGATCTATACTCTGATTAATCTACTGTATGAACCAGCAGTTATTGTGTCTGGTTCTGTGCTGATCTATACTCTGATTAATCTACTTGTTTAGTAGGTTAACATTATCTGTTCATTCATTGATAAATATTTCTTGACCACACCTTATTTTCATTGATGGGAGATGAGAGTGCAAACTTCCTTTTAACATCAGCTCCATCACTATCTGGTAGTTTCGCTGTAAAATATGCAAAACAAAAATGCACCTAACTAATGATTTGTGAGCGAGTCTGGGAAAAGGGACCTTACGGCGCAAAACTTGCTTACCTTTGGCTGAAAGTTTACCGCTATAGCGAATAGAGTAGCCAAGGATTCCGACAAGACTGCATGGCCGTGAGACGCTTTGAAACTAGCTAAAAAGAACTCTACGCTAACTTCGTTAGTCGCCATTAAAAATGTTAATTATACCGGAAGTGGAAATTCAATTTATGTTATCTCGATTTCTAGTTCAATTGCTTTGCTGAATACAGCCCAGTTCAACTGCCAGTTACTCTGCATGTCGAAGGTTTTTCCCCTCCAGTATTTTAGCACTAAGTTGAAATAAATTGTATCTTTTTATTAGCATAAAAAACTCATTTTTTTGGTTTGCTCCACAAGGTCCCTTTTCCTAGACCCACTCACATTTATTAGTGGAGACAAACAACACATACAATAAGTATATGTTAACTTACAGTTTCTTTGCATGTATTAATGACCACACCCACTATGGAGACAATATTTGGATGACTAAACTGGCCCAAGATGGCTGCCTCTTGTAAGAAATGGATCTTGTCCTCTTCACTTGCTCTATCTTCTATCTTCTTTATGGCCACTTCTTCTTCGTATCCCACCTTATTCATCCACACTCCCTTACATACAGTACCAAATGCACCACTTCCTAAGACACCAGTTTCTCTATGTAATATACAAATATAGATAGATAATAATAATTATGGCAATTACAATCTTCATTAGTCCAGACCCTATAAGGAAAACAATTTCAATGGCAATACGAATGATATTGCGCTCGGTAATCCTCACTTCTTTATAATTGCCAGCTATAATGTTGCCTACCTCAGATATGTGGATGGTATAATTTTAATCCTCAGTTTCATCAACTCTACTATGAGGTCTTCCTCTACACTGGAAGGAGTCCAGTATTCTGATGCATAATCATAGTCATCATCTTCATCAATAGAACAATACAACCTGGATAGCTTATCTTGATTATCATTTTCGTTATCCTGTTCAATAACTTGATGTATCTGTGACAACTGACAGGTTTCTTCACAACATCCAGAGGAAGACACTTGTGTGTCTGCAGCAGTTATATCCTCATAGGAAGTCTTCTTTGGAAAGGAAGGAATATGTTGTGATGTCACACTTTCATATGTGGAGTGATCCCATTTGTCAACATTTCTTTCCTTGTTTTTGATAAAGTATTTGTAGCATAAGAACATAAAAATAGTGAGTACAGCCAGAACGATCAGCACTGTCAGTGCCACGCCCACACTAGCCACTGATGGTATCAGGATGTTGGGGTTTTGATAAGAGGATTTTCTGATGGTGGACATGTTCAGAGTGACTTCTGTGTTGGTAGAGATGGTCAATGAGGCTCCATGTTTTGTACTTGCAGAAATACTACCATCATTAATCACTTCAGATTGAAATAATCCATCAGATCTTGCTATTAAGATTGACAGCTCAATCTCGGCCAGTCCAAATATTCCAGGATATGTTATCCTTTCAGAATCTCCAGTAATAGGAACCACAAACCTGTCTATCAGTTCATTGTTTCCAGTGGGTGTGTCATCATCTACTAGTTCTATATATAGTTCTCTGTCGTTCACTGGCTAAATAAATAATACAACAAGACAAACTATAAATTGTCAATAAGGAGATTATATTCTGTTAAACCATATAGAGAAATAATGACTATAATTACATTTCTCACTGGGAGGATCGGGCGTGGGGGAGGGGGCTGTCAAGGCCCCCTCCTAACCAAGTGTTTGAAAAACTACAAGGACGAAGAATATACCAATACTACGGGGCAATACAATTTACAGGTTAGCTGCATGCTAACTTATGATTTATTTTTTCATGACAAATTATGTACAATCAATCATTAATTTTTTTTTTTTTTCGTGAGTTTTGACCTAAATAATAGTCCGATGTATTCTAAAGACACTGTAACATTCCTCTAGTTTATGATAGTACCGATGCAATTAACCTCGCTGCAATAACTAAAACGATAGTTGCATTTCTCAGTAAATGTTCATATTTGATACCTTCTCTAGAGTGATATATTATGCATTAGATTCATAGCTTACTGTTGCTTCTGAAGAGAACTGGATTGGGTTGTTGATTCCATATACTGCAGCATCAAAGCTATTCTGTGCATTAGATCTATGTGAAGAACTCTCCAAATAGCTACATTGACCTCTACGCTCAGTACGCCACAGACTGACTGGACTCCCTCTCTCTCTCCAGCAGATGAGGAACATGTAGTTACATGTGGATACATGGCAGTACAGATCGTCACAACAACCACTCCCGTTCAAACACGTCCCACCTATGTCAGCACATCTTCCACCGGGGTTAAGAAAGGAGTGAAAGATAGCTTCCACTTTGTAGTTCTTCAACTTGGTTTCACAGAACCGGCCTGTGTATTCTGTCTGACACTCACAGTGGAAAGATCCAACGTCATTCACACAAACTCCATGGAAGTTGCACCTCTCTGGGCCAACTGTACACTCATTCAGATCATTCCGGCAATTAGCACCTGTAAATCCAGGAAGACAGGAACATTTGTAAGATTCCAACTGATCAATGCACTGTGTATTAGAGTTATTACAAGCCACGCCCACACAGTCGTCAATTTCCTCAGAGCAGTAAGTCCCAGTATATCCTGGCAGACAGGTGCAGTCATTGTCAAGTTCACACCTTTCCCCACAAAATGGAGTTCTGCATCTTAAAAAAACATTATAGGTAAGTGAAGCTAGTCCAAATATTCCTTCCATAATTCTTCGCTGTACCCGTTTTCCTAATTCCAGATTTTCAATGATAAATCTGTCAATCAGTATTGCGTAATTATGCTGCAGTTCAATGTAAATTTGAATTCCATTCTTCTAAAATATGTAATAACCATGGAAAACAATTTAAATACACTTTAAAAATCATTCATAAAATAATTATTTTATAGGTGGTAGCCATCCATCTTATATGTTTGTTTTTGACTGAATGAAGTGTTAACTATAGCTCTACTTATCTGTAATACAATAACTGAATTCACCGAACATTCCAATTACAGTCAAAAAAAAAATTTCAGGAGTTACTAGGGTTACATCTGTCATACTGAATTTGTGAACAACTAACTTTACAGCATAAAAAATTGCTGACACCTTGAATTTTAGAATTCACCCAGTTCAGAGTTTGGACACTCCTTTGTATTTCCTGCATCCTGAAACTAACCAAGTTCTCTGATCCATGCTGCTAGACAACACAAAACTAGCTATTTTGTAACTCTGTCTAAAACATCTAATTTTATGCTCATTTGATCGAGTCTACTTAATGCCTATGTGATTAGGATTGATTAATCATTTCTAGTTCTCTCCAATACAAACATTCCTAATGTCGTAGATTTTCATTGCTACTTTATTACGTTATTTTTTACTGAATTACCACAAACTTTCCAGTTGAAATATATATGTAGGCAATACCAAGTTGTTGATTTCAGTTCAGAGATTATTGAAGTTAAGCAATTAGATCATGTGATACATAATATGAGATAAATTTGTAGTTACGTGAAAAGCTATAAGTTCTCACTCTTGTTCTGAACAGTCTAGATGTCTGTTAAATCTCAATGGTCATTTCATTTTATAACTTTATCTCAAAATAAACTTTTTCAATACACATTGGCCTTGTACAAGGATATATTTGTGTGAGTGTGTGTGAGTGTGTGTACGTATAATTGAATTAAACTTTTCTCTGCTGGGTACAATTTGAATACTTGAAAATTTTGTTTTATATACGCCGTCAATTATGACTGTCCTTGGAACGTATACCACTACTATATAACAGTAGTCTATACCAATCAATTTCAATATTCATACTTACTAAACTGGCTCCAATGAATGAAATTGTCATAGAAGAATGGCCATACCGCTCCCTTACTCCCACATCTATCTTCCTGATACTACTTCTACATGCTTTGTTATCAATGACACGCAGATAGCTGTAAGGCTTTGAGGAAAGCCTTTGACATAAGGTGAGTGTGTAGTTGCAAGATGTAATGGCACAAGAAGGACTTTGACAGCACCCTTCTCCTCCTTTACAAGCTTTATCAGCACAGAGACCTCCACGGTTCTCAAAATTTTTAATATCAAAATCTATTTGATATCTTCTAGTCCTTAAACACATATTCTAAACATTCAATGTGGATTAGGACCACTTCAATGTCCTAAAACAGTCCAAAGAAACTTACCCATTCACAGATTAGGAGAATCACAAGTACCGTTGAAATACAGTGATGCATGATGCTGCTCACTAACATGATACAATTTGATTAATCAACCTCCTTACAATTACCTTGCGGAAGCTTCTTCACTGTCTTTAGTTCAGTTTGAATGAATTTTGATAATAACTGAGCTCAATTTTGAATGTGGAAAAAATGAAATGCTAATTCACACAATTTGATCGCCATACCAGTCCACTGGCATAGAAACAGGAGGGGGTGGGGGGCACAGGGGTCAAGGACCCCAAGTCTCAAGACAAGGGGGCAGGGGCACCTTATATTTAGATTTGTGTACATGGGTGGGTTTTTTTTGTTGAAGCTAGCGAGAGATTTCAATTTTATGCTTGGTTGTCATGCCATGGTTAGTCACTCATACCAGTCAAACAATAAGAGAACTTTATTTCAGCCTTTTTCCGCTACATAAAGAGTACAATTAATTTTATATATCCATACAGCAGGTGGAGACTTTTTTTTTTCGGCTATATTTCCATATTAGTACTGCTGGTTTTGTTGCTTTCAGCTACTGCTACTTGGGGAAAATAGAAGTAAAAAAAAGTAATTTAAGTAGTAACTAAGAAGGATCGTGACATCAGTTATCATGGGTGCTCATCACATTAATAATCACAAGATGAATTCTGCTTACAAAATTTTATGTTTAATGTGTTTGTAGCATGTAAACTAATAATAGATAGTCAGGTATTATGTTGATGTGTTAGCTAACTCAGGGCTGTGGCTAAGTAATGGTAGCTACTTTTTGCCCTCTGAGTGCATGTGTACTTCTCTAACACACATATGATGTGACGGGAAATGTGCATGCAGAGATCATTTCACCATTTGCAAACACGAGCAGAAGCTTGGGGTAAAGTAGGTTTGCACCCACTAAGCAAACCCAGCAGAGGCTTGCGGTCAGTAATAAGTTAAAATTAATGACCAAAGAGATACGAGTAAAATCGTTTGACACCAAAAATGCAAGCTAGACCTTCCTTCTTTAACCGAAAGTAATTTCTCTTGTAGACCACTACAATTTAGTATTCTGTTGCATGAGTTAATACAATGGTGCTAAGTGAGTAGAAAGATTAGGCAAAAATTTTCCATAATATGTAAGCAATCCCAGATATAATTCTTCATTAATCACTTCATTTAATATTTCAAGTATCCCTGTTAGTTGAGGTTTGTACACATCATTATTCACTTGTTCCCAATTCACCTTTTTTCTTTTAACCAACTCCTACCAATTAATAAAGGTCCATTCACCTTGACAACAGTAATAGGAGGTACTTGCTCACCTCTAATCACTAATCCTATGTAGTTCTGCCACAAGAGGACGCCATTCCTCCAGGTTGCCGTACTCAGGTAAAGAACTGATTACTCAGCACTACCTCTGTAGGTGATGGCTTTAGTGCTTCGTAAGCACCTCAATGCATTCTCCCTGCCATATCAATCCTCCTTGTCTGTGCAGTGCTTTCAAACAGAAATAATTTTACACTGTACATATTAATTTTGTTGCAAAAAATAACCGAATCCAGAATAAAATAAAAATAATAAATTGAAATTGTATTATTCATGTGTTACCTTAAATTTTAACTCCATCTGGAGGTGAGAAGTACTGCATGAGCTCATCCCAACTTAAACACAGTACACATAATCCCTCATCTTCGTATATGTCTGTAAGTAACTTTGTTCCTGATAAATACAGTTGCTTTATTTGCTTGTTTCAGAACTCAACTATCTGTTCAAAGCAAGAACACATCCCTGGACAACACAGTGTATGGTTTGCAGAGTATAGCCAGCACTGAAGTGCAAGACCTACCCAGTTCTTCACTACAAATGATTCAAGATTTGCCAAACTCAGCAATACCACCTGCTGCAAGAATAGAGCACACGCCTGCCACTCCCACTCATCTCCAATCACTGTCTCCTCCTACTCCAACCACCTTACCAGATAACAAGGAGGCAATGTATAGTACACCACACAAGACAAAGCCAAGAAGGCATGGGAATGAAGAAAGGGAGAGAATGCCTACTCCTGATCCACTTTATCATGAACTGAACACCAACACACCAGGAAGTCCTGTAACTCCGCAGAATGGAGATTCATTTTATCACGTTCTGGACACAGAAACACCAAAATTACCACCTCAGCAGAATGGAGATTCATTTTATCAAGTTCTGGACGCAGAAACACCAAAATTACAACCTCAGCAGAATGGAGATTTATTTTATCACATTCTGGACGCAGAAACACCAAATTTATGACCTCAGCAGAATGGAGATTCATTTTATCACGTTCTGGACACAGAAACACCAAAATTACCACCTCAGTAGAATGGAGATTCATTTTATCACGTTCTGGACGCAGAAACACCAAATTTACCACCTCAGCAGAATGAAGATTCATTTTATCATGTTGTGGACACAGACAAGCCAACAGAGCAACCTCAGGAGCAAGCGGATTCACTCTACCATGTGGTAGACACAGAGGAACAGCAACTATACAGTACCATTAGTTGACATCCCACATTAAACTACCGATACATATCTAACTATTAGTCCCATTATAATTCATGACATTATAAATCACATGAACCTTTGCTTTATATGACAAAGAACACGCATTCACAAATACACCCAGTCACAAACACACTCGAACCCATAATATGCTTGCACAAGAAGATTGGTTTTATCCAGCAATATCTCTTGTCAGTGAGTCTGCCAGTCAATCAGTGCATATCCCTAAACAAGCTGCTATACACTAGTGGTATACTTGTGCATTAATGCCAAGCAAGATAGCTTACCTATAGTATTTTTTTATTCTTAAAATTAATTTGTATCTTTTAATATATAATTAGAAAATAGCGAGCATCATAAGGTCAGCTCTTAATATAAATTCTGTAGTTTTCCCCCTCTAATTTTCTTCCCAATTAAGAGTACTGTGTAGCAGCACAGGGAGATATGCTGAAGTTGCAGTGCATTAGTTGAAGAGAAGTAATGTGGTGATTCAGAGGTTCTGTTTAACAGCAACTTCAGCATCGTAGCTGGTGATTCTAGTGAACCAGAAGGTGCAGAAGATACTTCAACAAAATAGAGAGAGTTGCCCTGTGAAGGAATCCAGGCATTTCACCACAGCAAGACAAAGCAGTTGTGATGATTTGCATGAGGATGAAGTAGTTATACTGGACTCAGAATTAGCTACAGACGGTCTAGTGTCAGATATGGAAAATTGCCTATTTATTTGTAGTTCTGTTTGTTTTTTTAATAGACATTTTAAAACAAAGTCTATTTTTTTTCCCCTGACAATTCAGCAAAGAAAGGATAAAGGGTGGCCGCACACCACCTGCAATTTTTTGTTGATGGTTTCTATGCACGACTACTATTGTATACTTGTATGGGCTTCTCCACTACAACATAAGGACAAAGTACCCACCGAAAGTGCCGCTCACTAATTTTAGAGCAAATCTGGAGGAAATATTGGGGCCCGGTTATAAAACTTTGTAGCACTTTTTTGGAGTGGTGCGGTAAGTTGGAGCTCTGCAATTTGGTCCACTACTAGCCAAGCCGATACTCGGCTGAAAGGCAATGAGTTCTTCTCCATTTCAATAATACTTTATGATTTCTTCGTAATTTTTTCTTTTTATAAGATATTGAAAAATTCACGTTGTGATGCAGTCCATTTTTTTAGGTTTATCCGTGTGTAAAAAAAATTGTCATTCTCATTATTAGATTCCAAGAAAAACTGATACAAAATTTGGAACTTTAATTCCACTCGCAATTCTTAAGAAATAGCCCCACCCCCATGTCTCGTACTACGACGAGTACGCAAGCAATTTTTTCAATTAGCTTGTATTGGTTCTAAAATGAGCCCGCCTATATCAAGAATAAACAAACATCAATACAACAATAACGAGAGAGTCAGAAGAGAGCAGTTTCTTGGAGATAGCCAGAGGTGAAGGTATTAAATCTGCACAGCTTGGGAAGTTTTCGCTCCGCAGAAATTGAGCCTAGTGGATCCATCCACTTGAGTTCAGGTGCGCAGAGCCCGGAGAACGGCTACAGGTGGAGAGGCAGCCTGGTACACCTTGCCGCGTGAGCTCAGACGACATATGGAGAGTTGCTGTAAATGGATATGAGACAACAAGAAGCTAAACTAAAACACCACAACTTCGCAAAGTATTCTTCTGCTACTACTGCACGATTATTTCTGCTCGCGTATTATCGAATGGTGAGGTATTGGCAGGGAATAAATTAATGTCCGGATCTACAGGTGATGCGCGTTGCTATGTGCGGCCACCCTTAAGAGTGAGTGCAAAAAAGACGTCTCACATAGTTACCATAAATATAATCTCACCCGCTTTACACACTCGCAATAAAAATGTACAATTACATTTTGCATTCAAAAGTAGATCCAAAACTATACAAAATTTCCATACTGCAGACAGTTTCATATACTGCATATATGTATATACACAAATTATACATACTTTTTCATGCTAGACCTGTAGCTCTAAATAATCTATACATGGTATGCATGTATATACTCCATCTAGTGCTACTCTCAAATATTTCCCATCCTTCATCCCTCCAGTGCTTCTCTCAAACTTCCCCCTATCCTTCATCTCTTCCATACTACTCTATAACTTCTCTCATCCCTCCAGACCTACTCTCAAACTTTTTATCCTTCATCATTCCAGTTCTACAACTCACAGCTCCCAGAGATAGTTAGAGGCCTCATGGTTGCCTCTTATGAAGATAGTGAGGATGGGTGCCTTCTTCTCTCCAGAGTAATACTTGTAGAAAGTCTGCATTAACTTGTACTTCATAGGGACTGCCATACAATTCATATCTTCAGCATTACGTACCGTCTAAACAAAAATTACAAGTAGAAATTAACTACAGTGTTCTTAAACAGTGCAAGGTGGCAAACAAGCTTGCCACTTTTACACCGCTCCACCAACTTCAGGATTTATTAATATATTCACCTGGTATTAGTCAAATCATGAAAGAAACACACTGACCTCTAAGAAGTTTTCACTTAAACCTAATTGCTATGACATTACATTTGTTATAACTATATTCCTTTTTCTTAAGCAGTTTCTGGTAAAGGGTTCTTAATGTCATAGGCTTTAAGCAAATACTATTCACGTAAATGAACAGTGGCAGAAATTGGGACACTAGTAGCCTATTCTATTTATCCCCTTGTGCACAGCTACTGATCAAGTCACAGAAACTGGCTGCAGTGGAGGCGAGGGATTGATCATTTTCTGTTAGATGATTGATGGTAAGGTAAGTCATATGCTTGATAAAGGTTGTCATCTCTTCCAGCATTTACAATCAACCTCCAACATTTATAGCATGATCTTAGCCATGAAAATATAAGATGGTTAGTGTGTATGAAGCAGTATGTTTGCGCAATAACTGGAAAAATAAATTCTTGGTAATGATCGTCAATTAAATATCCCATCTTAATACCTGAAAGTCACCACAGCATATGAGGAGGTCTATCTTGTATCCCTTTTCCTCTTCAACTTTTGATAAAATTTCATAGATTTTGTTCATCTCTCCATGACAACAATCTTTCACAGCAACCTATAACACAGACATCCACGGAAGGATTAAGATGCCCCCGTAACCGATTAAATTATCACACCTTCTTTTTGGTTCTTTGATAAGAGAGAGCTACAACAAACGCGGAAGACTAACACTCCAGACCCAGGGCAGTTGCAGCTGTTAGCTATAATTGGTAAGGTACCAAAAGTTGGTCCCCCACGCGGCCCACCGTTTTATCACGCGCAGCGCTGCTATGGAGATCCGATCCGATCCGACAGCTCCTCCTTTTCCCGTCTTCCCCCGCCGGATATCCTTAGATTTGCCCCAGCTTTTAGAACTAGTGGTGTGCTTGAGCACAAATGGTGAGTGAGCCTTAAACTACACTATTGTTAAATGATTGATTTTAACAACTAACACTCAAGCTACTAAATAAAGTCGAGTTTTTTAAATTACGTATATGCGGTAAAGAGGATTCAATGTCATAGTACTGCTTCCTGCAACTGTTTGAATTGAAAAAGAAGCAACAAAATCAAGTCACGTTATTTAAATTTTTCTTTGTGATATTCTTAATAGTAGTTGTAACGCACAATACTTTCACACAACTGAACATACCTACGCAAGACTTACCTTTGTGGTTCGTCTAGTGGACAATGAATTTTCAAGTAAATACTGTTGCGTAGGGCTTATAACTGTGACAAATAGCGTATTAACTTACCACCACCACTAACTCGAATAGAAATGGAGCTCGCATAAGTTTTTTTAAATTTTAACTGCACCCGCAAAACAATTCAAAGCGGTAAATAATTCAATTTCTAAGGTGGTACAGGTAATGGTCGCTAAACTGGAGGATTCAGTTTAGTAAAGTTTGGGACGGGGTCGAACACGGAGTGAACACAAAAATACGCGAGGGTTAAAGTACAAAATGACATACGTACGTCCAAACATATACATAAACTAGTGGTGTGCTTGAGCACAAATGGTGAGCGAGCTTGCATTGTTAGGTTACATAAAACTATATAGACTGGTGTCAACTGGTTCTGCCTCCCTTGTTTTGGAGAATACTCCGTAAGATTCTGTCAAACTTAAAAATTATTCCTTGACAAGTTATAATTAGCTAATGGTATGATTCATTAGTATTTATCATGCTAATTTTACATCATTTATTTACTAATATGTCAATTTTTTTTATTAAGTACATTTAAATAAACTAAACTCCACTCAATATTGTAGGTGTGGCAAATGTGACTGCTTGATTGGCCACTTTAAAATTGCTTTCTACACCCATGTATTGTTACATAATATACTTTAGCTTAGTTCATGCAAAAAAGTAAATAGTAATTGACCATTAATATATACAGAATTACTCTCTCACCTCAATTTCAGGAATAGTGATAACTTCTATAGTATCCAATTTGAGCCATTCTGATTATCTCAATTACCAGTAACTGGTGAACAAGCTCGCAGCTCTACCACAAAAAAAACATAGCCAGAGTTATTTTTGTAATTTTAGCTAACAAATATGAAACTAAGTACTTACCTCAGCTTCTCCGAAGTAATAGTGGCTTCCTTGGTTTTAATTTTTAGCTGCTCTGGCTACCAGTGGCACTTGACAACCAACGAGCAGCATTTAGCCGCCCCAAAAAACAACGAGGTTTATCAAATTACGTTTGATAAAGGGTTTCAATGCCAACCGTTCGCAGTAACTTTTTGGGACTTGAAAAACAAGCGCGTCGAAGGAATTATCTCACAATTTGGAGCCCAAGTTTCAAGTAAGACTTGCTTAAAGCTGTAGTGTCAGAAGAAAGTGGGGTCAAGCCTAAAAAGCCGTGTTTTTAGGGGTGAAACGGCACCTGCGTGCGTTTAAAGGGCATACGTACCATCCATACATACATATATACATACTAGTGGTGTGCTTGAGCACAAATGGCGAGCGAGCCTGATAATTAGGTAACATAAAACTAAGTATTGTTACTATGTTTTAGCTTAGTTCATGCAAACACTATAATAGCAGTTATGACATTTGATTTAAGCAAACAAATACAAAATCACTCTCCTACCTGATTTGTTAACTTTTGTAGTATCAAACATCTGCCATTCTGATAATCTCAATTACCAGTAACTCTTGAACAAGCTCTCAGCTATGATAAAAAAATAAACCAAAGTTATTATTTGTAATTTTAGCCAACAAATATGGAATTACTACTTACCTCAATTTCCTGAGTATTGATAACTTCTGTAGTATCAAATTGAAGTTACTTTGACTACCTGAATTACCGTGAATTCTTGACAACAAGCTCTCAGCTACAAATACAAAAGACAATCAATTTTAGCACACAAATACAAAATTACTTTCTTACCTCATTTTCTTGAGCAGTGGTAACTTTTGTAGTACCAAATTTGAGCCAATCTGACTATTTGAATTTACCAGTCACTGTTGACAAGCTCTTAGCTACAAAAAAGAAAGGCTAGAGTTAATTTTGCATATTTAGCTAACAAATATGGAATTGCGTACTCACCTCAGCTTCCCTCGAGAAGTAGTAGCTTCCTTAGCATTAATACTACGGCATTCTGACTATCAATGGCTCTTGACAACCAACAATCGGCACTCCGTATCCCCCATAAAACGGCGAAGTTTTGAAATTAAGTCTGGAAAAGTAATCGTCGAATCTACTTTTTGTTTCTTGAAAAGCAAGCGTTTTCGCAGGAATTTTCTCACACTTCTGCGCTTAAGTATAAAGTAAGACTTGCTTAATGCTGTAGTTTCAGAATAAACTGGGGTCAAGCCTAAAAAGACGTGTTTTTTGGAGAAAAAAGGGCATACGTACCATCCATACATACATTCATACATATATACTAGTGATGTGCTTGAGCACAAATGGCGAGCGAGCCTCAAGTTAGGTACATAAAACTGCAGTATTGCTACTACATACATAATTTATATTAAGCTTAGTTCAATAAAAAAACAGCAGTATAATAGCAGTTGAACATTAATTTGAGCATAGAAATACAAAATTACTCTCTTACATGAGTAATGGTGACCTCTGTATTATCAAACTTAAGCCATTCTGACTACCTCAATTACCAGTAACTCTTGAACAAGCTCTCAGCTACAAAAAAAAATAGGTCAGTGTTATTTTTGTAATTCAGACAACAAATATGGAGTTACTACTTACCTAAATTTCCTGAGTATTGGTACTTTCTGTAGTATCAAATTGAAGCCATTCTGACTATCTGAATTACTTGTAATTCTTGACAAGTTCAAAGCTACAAAAACAAAAGACATTAATTTTAGCAATCAAATGCAAAATTACCTTCTTACCCACATATTCTTGAGTAGTGGTAACTTCTGTAATATCAAATGGAAGCCATTCTGATTATCTGAATTTACCAGTCACTCTTGACAACAAGTTCTCAGATACTAAAAAAAAGAGTGGCCAGAGTTTTTTTTGTAATTTTAGCTAACAATTATGGAACTACGTATTCACCTCAGCTTCCCCCGCGTATTGGTAGCCTCCTTAGCATTAATATTAAGGCATTCTGACTACTGGTGGGTCTTGACAACCAACAATTGGCACTTCGTAGCCTCCCAAAATGGCGAAGTTTTGAAAATTAAGTCTGGTAAAGAGTCTTCAATGCCTTAGTAACTGTGGCATGTCTATGTCTTATCTGTGCTCCACCCCTATGTATACTTTGGTTTTGTGTCAATGGTATGTCATCATTCTTATATCAGTTGAATACTTGTTTTTGTCAGTCTGTCAGCAGCCTGTCTGTTGTATATCTGTTGTATTGTCCGTACTTGGGCTTTGAGCTCTTTTAATAAAACTTTAAAACTAAGAGATATTACCTCGGCGACAACAGATACTATAGTAACCGGTCGCAGCAACTGTTTACTTGAAAAAAAAGCGTTTTCGCAGGAATTCTCTCACAATTTGGAGCCCAAGTTTCAAGTAAGACTTGCTTAAAGCTGTAATATCAGAAGAAAGGGGGGTCAAGCCTCAAAAGTCGTGTTTTTAGGAGAAAAAACCGGCACCCGCGCGCGCCTTTAAAGGGCATACATACCATCCATACATACATACATACATATATACATACTAGTGGTGTGCTTGAGCACAAATGGTGAGCGAGCCTGATAGTTAGGTAACATTATTATAATGACAGTATTGTTAATAGGTTGTAGCTTAGTTCATGCAAACACTATAATAATAGCAGTTATGACCTTTTATTTCAGCAAACAAATACAAAATCACTATCTTACCTGATTAATGGTAACTTTTGTAGTATCAAACATCTGCCATTCTGATAATCTCAATTACCAGTAACAAGCTCTCAGCTACGATAAAAATTAAAAAAACCAGTGCTATTATTTGTAATTTTAGCCAACAAATGGAGTTACTACTTACCTCAATTTCCTGAGTATTGTTACTGCTTACCTCAATTTCCTGAGTATTGATAACTTCTGTAGTATCAAATTTAAATTACTTTGACTAACTGAATTACCTCGAATTCTTGACAAGGTCTCAGCTACAAAAACAAAAGACAATCAATTTTAGTACACACAAATACAAAATTACTTTCTTACCTCATTTTCTTGAGCAGTGGTAACTTTTGTAGTACCAAATTTGAGCCATTCTGATTGTTTAAATCAGTCACTGTTGACAACAAGCTCTTAGCTACAAAAAAAAAGGCCAGAGTTATTTTGCATATTTAGCTAACAAATATGGAACTACGTACTTACCTCAGCTTCCCTCGAGTAGTAGTAGCTTCCTTAGCATTAATGCTACGGCATTCTGACTACCAATGGCTCTTGACACCAAACAAGCATAAAGTAAGGCTTGCTTAAAGTTCCCCGCGTGAGCGTTTAAGGGGTATACGTACCATCCATACATACATATAACATATACCAGATTTTGCATTATCCACCCCTTATAGCCCGTTACCCGAGCGACCGCGCTTGTCGTTAAGAACTATAAATCGGATACAGTCTGGTATGCTCGTAAAAAAATGTATTAGCGGGGAAAAGTCGGATATAGTTCTTAGCAACCATAATTATGGTGGAAGGCAGATCAAAGCAAAATGGAATAATGAAGAGTTTGGGTACTTTAATACAATTACTAAGATTGCTAACGCTATACTTTGCTCGTTGTTTATGTTCTGGCTATAAAATAGTTATAAACCAAAATCATTAGGTTTGTATTTCGATTTATAAATCGCATACAAACCTCAATTTTGGTTTATAACTATAACTTATAGCCCGTTACCCGAGCGACCGCGCATGTCGTTAAGAACTATAAATCGGATACAGTCTGGTATGCTCGTAAAAAAATGTATTAGCGGGGAAAAGTCTGATATAGTTCTTAGCAACCATAATTATGGTGGAAGGCAGATCTCAAAGCAAAATGGAATAATGAAGAGTTTGGGTACTTTAATTGGCGAGTGAGACACTTACAGGGGTAACACAATCGAAAATCGAGGATGTTTGTTTATTTATTTATTTATTGGCGAGCGAGCGAAGCGAGCGAGACACTCTCAGGGGTATAACTCAATCGAGATTTCGCTATATTTATTTATCGGCGAGCGAGCGTAGGGAGCGAGACACTTACAGGGGTAACACAATCGAAAATCGGGGATGTTTGTTTATTTATTGGCGAGCGAGCGTAGCGAGCGAGACAATATCAGGGGTGGATAATGCAAAATCGGGTATATGTTATATGTATATATGTATATATGTATGTATGTATGGATTGTATGTATGTATGGATTGTACGTATGCCCCGCGCGCGGGGGGAACTTTTTTCTTAAAAAAACACGGCTTTTTAGGCTTGACCCCAGTTTATTCTGAAACTACAGCATTAAGCAAGCCTTACTTTATACTTAAGCTCCAAAGTGTGAGAAAATTACTGCGAAAATGCTTGCTTTTCAAGAAACAAAAAGTTGATTCGACCGGTTACTATGACATTGAAGACCCTTTACCAGATTTATATTCAAAACTTCGCCTTTTTTACGGCTAAGTGCGGCTTGTTAGTTGTCAAGAGCCACCTGTAGTCAGTACTAAGAGAGCTATCACTACTTCTGAAAAGCGTATGTAAGCACATAAAGTATTAATGCTAAGGAAGCTACTACTACTCCAGGGATGCTGAGGTAAGTACGTAATTCCATATTATTGTTAGCTAAATATGCAAAAATAACTCTGGCCTTTCTTTTATAGCTAAGAGCTTGTTGTCAACAGTGACTGGTAAATTCAAATAGTCAGAATGACTCAAATTTGGTACTACAAAAGTTACCACTGCTCAAGAAAATGAGGTAAGAAAGTAATTTTGTATTTGTGTGTACTAAAATTGATTGTCTTTTGTTTTTGTAGGTGAGAGCTTGTTGTCAAGAATTCAAGGTAATTCAGATGGTCAAAGTAACTTCAATTTGATACTACAGAAGTTATCAATACTCAAGAATGAGGTAAGTAGTAATTCCATATATGTTGGCTAAAATTACAAATAATAACACTGGTTTATTTTTTATCGTAGCTGAGAGGTTACTGGTGATTGAAATTATCAGAATGGTTGATGTTTGATACTACAAAAGTTACCATTAATCAGGTAAGAGTGATTTTGTACTTGTTTTCTGAAATAAAATGTCATAACTGTTATTATAGTTTGCATGAAGTAAGTTAAAAATAGTAACACTTTATGTTACCTAGCTATCAGGCTCGCTCGCCATTTGTGCTCAAGCACACCACTAGTATATATATATGTATGTATGTATGGATGGTACGTATGCTCTTTAAACGCGCGCGCGGGAAACTTTCTCCAAAAAAGACGGCTTTTTAGGCTTGACCCCAGTTTATTCTGAAACTACAGCATTAAGCAAGCCTTACTTTATACTTAAGCGCAGAAGTGTGAGCAAATTCAGGCGAAAACGCTTGCTTTTCAAGAAACAAAAAGTTGATTCTACCGGTAACTATGGCATTGAAGACCCTTTTCCAGACTTAATTTCAAAACTTCGCGGTTTTATGGGGGGATACGGAGTGCCGGTTGTTGGTTGTCAAGAGCCGTTGGTAGTCAGAATGCCGTAGTATTAATGCTATGGAAGCTACTACTTCTCGAGGGAAGCTGAGATAAGTACCAATTCCATATTTGTTAGCTAAGTATGCAAAATTAACTCTGGCCTTTCTTTTTTGTAGCTAAGAGCTAGTTAACAGTGACTGGTAAATTCAAATAGTCAGATTGGCTCAAATTTGGTACTACAAAAGTTACCACTGCTCAAGAAAATGAGGTAAGAAAGTAATTTTGTATTTGTGTGCTAAAATGGATTGTCTTTTGTATTTGTAGGTGAGAGCTTGTTGTCAAGAATTCAAGGTAATTCAGATGGTCAACGTAACTTCAATCAGAAGTTATCAATACTCAAGAATGATGTAAGTAGTAATTCCATATTTGTTGGCTAAAATTACAAATAATAACACTGGTTTATTTTTTATTGTAGCTGAGAGCTTGTTCAAGAGTCACTGGTGATTGAGATTATCAGAATGGTTGATGTTTGATACTACAAAAGTTACCATTAATCAGGTAAGAGAGTGATTTTGTGTTTGTTTTCTGAAATCTAATGTCATAACTGCTATTATAGTGTTTGCATGAAGTAAGCTAAAAATAGTAACATTTTATGTTACCTAACTATCAGGCTCGCTCGCCATTTGTGCTCAAGCACACCACTAGTTTATATATATGTTTGGACGTATGTATGTCATTTTGTACTTTGACCCTCCGTATTTTTGTGTTCGCTAGGCGTTCGACCCCGTCCCAAACTTCACTAAACAGAATCCTCTGGTTTTGCGACCATTACCCGTATCACCTTAGAAATTGAATTGTTTACGGCTTTGAATTGTTTTGCGGGTGCAGTTAAAACTCAAAATCTTATGGGAGCTCCATTTCTATTCGAGTTAGTGGTGGTGGTAAGTTAATGCGCTATTTGTCACAGTTATAAGCCCTACTCAACAGCATTTACTTGACAATTCATTGTCCACTAGACGAACCACGAAGGTAAGTCTTGCGTAGGTATGTTCAGTTGTGTGAAAGTATTGTGCGTTACAACTACTATTAAGAATATCACAAAGAAAATTTTAAATAACGTGACTTGATTTTGTTGCTTCTTTTTCAATTCAAACAGTTGAGGGGAGTGGTTACTATGGCATTGAATCCCCTTTACCGTATATGCGTAATTTAACAACTCGACTTTATTTTAGTAGTTTGAATAACAATAGTGTAGTTTAAGGCTCGCTCGCCATTTGTGCTCAAGCACACCACTAGTACAATTACTAAGATAGCTAACGCTATACTTTGCTCGTTGTTTATGTTTGGGCTATAAAATAATTATAAACCAAAATCATTAGGTTTGTATTTCGATTTATAAATCGCATACAAACCTCAATTTTGGTTTATAACTATAACTAATACTGTTTCGCTCGCCAATTACTATGTTTTATCTTAGTTCATGCAAACCCTATAATAGCAGTTGTGACCTTTTATTTCAGCAAACTAATACAAAATCGCCCTCCTACCTGGTAATGGTAACTTCTGTAGTATCAAACATCTGCCATTCTGATAACCTCAATCACCAGTAACTCTTGAACAAGCTCCCTAATACTGTCTCTCTCGCTCGCCAATTATGAGCATAATAGCACATTTTAGGTGGCATAATTGCTGCAATGCCAAGAATTGCTGGAACATCATAAATGGTAAAAAATGAGCAAAATTCGTAAAAGCCTACTGATAATACAAGAGCATAACCACATGAGACAGGAAGTAACCACAGGAATGGCATAACGCATAATGACCAAATAAACTACAAATCCTAATTGTTTATTTTATGTCTGAAATGTTATTATTTTACATTCTTTATCCTCAACCTATGAGTCCAAATATGTTCTTACACACCCACCAATATTCACGGCATGTTTTATAACTCTACATAACACAATAAGTAACAAGAGTCTATAGCTAGGAAAAAACAATGAAAAAAGATTGTTTAGCGCATCAAAAAAGTTTAAGGAGTCTAGTATGTGGACACTAATTGGAAATGCCACATGTGATGGTCTCATTAACTGACCATTTTCTCACAGAAAGGGGCAAAGCTGAGAGTTATAGGGAGCGAGATTATGCAAACATCAAAGAATTGTTGTGTGTTTGTCCATTGTTGTTTGCTTTACTCAAACGAGATACAATACAAGACAACAATAGGTAAAGAATAACAGATGATCTCTAACAAAATACATGAAGCTAGCTATTTGAAATATTTTAATTGTGTCTCTTTAGCTTCATTTGGCACTTCTTCCTTGTGGTCCAGAAAATGAAGTAGATAGGTCTGATAGACTTGAGGTAACCAAGCTCTGTTCCATTAGAGGGCATAGTGGAAAAGATGGTTGAATAGAAGAACCCAATTGAGATGGAAGTGAAAATGATCGTGTTGGAATAGAAGAGTCCTGTTGAAATGGAAATGAAGGCTGTGGAACTGAAGAATCAATTTGAGTTGGTTGGAGTGGAAAGGATGGTTGTGGTATAAAAGAATCTAGTGGAGATGGTACTGGAAAGGATGGATGTGGAATAGAATAATCAAGTTGAGATGGAATTGGAAAGGATTGTTGTGGAATAGAAGAATCAAGTTCAGATGGATTTGGAAAGGATTGTTGTGGAATAGAAGAATCTATCTGAGATGGATTTGGAAAGGATGGTTGTAGAATAGAAGAATCCAGTTGAGATGGGATTGGAAAGGATTGTTTTGGAATACAATAATCAAATTGAGATGGAATTGGAAAAGACGGTTGTGGAATAGAAGAACCACATTGAGATGGAATTGGAAAAGAAGGTTGTAGACTAGAAGAATCCAGTTGAGATGGGATTGGAATGGGTTGTTGTGGACTAGAAGAATCAAGTTGAGATGGAAGTGAAAATGATCGCATTGGAATAGAAGCATCCAGTTGAGATGAAAATGGAAAGGATGGTTGTGGGATATAAGAATCAAGTTGGGATGAAAGTAAAGAGGATGGTAGTAGTATGGAAGCGTCCAGTTGTGAAGAGGACAGTTGTGAGCCGAAAGAGTTTAGTTGAGGAAATGTGGGACTTGAAACACTGAGTGAGTTACCTACTGGGAGTGAGTGTGGAATTTGTAGGCGTTGAAAAAGAGTGTTTTTTGACACACCTCCTTTTTTCCACAACCTGGTACATACCTTCAACCTTTTCAGGTCAGAACTTTCATATCTGAACTTTACGGCAATGAAAGTGGTCTCTTTAAGTGGGAATGATAGCCAACTAGTAGTGTGTGTTTGATTATGTGGCACTATGACAATTTCCACATGATACTTGTGCCTAAGATGTAGCTGAATCTGTGATATAGAAACACAATAATATTATAATACTGTAACACAAGATGATAGTCCTAGTCACTCATGGTAATCTTAAAAACTTACAATGTCAGGGGCAACATCATGATGACTGATCATAACATTTTTTAAACTGATTATTCCATTCATCCAGAATCGACCAGTGTTAGGTGAGTGTCCGTGCACCAACATTTGCCTTTCCTTGTTTGGTTTCTTTGTGGATACATGTTTCTTTATCCATTCATTATCAATGAATTCATACTCATATGAGTCCTCAGAAACAATGGCGATGCAGACATCATAATGATAATCAGGATTTAAACCAGAAATTGTAACCATGACTCCAGGTGATAATGTACTGTGTACATTACATATATACAAGTTAACTACACTTTAATTGTGTTGTTGAGAATATTTCAAAGATGGCTCTGCTTACCTTCCACTATTTGACACCATCATCATCTCATTGCCTACATCATTGAATTTCTTCCACAGTAGTTTATCTACAAGGTCTACCACTATAGGCTGGCTACTTGCAGCCATCTCAGGAGAGTACCTCTATTCACTTATTGTAGTAGACTAGCATCAGTTGTAGACAGAGAGCTACCTAGTTGCTAGCCTCTACAGTTTCTGATTTCTGAAAGGAATATGTCTTTTTATACAGTAATCCTATGAATAGGTGCTACTAGGGGTTTGATAGTTTATATTTAATCAGAAGCTAATCAGTTGGCATTTATCGCCTTATTAACTCCTATCTGGCAAAGCTATTGATAAGAAGGTATTGATAGAACTGCACTGTTCATTGATCTCTCTCTCTCTCTGAAGTGTGAGGAATAAATAAAGAGCCTAGTTTTTTGTCTTAGTACTGAATAGCTGTAAAATCTTGCTAAGAGAATAACAAAATACACTTAAAATGTGTATATGTATCGACTTCTCTTTAGCTTTAGTTAGCTATACTTCCATCTGTAGTATTTCCAAGGAAGAAAGCTAGAGTAGTCTATACAAGGTTCTCTGTCAAGACTGCGACCAATGGCTATGTGGGTGAGACAAACACTGAAGAAAAGATTGACAGTGTATAAGCAAGCTGTAAGGATATGTGGAATTTAAGATTGCATTTTATTACACCCTCACCAATACAACCACTGCATAGACTGGGAAAGTGTCTGGGTAATAGATAGCTAATGTGAGTTTCTACTGGAGAAGTAGAGTGTTAAAATTCATAAAAAAATCTTCTCTCACCTTTGTAATAATTTAACATGCTAGAATTGTCATTGTACCATTATTATAATCATTGTGTTTGAATGCATTTTCTTAGCTGTGGTCACATTAATTTTATAGCTTGGGTTATACAGAATCAGTTTTTATATTTTGCAGAATGAGTTTGGATTGTCAGTATATTAATCTATGAATATTGAAATAAGAAAATAACCTTTGAAGTGTAGAGAATTGTTACTATAGACACGTGTATTGAACTGCAAACATAATAACCCTAGCATCATGAACCTAGACTGTTGTCTAAATCTGAGTAACCATAGCACCCAGTCAACACACTTATGATCATTCATTAGCACTTCATTCATTCTTCACTTCCTTTATTACTCAGTGCATTACAACCTGCTCATAACCAGTTATATATTGTACATCTGCAAGTCATTTCATGTTTGTATTCTATAGCTGAAAAAGACATCCCAGCTATAAGTTTCTATTGTTTAATGCTCTCAACTAATACCCTCTATTTATAGAAAGTATGGCCTTAATCCTGTGATATTTTCCAGTTAAGGTCAAGAAGCTTCTCTACTGTAAGCAGTCGATACAGCATCACTTATTTTGAAATGAGTTCATGATATTTGAATTAATTGACCAAAAAAGTGCAATTAAAAGCCATATTCAGTTGCATTAGAACGTGTTCTTACCATTTTATCCAACAGTTTTTGACAAGGTTTTGCTGAAGAGTATATATTGAATCTTCCATAATGATTTATACAATGGTAGTGACTAGTGAGAACTGAACTCAATCACTCATTTTATGACACCTTGACTCGTTGCTGCAATCATACACTATATTCCACTTGCTTATAATTAGAATAATTTGAGAATTATATGGAATAAAATATGATTCTTGTCGAAACTTTTAGAACAAGGATAATTCTAAAATCACAACCATAATCTGGTAAGGGTAGTCATCGGATATAACTACTGAATCAAATTAATTGTTTCATTCAGGTTATTTTAATGATCATGTGAGACACTTTGGTCTAAAAAAAGGAATGCACTTACAAGACTACATACTTAGATCTAAACTCCAGTACTTGGTAAACTGGGCAGCCTTGGTCCATTGTATCTATCAGGTACTGTTTTTATCGGGCGTCCAGTAAGAGAGTGTGCAGGTGTGAGGGGCTCTATTCTATCAGCATCAGCTTGAGCAGCCGGGATGAGTGGGCGACTATTATTTTACACTAGCCTCCACCTTGCACAGGAGTGTTGTATTATATGAGCCACACAGTTCCTTCTTGTGTTAAATAGTGGGAGATATGATCTGTAACTTAATGCCAAGAAAGTTAGTGCCATGGTCAGAATATATGTAGGCAGGGACATTATTTCTTGCAAAAAATCAGTTGAGACAAGCTAGAAATGCATTTGTGGTTAGATCTGTGGTGGAGATTCCAGCACAGATCACATCTCCAGCCATACATATAACACAACCCCACTCTTCATTGTATTTACTCGGTAGTATTTATTTCATTAACGAATCACTAATTAGTATTCATACATAAGCACCTGTCAGTTCTATATGATGCTCACTCAGAATAGGGGTGTGTTGGCTGGTTGGCTGGCCGGCATACCCCAACAATCAGTCTTTAGTTCCCCTACTCAAACCCAGATTCTTGTTAATAAATTTTAATTAAATCAACCATAAGGCCAGTAATTAGAATCCTAGGTCTAGCTTATGAAAGATAAGGGAGGACCCTCAATCCATAACCCCTCCATATTGCCTGGATCTTTGAGACTGCCTCTAGTGGCAGCATCTACCCTTGAAGTTGACAATAACTCCTCCTTATGAGATAAGAGTTGATGATTTTCATGACAAGATCTTTCACCAATTCCAAATGTATAGCCTTGGTAGCCATGCAAACAAATGCTGTGATGTATGCTTTGATGAGTGTTTGTTTGCGCCAGTTGCCTTGCATTAGTCCAGCGTAGTCCACACCAGTATGCTAATAAGGTGGAGAAGGATTGACCCTTACTGGAGGCAATGTGGCAATGGTTGTGTATCCATCTTCTAATGAGAGCTGTGATTCGAATGCATGATGTCAAACAAGAGAACCGTTTGACAATGTCAAATGATGAATCAGCAATTTCCACATGAATGTTGGCTCTTCTCTCTGGGATTTTCTCTAATTCTGGAAGCTTTATGACAGGACAATCATTGGGTGATTGGGAAGCTAGCTTGGGCCTTTCCACCATAGTTCATGGTCCTTCAGTTGCGATAGTAGACGTCCTCTGGTTGCACCATCTGCTGGATTTGATGTGGATGGGACATAATGCCAAGCAGTGTTGTTCGTTAACTTGAAACTTGTCAAATTCTGTTTCCAACATAAGTCTTGAGTTGCTATGGATCATCACTCAGCCATGAAGAACTGTGGGGATGAAGAGGGAGTACACCTGTTAGGTAGTAACTCCACCTTCGATAAATGGTTTGTCGCCACCAGAGTTGTGGCCCTTGCAGTGTATTCCACTAGCTAGTGCTCAGTCAGTTGTTCCTAAATAGTAGAAGTTTTAGTTTTATCAGAAAGCAACAAGGTAAGTGGGGTTAAGCACAATACCTGTGGTAAATGAAAACTGAAATACAATATGAGTGGAGCTAGCTATATGACATTCACATGAGTCTGGTCAGGGAGCGCAAAAAATGCCCACCGCACCCTTGACAATTGAGCCGGCCAATGTGGTACAGTGTAGTTAATACAATCATAATAAAGTGCTTGTGTGTATTCATAGACATCCATCTTCTCTTGCGATGGGAATAGCTACTTCCTGCTGTCCAGACAAACAAGAACTAGAAGATATTAGAATCTCTCACTTTCATTGTGGTCTTGATATGGCTCATCAGCCTGGCTACTAGTACTGCTACACACAATTCAAGCCATGATATAGTTTCTCCATGGACAGGAGCAAATTTTGTCTTTGCCATAATGATAGAAATATCAACTGAGGCATCCTGGTACAATGTGCGCAGATAAATAACTCCCACGAGTGCCTTCTCCAAGGTATCACAAAATCCGTGCAGTTGCTGACTTTGTATTGCAGTGGTGTAGGAAGATGTTTCCGTATGGGGGGACTCCATAACAAAGAAATCAGGGCATGTGTTTTGTGGTTTAAGGGTGTTCATGTGAGAAATCACCTCTTCCTAGGGCAGTTTCAGTGTGGCAGTGGGTTATTATTATGTCTTTAATTTACTATACCTACATATGTGTATTCAGTAAAAATTGCTTAGATGATGCTTTTTATAATTAATCGATCTTTATATTAATATTTATAATAATTGTGAAGTGATGAGTGAAATACAATTTTTTTTAAAAGAGAGAAAACACATTTTATTATTACATCTTTCCAAAATATTAAGTCTTTTGGTGTTCACAGAAATGAACTCTTTAGCTATTTGGGAGAGATCTAAATCTTCAATTTTGGTTGGATGAATATATAAAATAAACAGATTATTCAGTCTTGACTGAGTCATTGAATTTCTCAAAAATGTTTTTATTCTTTTCAAGGATGAGAACGATCGTTCAGCTGTTGCAGCGGTCACTGGAAATGTGAAATAGAGTTTCAAAACTTTGTGTACTTCCCCAAGCATTCTGTTAAACATTTATGATGTGACGGGAAATGTACATGCAGAGATCATTTCACCATTTGCAAACACGAACAGAAGCTTGGGGTGAAGTAGATTTGCACCCACTAAGCAAACCTAGCAGAGGCTTGTGGTCAGTAATAAGTTGAAATGAATGATTAAAGAGATATGAGTAAAATCATTTGACACCAAAAATGCAAGCTAGACCTTCCTTCTTTAACTTAGAGTAGTTATCTCGGCTGAATTCAGGGTATGAGAGGCATATCAGATAGGTCAATCAGATCCATCTGACACTCTATTTGTTAACACTACACCTATTATACTGAGAGGCATCACACGCCAACACTAAAGAAATCAAAATGAATAGAAACAAGCTACTCTTTAGACTTTTAAACTTTCCTGCTGAGTAGGCCACTTCCACTTAGTATTCTGTTGCAGGAGTTCATAGAATAGTGCTAAGTGAGTAGAAAGATTAGGCAAAAAATTTCCATAATATGTAATTAATTCCAGATATGATTGTAGTTCTATAATATTCCTGGGAGTATGGGGGATCTGTGTAGCCTTCACCTTAGCTGGTAGGGAATGTAAACCTTCTCCATCCCAAGTACAAAACAGACAGCACAAGAATCTGACATCCCTTAGCACGCAAGTTAGCTTCTGTCTCTTCAAAACTTCTCCCAATGAAAGCAAATGTTCTGCTTGTGTTTGGTTAGAGATTATAAGTAAACAACCACACCAGGAATTCCATGCCGTATCTGAATCATAGAATTTTTTAAAAAATACCCAGAGCAGATGCTACTCTGAAAGGCTATCAAGTGTAACGGTATAGTCCTTTGTGAGTGTCTATAACACACAATTTATGTGACTTTCATCAAGTATGAGCATTGATAAGCTTGACTGAGATTAATCTTTGTAAAAAAATCTTTCCTTTCGTCAGTGTAGCAAAAAGATCCTCAATTTTTGTAATAGGGTAGCTATTTAATTTGGAAACTGGTTTTACAGTAACACAAAAGTCACCACACAAACTAAATACTTACAGACTTCTTGTCACTTTCAATGACAGAAACTATCCTAGAACTATCGACTAGTTCTAGTATGCCCTCACTAACAAGTCGTTCAAACTTTCTCTCAACCTTGTCCCAATATGCATATGATAAGGAAGATCCTTTATGAAAACGAGGTTTTGTATAGGAAAGTATGTACTTGGTAGCACTAGTATAATCTTTATTGTACCGAACTCTTCGTTAAACACTTCATTATATTTTTCAAGTATCCCTGTTAGTTGAGGTTTGTACAAATCACTATTCACTTGTTCCCAATTCACCTTAACAAAGGTCCATTCACCTTGACAACAGTAATAGGAGGTACTTGCTCACCTCTAAGCACTAATCCTGCATAGCTTTGCCGCTAAAGAGGACACAGTTTCTCCAGATTGCCTACTCAGGTAAAGAACCGATTACTCTGCACTACTTCTGAAGGTGGTGGCTGTAGTGCTTCGTAAGCACCTCAATTCATTCTGAAAAATTGTTGGAAGCAGGCTTCACAGCATCCAGTAAGTAGTCCATCCTACCCCAGAAAGAAATAGGGAGCACCTCGTAGATTCTTTGTCTTCACTGTCTAGTTTTAGTGCCTGTAAGTTCTGTATTTTCACTTTCTAGTCCATGAGCAGTGAAGTACTGTTCTACTTGCTCAATGTAGTCGTGCCAATCTTCTTTGCTGGCATCGAATTCCTTTTTTTTTGTCTTTTGCAGAGGCATGTTGCTGTACACTTTAGACTGATGTAGAGTTTATGTTGTGTGTTTGACAATGGACACTGAGACCTAATGTCCCAACTATGAATAGAACTAAGTTTCAAAGGTTTAGAGAAAAGCAAGAACTGAACAACAACTGAAAAAACTGGAAAGAACTGACTATTACTGTTGGCTTATGCCAGCATAATTTTGAGTATAATGAGTGCCTTTAGCATAGGAGCATAATGTTACTACAACATAACTTATTACTTGAACATAAAACAGTGAGTGCCAAGGATATCACAAGTAGCACCTTTTCATAGGCTTAGTGTATAAAAAGACACATTCCTTTCAGGAATCCAAAGTTGTACAGGCTTGCAATGAGGTAACTCTCCATGCCACCACTGATTCTAGCCTACCACAATAAGTGAATAGAGGTACTCTCCTGAGATGGCTGCAAGTAGCCAGCCCATAGTGATAGACCTTGTAGATAAACTACTGTGGAAGAAATTCAACGACGTAGGAAATGAGATGATGATAGAACCACATATAGACGAAGGTAAGTAGAGCCATATTTGAAATATTCTCAACAACTTAATTAAGGCATAGATAATTTTCATATAGTTATGGCTGCACCTATAGTGGTAGACCTTGTATATAAACAACTGTGGAAGAAATTCAACGATGTAGGCAATGAGATGATGATACTGTCACATCAAGGAGTGTAAGCAGAGCCATCTTTGAAATATTCTAATTTGATTAAGGCATATAGTTATTATATTTTAGGAAATTAATACCTAAAGTCAGGGTCATAATTTCTGGTTTAAATCCTGCTAACTATTATGGTGTCTACTTCTCCATTGTTTCTGAAGACTCATATGAGTATGGATTACTTGATAATGAATGGATAAAGGAATATGCATCCACAAAGAAACAAAACAAGGAAAGGCAAATGTTGGTGCATGGAGACTCACCTAACACTGGTCGATTCTGGATGAGTAAACCAATCAGCTTCGAAAATGCTATAATCAGTCATTATGATACTGCCATCGACACTGTAAGTATTTAAGATTACCATGAGGATTATTATCTTGTGCTACAGTATTATAATATTATTGTGTTTCTATATCACAGATTCTGCTACATCTTAGGCACAAGTATCATGTGGAAATTGTGTTAGTGCCACTTCATCAAACACACACTACTAGTCAACTATCATTCCCACTTGAAGAGACCACTTTCATTACTGTAACTAAGAAGTACAGAAATCCTGACATAAAAACGTTGAAGCAGTATACCAGGATGTGGGAAAAAGAAGATGTGTCCGAAACCACTCTTTATCAATACCTAAAAATTCCACACTCACTCCCTTCATGTAACTCACTTAATGTTTCAAGTCCCACATTTACTCAACTAGACTCCTCCATTTCACACCAGTCTCTTTCACAACTGGACTCTTCCATTCTACCACCATCTTCTCCACATTTGCCTCTACCGGATTCTTCTAATTTATCACCACTGGATTCATCTATTCCACAACCGTTCTTTTCATTTCCATCTCAGCTGGACTCTTCTATTCCGACACGATCATGGTCACTTCCATATCAACTGGCTTCTTCTATTCCACAACCATCCTTCCCACTTTCACATCAAGTGGATTCTTCTATTCCACAATCAGACTTTTCTCAGCTTGATTCTTATATTTCACAACCATCCTTTCCATCTCAGCTGGACTCTACTATTCCAACACGATCATGGTCACTTCCATATCCACTGGATTATTCTATTCCACAACCATCCTTCCCACTTTCACATCAAGTGGATTCTTCTATTCCACAATCAGACTTTTCACTTCCATCTCAGCTTGATTCTTATATTTCACAACCATCCTTTCCATCTCAGCTGGACTCTACTATTCCAAGACGATCATTATCACTTCCACATAAACTGGATTCTTCTATTCCACAACCATCCTTCCTACTTTCACATCAAGTGGATTCTTCTATTCAACAATCAGCCTTTTCACCTCCATCCCAACTGGACTCTTCTATTCCACAACCATCATTTCCACTTCCAGAACTCGAGGCTTCTATTCCACAACCATTTCTACCTCAATTGGACTCTTCTATTCCACATCCATCCTCTTCACTTCCTTATCAATAAGATTTGTCTATTCGATTACTGTTTTTCCACTTTAGACTCTAATGGAACTGATCCCACTTACCCCAAATCTATTATACCTCGATTAAAAGATATATGTAGAGATACTACAGGTGGAAGTAGAAAAGAGAGAAAACATTTGAATAGTTCCAATAGTTAGCTTCATGCATTTTCTATTGTGGTCTCATATATTATCTTGCTTACATAGCAAACAAACAACTATAGTGAAATACCCTTCCCCACATGCTCACTACAGAGAACAAGGAACATATTAGCTTATTAACTATAATTACCCTACCTTGCCATTCACTATTCATGCATCTCACATTTCACCCTATTCACTCCCATTGCTTCTTCCCATGTACACTAACTCACCACCCTTGTATGCTCTCATCACACAAAATTCCTGGTTGGTTTTATATATATATACTATTGGCCAACCAAACTTGTAAAGTTCAGTTCAGATTGCATAAGCATTATTTGACATCTTGTGAGATACCTACTCCTTTCTGCTTAGAATTAAAACTCTAGCTTGGGTCTAGGGTTTGAAGGAACTCGATTTGACCGCTGAGAATCCTCTGTTGCACATTCAGAACTCTTGGTGGTGGCGCTATTTTATTTCATCTCTACGTGTCACACCACAACAACAACAACAAATAAACAACATTCAATGATTGCATGATCTTGCTCCCTACTCTAGGCTGTTCTTATTAAAACCATTTATATATTATATCTATATGTAACAACTTGGTAAACAGTTAATAAAGTCGTAGATGGGATACTAGTATGATGTAAAGTTAATAATTAGCTATAATCAGTTATGAAATCTAAAAGATCACATCCAAGTAGTGTGGTATTCAAGTAAAGGTGCACACAGCAGTGAGTAGAGTTAAGACAGTGTCAATTCTTTAATCTTTAATTTACAATTCAATCAAATCTTGACATACACATGACAGGCTGATTTTTTACAAAGTAGCAGGACTATATATATATATATGACTCAGAACACTTAGACCACTTAGTGGTGCTTGTTGACTACAAAACATAAAACAATTAATGGCTAATGATGCTGACAACATAACTTATTACTTGAACATAAAACAGTGAGTGCCAAGGATATCACAAGTAGCACTTTTCACAGGATTAGTGTATAAAAAGACACATTCCTTTCAGGAATCAGAAGTTGTACAGCTTTGCAATGAGGTAACTCTCCGTGCCACCACTGATTCTAGTCTACCACAAGAAGTGAATAGAGGTACTCTCCTGAGATGGCTGCATGTAGCCAGCCTATAGTAGTAGACCTTGTAGATAAACTATTGTGGAAGAAATTCAACGATGTAGGCAATGAGATGATGATGGTGTCAAATCAAGGACGGTAAGCAGAGCCATCTTTGAAATATTCTAACTTGATTAAGGCATATAGTTATTATATTTTAATGTACATAGGAGATTAATACCTAAAGTCATGGTTATAATTTCTGGTTTAAATCCTGCTAACCATTATGATGTCTACTTCTCCATTGTTTCTGAAGACTCATATGAGTATGGATTCAGTCACAATGAATGGAAAAAGGAATATGTATCCACAGAGAAACAAAACAAGGAAAGGCAAACGTTGATGCATGGAGACTCACCTAACACTGGTCGATTCTGGATGAGTGGAATAATCAGCTTCGAAGATGCTAGGATCAGTCATTATGATGTTGCCTCAAATATTGTACGTATTTAAGAATACCATGAGTGACTAGGACTATTATCTTGTGCTACAGTATTATAATATTATTGTGTTTCTATATCACAGATTCTGCTACATCTTAGCCACAAGTATCACGTGGAAATTGTGATAGTGCCACACAATCAAACACACACTACTAGTTGGCTATCATTCCCACTTGAAGAGACCACTTTCATTGCTATAACTAACAAGTACAGAAATCCTGACCTAAAAATGTTGAAGCAGTATACCAGGGTGTGGGAAAAAGGAGATGTGTCCGAAACCACTCTTTATCAATACCTACAAATTCTACACTCACTCCCATCATGTAACTCACTTAATGTTTCTAATCCCACATTTCCTCAACTAGACTCTTCCATTTCACACCAGTCTTTTTCACAACTGGACTCTTCCATTCTACCACCATCTTCTCCACATCTGCCTCTACCGGATTCTTCTAATTTATCATCACCATCTTCTTTATTTCCATCTCAACTGGGTTCATCTATTCCGCAACCGTTCTTTTCACTTCCATCTCAGCTGGACTCTTCTATTCCAACACGATCATGGTCACTTCCATATCAACTGGCTTCTTCTATTCCACAACCATCCTTCCCACTTTCACATCAAGTGGATTCTTCTATTCCACAATCAGACTTTTCACTTCCATCTCAGCTTGATTCTTATATTTCACAACCATCCTTTCCATTTCCATCTCAACTGGACTCTACTATTCCAAGACGATCATTATTACTTCCATATAAACTGGATTCTTCTATTCCAATACCACCCTTCCTACTTTCACATCAAGTGGATTCTTCTATTCAACAATCAGCCTTTCCACCTCCATCCCAACTGGACTCTTCTATTCCACAACCACCATTTCCACTTCCAGAACTCGAGGCTTCTATTCCACAACCATTTCTACCTCAATTGGACTCTTCTATTCCACATCCATCCTCTTCACTTCCTTATCAATAGAATTTGTCTATTCGATTACCTGTCTTTCCTCTTTAGACTCTAATGGAACTGATCCCACTTGCCCCAAATCTGATTAAAAGATATATGTAGAGATACTACAGGTGGAAGTAGAAAAGAGAGAAAACATTCGAATAGTTCCAATAGTTAGCTTCATGCATTTTCTATTGTGGTCTTATATATTATCTTGCTTACATAGCAAACAAACAACTATAGTGCAATACCCTTCCCCATGCTCACTACAGAGAACAAGGAACATATTAGATTATTAACTATAATTAGCCTACCTTGCCGGTCACTATTCATGCTTCTCACATTTCACCCTATTCACTCCCATTGCTACTTCCCATGTACACTAACTCACCACCCTTGTATGCTCTCATCACACACAATTCCTGTTAGGTTTTATATATATTAGCCAACCCAACTTGTAAAGTTCAGTTCAGATTGCATAAGCATTATTTGACATCTTGTGAGATACCTACTCCTCTCTGCTTAGAATTAAAACTCTAGCTTGGGTCCAGGGTTTGAAGGAACTCGATTTGATCGCTGAGAATCTTCTGTTGCACATTCAGAACTCTGGTGGTGGCGCTATTTTATTTCATCTCTACGTGTCACACCACAACAACAACAACAAATAAACAACATTCAATGATTGCATGATCTTGCTCCCTACTCTAGGCTGTTCTTATTAAAACCATTTTTATATTTACATAACAACTTGTTAAACAGTTAATAAAGTCACAGATGGGATATTAGTATGATGTAAAAGTTAATGTATCAGTTCAATGTTGTCTGCTTTGTCATAATGAACATGCACCAAAATGGCGCCATAGATGCTCTACTTTTATCAGGACCATCACATCTTCTCTCTTTACCCAACAAGCCAGAGTAACCTGATTTTCCATAATGACAGCAGTAGTTCAATATCAACTGTGTTGTTCAGTAGTTATAGCTCTGATAATTGTGATAAGCAGCTTTGTTTATTTGTTTTGCAAATAGAATTTAATTCATGAGCCAATCAATATTATAAAATTCAATTACAAGTTTTAATAAAGGAATATACTCTGTGCCCCTCCCCCCAAGCCAAGCCATAAATCAGAGGGAGGGGGGGGGGGGGGGGGGGGGGGGGGGGGGGGGGGGGGATGCACCCTACATGCCCTGCCCAGACACCACTTTGATTCTCGTTGTATAGGAAATGTGGGCATGGCTATTGGACTGTAACCTGAGCAACCTAGTGCAGTTCACTTCAGTACTTGAATGCTAATCGTACGAATAGTCGTCCTGCGTGCAGCAACGCTCTTCAAATCGAAATATGGTAAAGGGTCTACAAGTAAGTTACACTTTTAAGGTCAAAGGTGAGGTAAACAACCAACTGAATCGTTACCGTTGCTAGCACTAAAACTACAATGTGGAAGGTTCTTGTAGCTAGGCTTTTGAAGTAAGTTAATGTAATTAGCAACAAAGCATTTAGTTTCGTAATTTTACCAATTAGTCAATTTCTGGAAGGAAATCAGCGAAGACTAGAGGACAGCAGAGCGATCAGGAGCTTGGCTAGGTTCACAGTTTATCAGTGGACTAGAATAGTGGAGTGGTACTCTAAAAACAGTGAGTGCTAAGAACTTGCATCAATTCTTACTTATTGTTCTTGGACAGAAGCTTTACCCTAAATTTGGAGGAGGGGCTAATGATGTAAAGGAACTTTATTCAACACAGGAGTTGATATAACATTCTATAGCTCAACTTACACTAATCATTAATGCTAAGCGATGTGGTAAAAATAAGTTGACTCCAGCAGTTATTGTTGCTGGGTGATAATCTACAATTAAACGTAGCTATTCATATAACTACATGTGCAGTACCTTATGAATTATATAGCTTTAATGTAGAAAAGAAAATGAGGTAGAAAACTACTGATGCATTTTGATATTAAAAATTGTTAGGCTGTGACGAGCTTTATAATATAATTCACCAGACATTTCAAAGGCTCACTTGGTTGATAGGTATTGCTGACTACAGAGATGAGAATTTATTTGATGGAAGCAAATTGCAATCAATTGTTCTTAAATCATAAGTTATTTTTGTTTGTTCATTTCAATGGAATCTTCTCAGATGTTCACTCATTTAGTTACTAGCTACTTAAATGGTTTTGATTGTTAACAATTATCAAAACAAATTAAATCATTGGTCTCTGACATCTGATTTTACAGATGCAGTTTGGTCTTACAAACTTACAGGAGTTTGTGCTTTATCAAACTAAAATCTAGAAGTAAACATTTAACGCTGCATTTACACAGCTTTTTAGGCTTCCTTTCAGTTATTGTTGTTGTTTCGGATACTAAAGCAATAATCAATTATTAATTTATCCTTAGAAATGCTTGTTGTTGTTTTTTCAAGTCAAATAGTTGCCTCAAGTGGTTACTATTGGCATTGAAAACCCTTGACTATACATAGTTTATAAATTTGGCCGTTTTTTTTTTTTTAGCTGGAGTACTTTTGGTCAGGAAGCATGCTAAGTCATTTAGGATGGTTTATTGTAGATAAATACCTACTACGGAAGCTACCACTACATTATATAAGTCGAGGTAAGAACTTAATTCCATAAAAGTAAACAGTCAAAAGCTACAGACTTATATAGCTAACTATATTGGGTCACAAATGGACTGTAGCTATATGATGCCTTCCTAACTTCAAGCAAACTAAACAAATGTACATCCAATCTCTAAACTTTCTTTCACTTTTTTAAATGAGCATAGAGTTTCGTATGAAAGGTAAATGAGCTTTAAGAGTCTATAACTATCTGTGAATGAATAGATAAATATAATGATTGTCAAAGCTTAGTATTCACACTGAGAGTGACTGACTGAATCACAAATAACTGAAGCTACATTTGTATCTAAAAATTGACAATAAGTTATGTTGACATTTCCCATTTCTAGCTAGCTAATGCTAATTTTTGAAAGCTCAAACTACTACACACAACTACATGTAGCCAGTAAACTCAAAATAGAATAGTAAAACAATTAAACACATCATATTCACTCTGTGAGTGGTGTTAGAGTTGTCCAGCTATTCCATTCTGTGCTTGCTTTAAAGTAGCTAGTTGGGACTGGTAGCTATTAGCTATCATGTCGGTAAACCCGGACCAAGGTTGCATTTTATTTATGCTAGCTACTCTATAATATTAGCTATTGAATTAGACCAATGTACATACTTCAATCAAGCATGCAGCATAGGGCATACTATTGGTGTGATTACTGTTTTTGGGGCACAAACCGTTATCTTTTCACTTGCATGTTAGGCTCTTCTAGAAGTCTGGAAGGAGGTACCACTGGAGAAAGGGTTGCTAAAAGGTTTATCCAAAACTTGAAAGAAGAAATCAAGAAGATTGATAAGGGAGACAGATAGCTAGCATTCATCCAGATTTCATTCACTTTCATGTTCAAGTTCATATTATAATATTTATTTTAATCACTATATTTACAGAGTTGGTTGTGAAATGAAATTTCACTGTGCATACAATGGAATAATGCACACATCAAATTTAGTGACATTTTCAAAACTGAAAAATTGACAAATCTGTAGCTATTTGTTTAAATAGCTATCAAGACATTATAGTTAGCTACTCCTTTGGCATTCTAGTAGTCTATGTCATGAAATGGTCACTACATTATTTGAACTAAATATTACAAGTGTGTCTTGTATTAGCTATTCTTATTTCTAATTAAGTTTAGTAGTTGGCAGTTTACATTAAGTGATATCTCTGTGCTATCTTGTTTCCCACTGTTGTGTTTAAGCTAACCCACTCTTATCTCATTCTATTGCACTCAACTTACACATTCATTTACATATTATGCTAGTTTTTTTTAATTACAGGTACTGAGGCTATTCATTGCTCTATTGCATGATCTTGCTGTTGTTCATACATGGAAACACTTTCAGCATAGAAGAAGATATATTAGCAAACCATTACACAATGATAGAGAGTACAATTAAAACAATTTAATAGCTATGATTTTGGGCATTAAAATCCTGTTCAGTAAATATTTTCATCAACTGAATATATAGTAATCCACACCAATCCTGCTGGAGGGAGGAGGAGAGACTGCTGCATAAACTTCTCAAATTATTTATACGAACAAGGTGGGAGGTAAATGTAAAAATGACACATAAACAGGATTGCTGACATAATTCTAAAATATGCTAACAATTTCCTCAAAATTAGCTATTTTAGTAGTCAAAAACTAATGAAAATGTGCTAAAGCTGTTATTCATTATAATTTACTCTGAATGTGTCTGGTATAGCTATAACACTAGCTAGCTGGCTAGCTACAAATAGAAATGTTGGAGGTCTAGAAATAATTCTTGGCCATCTTGTAAGATTCCACTGATAGTTCTAGATTTCTCTGAGTAGGTATCTTCATCTGCTTGTGACCAGGTAATGACCTGGTAATCTGGACAAAGAAGACTGGACAAGATACTTGAAAACAATGGCCTCTTCTCTGAGTCTACATTCCTGCAATGTTGTGAAAATAACATGCATAATTGGGATACATATTCCCAGTATAACATTAGTATTATCTTTTTTTATAGATCTTTCATATTCTGATACATTTTAGATGATTCTATTGCGCTACTGCCGTATGTAAGTGCTTCCATATATGGTAACAATTCTCTTGAGTGATACATGTCATTCACACAATATAGTCATTACATGTAGGAACTAGTATCTTTTCTTACCAGCTTTGAATCATGATCTCATACAAAATCCTGGGACATCCTGGTGGAGGTGGCAATCGATATCCACTGGATATCATCTGCAAAGTCTAGTACATTTGGTGTCATAGATGGTAAATCTGCTTAGGGCTCAGCTTGTTTATGATAGCTATGTCAAAAAAAACAATAAAAAAAGTCATGGATAAAATTAATCGTCAGCACTGGATGATGAAGGCAGCTGTGTCCCAAACATGTTTATTTCTGCACAATGTCAACTCATCTCCCAAAGAAAAGCTATTCAACGATATCGTGAGCACACTTTAGAAGAGTCTAAAACACTGGAAATTGTGGAGCAGTAAGGGTTCAGATGAGACCATGACTCAATCCACAATGGAATTAATAATTTCTAGGCGCCAACCAAAATGTATTATTTGCATGTGACTTGAATGAGGATGGCAGATGAGATTGATGCTGACTCAGCAAAGTGTACGCTTATTAGCTATAATATGGGACTCTATTAATTATTTCTCTAATCTCTCCTCTTTTTATGCACTTGAAGGCACCTCGCTGAATTCACTCATTTGCCCTCAATTACAATAGTACATGATTTGTATACAAAACTTGATCTTCTGCTAACCTGTTTGTTTCTGTACTGTTGGAAAGGCTTGGCTCCCAGTGACCATATCTCATAGAGAACACACCCATAGCTCCACACATCACTGGCACTAGACCATGTACGATACATAATGGACTCTGGAGCAGTCCACTTGACAGGAATCATTCCTCCACTCGACTGGTAGATGCCTTCTTCTTGAAGATCTCTCGATAGACCAAAGTCAGCAATCTGCAGGATACAGTATCATGGATGAGAATGTAAAAAAAAGATTGCAACTATATATGTGTATGTGTGATAATGTAGCCACTTCAATATATTAATTCAATATATTCTTTTATTACCTTACAAGTTTCGTCGCCTGACAACAGAACATTGCGTGCTGCTAGGTCTCTGTGGACATAGCCTTTAGCAGCCAAATAGCTCATGGCACTCACTATTTGCCGAGAAAAGGACAGCAACTGAGATGGCAGTACATCTGGACTTCTAAATAACAAGCGACTCTTTATTCACAGAACTACCTTCACACTCATTGTATGAACCAGCAGTTATTGTGTTTGGTTCTGTGCTGATCTATACTCTGATTAATCTACTGTATGAACCAGCAGTTGTTGTGTCTGGTTCTGTGCTGATCTATACTCTGATTAATCTACTGTATGAACCAGCAGTTGTTGTGTCTGGTTCTGTGCTGATCTATACTCTGATTAATCTACTGTATGAACCAGCAGTTATTGTGTTTGGTTCTGTGCTGATCTATACTCTGATTAATCTACTGTATGAACCAGCAGTTGTTGTGTCTGGTTCTGTGCTGATCTATACTCTGATTAATCTACTGTATGAACCAGCAGTTGTTGTGTCTGGTTCTGTGCTGATCTATACTCTGATTAATCTACTGTATGAACCAGCAGTTGTTGTGTCTGGTTCTGTGCTGATCTATACTCTGATTAATCTACTGTATGAACCAGCAGTTATTGTGTTTGGTTCTGTGCTGACTCCCAACCCTCTGATTAATTCATTGTATGAACCAGCAGGTTGTGTCTGTGGACCCCACTCACTGACCACGATCTATACTCTGATTAATTATGTATGAACCAGCAGTATTGTGTATGGTTCTGGTTGTCTATAATATGATTAATCTACTGTTGAACCAGCCAGTTGTTGTGGTCTGGTTCTGTGTGCTTATTATACTCTGATTAAAATCTTCATTGAGAGAGGCACACCAGCCCACACCGATTATTGTGTCTGGTTCTGTGCTGATCTATACTCTGATTAGTCTACTGTATGAACCAGCAGTTATTGTGTCTGGTTCTGTGCTGATCTATACTCTGATTAATCTCATTGTATGAACCAGCAGTTATTGTGTCTGGTTCTGTGCTGATCTATACTCTGATTAATCTACTGTATGAACCAGCAGTTGTTGTGTCTGGTTCTGTGCTGATCTATACTCTGATTAATCTACTGTATGAACCAGCAGTTATTGTGTCTGGTTCTGTGCTGATCTATACTCTGATTAATCTACTTGTTTAGTAGGTTAACATTATCTGTTCATTCATTGATAAATATTTCTTGACCACACCTTATTTTCATTGATGGGAGATGAGAGTGCAAACTTCCTTTTAACATCAGCTCCATCACTATCTGGTAGTTTCGCTGTAAAATATGCAAAACAAAAATGCACCTAACTAATGATTTGTGAGCGAGTCTGGGAAAAGGGACCTTACGGCGCAAAACTTGCTTACCTTTGGCTGAAAGTTTACCGCTATAGCGAATAGAGTAGCCAAGGATTCCGACAAGACTGCATGGCCGTGAGACGCTTTGAAACTAGCTAAAAAGAACTCTACGCTAACTTCGTTAGTCGCCATTAAAAATGTTAATTATACCGGAAGTGGAAATTCAATTTATGTTATCTCGATTTCTAGTTCAATTGCTTTGCTGAATACAGCCCAGTTCAACTGCCAGTTACTCTGCATGTCGAAGGTTTTTCCCCTCCAGTATTTTAGCACTAAGTTGAAATAAATTGTATCTTTTTATTAGCATAAAAAACTCATTTTTTTGGTTTGCTCCACAAGGTCCCTTTTCCTAGACCCACTCACATTTATTAGTGGAGACAAACAACACATACAATAAGTATATGTTAACTTACAGTTTCTTTGCATGTATTAATGACCACACCCACTATGGAGACAATATTTGGATGACTAAACTGGCCCAAGATGGCTGCCTCTTGTAAGAAATGGATCTTGTCCTCTTCACTTGCTCTATCTTCTATCTTCTTTATGGCCACTTCTTCTTCGTATCCCACCTTATTCATCCACACTCCCTTACATACAGTACCAAATGCACCACTTCCTAAGACACCAGTTTCTCTATGTAATATACAAATATAGATAGATAATAATAATTATGGCAATTACAATCTTCATTAGTCCAGACCCTATAAGGAAAACAATTTCAATGGCAATACGAATGATATTGCGCTCGGTAATCCTCACTTCTTTATAATTGCCAGCTATAATGTTGCCTACCTCAGATATGTGGATGGTATAATTTTAATCCTCAGTTTCATCAACTCTACTATGAGGTCTTCCTCTACACTGGAAGGAGTCCAGTATTCTGATGCATAATCATAGTCATCATCTTCATCAATAGAACAATACAACCTGGATAGCTTATCTTGATTATCATTTTCGTTATCCTGTTCAATAACTTGATGTATCTGTGACAACTGACAGGTTTCTTCACAACATCCAGAGGAAGACACTTGTGTGTCTGCAGCAGTTATATCCTCATAGGAAGTCTTCTTTGGAAAGGAAGGAATATGTTGTGATGTCACACTTTCATATGTGGAGTGATCCCATTTGTCAACATTTCTTTCCTTGTTTTTGATAAAGTATTTGTAGCATAAGAACATAAAAATAGTGAGTACAGCCAGAACGATCAGCACTGTCAGTGCCACGCCCACACTAGCCACTGATGGTATCAGGATGTTGGGGTTTTGATAAGAGGATTTTCTGATGGTGGACATGTTCAGAGTGACTTCTGTGTTGGTAGAGATGGTCAATGAGGCTCCATGTTTTGTACTTGCAGAAATACTACCATCATTAATCACTTCAGATTGAAATAATCCATCAGATCTTGCTATTAAGATTGACAGCTCAATCTCGGCCAGTCCAAATATTCCAGGATATGTTATCCTTTCAGAATCTCCAGTAATAGGAACCACCAACCTGTCTATCAGTTCATTGTTTCCAGTGGGTGTGTCATCATCTACTAGTTCTATATATAGTTCTCTGTCGTTCACTGGCTAAATAAATAATACAACAAGACAAACTATAAATTGTCAATAAGGAGATTATATTCTGTTAAACCATATAGAGAAATAATGACTATAATTACATTTCTCACTGGGAGGATCGGGCGTGGGGGAGGGGGCTGTCAAGGCCCCCTCCTAACCAAGTGTTTGAAAAACTACAAGGACGAAGAATATACCAATACTACGGGGCAATACAATTTACAGGTTAGCTGCATGCTAACTTATGATTTATTTTTTCATGACAAATTATGTAAAATCAATCATTAATTTTTTTTTTTTTTCGTGAGTTTTGACCTAAATAATAGTCCGATGTATTCTAAAGACACTGTAACATTCCTCTAGTTTATGATAGTACCGATGCAATTAACCTCGCTGCAATAACTAAAACGATAGTTGCATTTCTCAGTAAATGTTCATATTTGATACCTTCTCTAGAGTGATATATTATGCATTAGATTCATAGCTTACTGTTGCTTCTGAAGAGAACTGGATTGGGTTGTTGATTCCATATACTGCAGCATCAAAGCTATTCTGTGCATTAGATCTATGTGAAGAACTCTCCAAATAGCTACATTGACCTCTACGCTCAGTACGCCACAGACTGACTGGACTCCCTCTCTCTCTCCAGCAGATGAGGAACATGTAGTTACATGTGGATACATGGCAGTACAGATCGTCACAACAACCACTCCCATTCAAACACGTCCCACCTATGTCAGCACATCTTCCACCGGGGTTAAGAAAGGAGTGAAAGATAGCTTCCACTTTGTAGTTCTTCAACTTGGTTTCACAGAACCGGCCTGTGTATCCTGTCTGACACTCACAGTGGAAAGATCCAACGTCATTCACACAAACTCCATGGAAGTTGCACCTCACTGGGCCAACTGTACACTCATTCAGATCATTCCGGCAATTAGCACCTGTAAATCCAGGAAGACAGGAACATTTGTAAGATTCCAACTGATCAATGCACTGTGTATTAGAGTTATTACAAGCCACGCCCACACAGTCGTCAATTTCCTCAGAGCAGTAAGTCCCAGTATATCCTGGCAGACAGGTGCAGTCATTGTCAAGTTCACACCTTTTCCCACAAAATGGAGTTCTGCATCTTAAAAAAACATTATAGGTAAGTGAAGCTAGTCCAAATATTCCTTCCATAATTCTTCGCTGTACCCGTTTTCCTAATTCCAGATTTTCAATGATAAATCTGTCAATCAGTATTGAGTAATTATGCTGCAGTTCAATGTAAATTTGAATTCCATTCTTCTAAAATATGTAATAACCATGGAAAACAATTTAAATACACTTTAAAAATCATTCATAAAATAATTATTTTATAGGTGGTAGCCATCCATCTTATATGTTTGTTTTTGACTGAATGAAGTGTTAACTATAGCTCTACTTATCTGTAATACAATAACTGAATTCACCGAACATTCCAATTACAGTCAAAAAAAATTTTTTCAGGAGTTACTAGGGTTACATCTGTCATACTGAATTTGTGAACAACTAACTTTACAGCATAAAAAATTGCTGACACCTTGAATTTTAGACACTTCCTCCTTTGTATTTCCTGCATCCTGAAACTAACCAAGTTCTCTGATCCATGCTGCTAGACAACACAAAACTAGCTATTTTGTAACTCTGTCTAAAACCTCTAATTTTATGCTCATTTGATCGAGTCTACTTAATGCCTATGTGATTAGGATTGATTAATCATTTCTAGTTCTCTCCAATACAAACATTCCTAATGTCGTAGATTTTCATTGCTACTTTATTACGTTATTTTTTACTGAATTACCACAAACTTTCCAGTTGAAATATATATGTAGGCAATACCAAGCTGTTGACTTCAGTTCAGAGATTATTGAAGTTAAGCAATTAGATCATGTGATACATAATATGAGATAAATTTGTAGTTGCGTGAAAAGCTTTAAGTTCTCACTCTTGTTCTGAACAGTCTAGATGTCTGTTAAATCTCAATGGTCATTTCATTTTATAACTTTATCTCAAAATAAACTTTTTCAATACACATTGGCCTTGTACAAGGATATATTTGTGTGAGTGTGTGTGAGTGTGTGTATGTATAATTGAATTAAACTTTTCTCTGCTAGGTACAATTTGAATACTTTGTTTTATATACGCCGTCAATTATGACTGTCCTTGGAACGTATACCACTACTATATAACAGTAGTCTATACCAATCAATTTCAATATTCATACTTACTAAACTGGCTCCAATGAATGAAATTGTCATAGAAGAATGGCCATACCGCTCCCTTACTCCCACATCTATCTTCCTGATACTACTTCTACATGCTTTGTTATCAATGACACGCAGATAGCTGTAAGGCTTTGAGGAAAGCCTTTGACATAAGGTGAGTGTGTAGTTGCAAGATGTAATGGCACAAGAAGGACTTTGACAGCACCCTTCTCCTCCTTTACAAGCTTTATCAGCACAGAGACCTCCACGGTTCTCAAAATTTTTAATATCAAAATCTATTTGATATCTTCTAGTCCTTAAACACATATTCTAAACATTCAATGTGGATTAGGACCACTTCAATGTCCTAAAACAGTCCAAAGAAACTTACCCATTCACAGATTAGGAGAATCACAAGTACCGTTGAAATACAGTGATGCATGATGCTGCTCACTAACATGATACAATTTGATTAATCAACCTCCTTACAATTACCTTGCGGAAGCTTCTTCACTGTCTTTAGTTCAGTTTGAATGAATTTTGATAATAACTGAGCTCAATTTTGAATGTGGAAAAAATGAAATGCTAATTCACACAATTTGATCGCCATACCAGTCCACTGGCATAGAAACAGGAGGGGGTGGGGGGCACAGGGGTCAAGGACCCCAAGTCTCAAGACAAGGGGGCAGGGGCACCTTATATTTAGATTTGTGTACATGGGTGGGTTTTTTTTGTTGAAGCTAGCGAGAGATTTCAATTTTATGCTTGGTTGTCATGCCATGGTTAGTCACTCATACCAGTCAAACAATAAGAGAACTTTATTTCAGCCTTTTTCCGCTACATAAAGAGTACAATTAATTTTATATATCCATACAGCAGGTGGAGACTTTTTTTTTTCGGCTATATTTCCATATTAGTACTGCTGGTTTTGTTGCTTTCAGCTACTGCTACTTGGGGAAAATAGAAGTAAAAAAAAGTAATTTAAGTAGTAACTAAGAAGGATCGTGACATCAGTTATCATGGGTGCTCATCACATTAATAATCACAAGATGAATTCTGCTTACAAAATTTTATGTTTAATGTGTTTGTAGCATGTAAACTAATAATAGATAGTCAGGTATTATGTTGATGTGTTAGCTAACTCAGGGCTGTGGCTAAGTAATGGTAGCTACTTTTTGCCCTTTGAGTGCATGTGTACTTCTCTAACACACATATGATGTGACGGGAAATGTGCATGCAGAGATCATTTCACCATTTGCAAACACGAGCAGAAGCTTGGGGTAAAGTAGGTTTGCACCCACTAAGCAAACCCAGCAGAGGCTTGCGGTCAGTAATAAGTTAAAATTAATGACCAAAGAGATACAAGTAAAATCGTTTGACACCAAAAATGCAAGCTAGACCTTCCTTCTTTAACTGAAAGTAATTTCTCTTGTAGACCACTACAATTTAGTATTCTGTTGCATGAGTTAATACAATGGTGCTAAGTGAGTAGAAAGATTAGGCAAAAATTTTCCATAATATGTAAGCAATCCCAGATATAATTCTTCATTAATCACTTCATTTAATATTTCAAGTATCCCTGTTAGTTGAGGTTTGTCACATCATTATTCACTTGTTCCCAATTCACCTTTATTTCTTTTAACCAACTCCTACCAATTAATAAAGGTCCATTCACCTTGACAACAGTAATAGGAGGTACTTGCTCACCTCTAATCACTAATCCTATGTAGTTCTGCCACAAGAGGACGCCATTCCTCCAGGTTGCCGTACTCAGGTAAAGAACTGATTACTCAGCACTACCTCTGTAGGTGGTGGCTTTAGTGCTTCGTAAGCTACTCAATGCATTCTCCCTGCCATATCAATCCTCCTTGTCTGTGCAGTGCTTTCAAACAGAAATAATTTTACACTGTACATATTAATTTTGTTGCAAAAAATAACCGAATCCAGAATAAAATAAAAATAATAAATTGAAATTGTATTATTCGTGTGTTACCTTAAATTTTAACTCCATCTGGAGGTGAGAAGTACTGCATGAGCTCATCCCAACTTAAACACAGTACACATAATCCCTCATCTTCGTATATGTCTGTAAGTAACTTTGTTCCTGATAAATACAGTTGTTTTATTTGCTTGTTTCAGAACTCAACTATCTGTTCAAAGCAAGAACACATCTCTGGACAACACAGTGTATGGTTTGCAGAGTATAGCCAGCACTGAAGTGCAAGACCTACCCAGTTCTTCACTACAAATGATTCAAGATTTGCCAAACTCAGCAATACCACCTGCTGCAAGAATAGAGCACACGCCTGCCACTCCCACTCATCTCCTATCACTGTCTCCTCCTACTCCAACCACCTTACCAGATAACAAGGAGGCAATGTATAGTACACCACACAAGACAAAGCCAAGAAGGCATGGGAATGAAGAAAGGGAGAGAATGCCTACTCCTGATCCACGTTATCATGAACTGAACACCAACACACCAGGAAGTCCTGTAACTCCGCAGAATGGAGATTCATTTTATCACGTTCTGGACACAGAAACACCAAAATTACCACCTCAGCAGAATGGAGATTCATTTTATCAAGTTCTGGACGCAGAAACACCAAAATTACAACCTCAGCAGAATGGAGATTCATTTTATCACATTCTGGACGCAGAAACACCAAATTTATGACCTCAGCAGAATGGAGATTCATTTTATCACGTTCTGGACACAGAAACACCAAAATTACCACCTCAGTAGAATGGAGATTCATTTTATCACGTTCTGGACGCAGAAACACCAAATTTACCACCTCAGCAGAATGAAGATTCATTTTATCATGTTGTGGACACAGACAAGCCAACAGAGCAACCTCAGGAGAGCGGATTCACTCTACCATGTGGTAGACACAGAGGAACAGCAACTATACAGTACCATTAGTTGACATCCCACATTAAACTACCGATACATATCTAACTATTAGTCCCACTATAATTCATGACGTTATAAATCACATGAACCTTTGCTTTATATGACAAACACGCATTCACAAATACACCCAGTCACAAACACACTCGAACCCATAATATGCTTGCACAAGAAGATTGGTTTTATTCTTAAAATAAAATATTTAATTTGTATCTTTTAATATATAATTAGAAAATAGCGAGCATCATAAGGTCAGCTCTTAATATAAATTCTGTAGTTTTCCCCCTCTAATTTTCTTCCCAATTAAGAGTACTGTGTAGCAGCACAGGGAGATATGCTGAAGTTGCAGTGCATTAGTTGAAGAGAAGTAACGTGGTGATTCAGAGGTTCTGTTTAACAGCAACTTCAGCATCGTAGCTGGTGATTCTAGTGAACCAGAAGGTGCAGAAGATACTTCAACAAAATAGAGAGAGTTGCCCTGTGAAGGAATCCAGGCATTTCACCACAGCAAGACAAAGCAGTTGTGATGATTTGCATGAGGATGAAGTAGTTATACTGGACTCAGAATTAGCTACAGACAGTCTAGTGTCAGATATGGAAAATTGTCTATTTATTTGTAGTTCTGTTTGTTTTTTTAATAGACATTTTAAAACAAAGTCTATTTTTTTTCCCTTGACAATTCAGCAAAGAAAGGATAAAGGGTGGCCGCACACCGCCTGCAATTTTTTGTTGATGGTTTCTATGCACGATTACTACTATTGTATACTTGTATGGGCTTCTCCACTACAACACAAGGACAAAGTACCCACCGAAAGTGCCGCTCACTAATTTTAGAGCAAATCTGGAGGAAATATTGGGGCCCGGTTATAAAACTTTGTAGCACTTTTTTGGAGTGGTGCGGTAAGTTGGAGCTCTGCAATTTGGTCCACTACTAGCCAAGCCGATACTCGGCTGAAAGGCAATGAGTTCTTCTCCATTTCAATAATACTTTATGATTTCTTCGTAATTTTTTCTTTTTATAAGATATTGAAAAATTCACGTTGTGGTGCAGTTCATTTTTTTAGGTTTACCCGTGTGTAAAAAAAATTGTCATTCTCATTATTAGATTCCAAGAAAAACTGATACAAAATTTGGAACTTTAATTCCACTCGCAATTCTTAAGAAATAGCCCCACCCCCATGTCTCGTACTACGACGAGTACGCAAGCAATTTTTTCAATTAGCTTGTATTGGTTCTAAAATGAGCCCGCCTATATCAAGAATAAACAAACATCAATACAACAATAACGAGAGAGTCAGAAGAGAGCAGTTTCTTGGAGATAGCCAGAGGTGAAGGTATTAGATCTGCACGGCTTGGGAAGTTTTCGCTCCGCAGAAATTGAGCCTGGTGGATCCATCCACTTGAGTTCAGGTGCGCAGAGCCCGGAGAACGGCTACAGGTAGAGAGGCAGCCTGGTACACCTTGCCGCGTGAGCTCAGACGACATATGGAGAGTTGCTGTAAATGGATATGAGACAACAAGAAGCTAAACTAAAACACCACAACTTCACAAAGTATTCTTCTGCTACTACTGCACGATTATTTCTGCTCGCGTATTATCGAATGGTGAGGTATTGGCAGGGAATAAATTAATGTCCGGATCTACAGGTGATGCGCGTTGCTATGTGCGGCCACCCTTAAGAGTGAGTGCAAAAAAGACGTCTCACATAGTTACCATAAATATAATCTCACCCGCTTTACACACTCGCAATAAAAATGTACAATTACATTTTGCATTCAAAAGTAGATCCAAAACTATACAAAATTTCCATACTGCAGACAGTTTCATATACTGCATATATGTATATACACAAATTATACATACTTTTTCATGCTAGACCTGTAGCTCTAAATAATCTATACATGGTATGCATGTATATACTCCATCTAGTGCTACTCTCAAATATTTCCCATCCTTCATCCCTCCAGTGCTTCTCTCAAACTTCCCCCTATCCTTCATCTCTTCCATACTACTCTATAACTTCTCTCATCCCTCCAGACCTACTCTCAAACTTTTTATCCTTCATCATTCCAGTTCTACAACTCACAGCTCCCAGAGATAGTTAGAGGCCTCATGGTTGCCTCTTATGAAGATAGCGAGGATGGGTGCCTTCTTCTCTCCAGAGTAATACTTGTAGAAAGTCTGCATTAACTTGTACTTCATAGGGACTGCCATACAATTCATTATCTTCAGCATTACGTACCGTCTAAACAAAAATTACAAAGTAGAAATTAACTACAGTGTTCTTAAACAGTGCAAGGTGGCAAACAAGCTTGCCACTTTTACACCGCTCCACCAACTTCAGGATTTATTAATATATTCACCTGGTATTAGTCAAATCATGAAAGAAACACACTGACCTCTAAGAAGTTTTCACTTAAACCTAATTGCTATGACATTACATTTGTTATAACTATATTGCTTTTTCTTAAGCAGTTTCTGGTAAAGGGTTCTTAATGTCATAGGCTTTAAGCAAATACTATTCATGTAAATGATGAACAGTGGCAGAAATTGGGATGCTAGTAGCCTATTCTATTTATCCCCTTGTGCACATCTACTGATCAAGTCACAGAAACTGACTGCAGTGGAGGCGAGGGATTGATCATTTTCTGTTAGATGATTGATGGTAAGGTAAGTCATATGCTTGATAAAGGTTGTCATCTCTTCCAGCATTTACAATCAACCTCCAACATTTATAGCATGATCTTAGCCATGAAAATATAAGATGGTTAGTGTGTATGAAGCAGTATGTTTGCGCAATAACTGGAAAAATAAATTCTTGGTAATGATCGTCAATTAAATATCCCATCTTAATACCTGAAAGTCACCACAGCATATGAGGAGGTCTATCTTGTATCCCTTTTCCTCTTCAACTTTTGATAAAATTTCATAGATTTTGTTCATCTCTCCATGACAACAATCTTTCACAGCAACCTATAACACAGACATCCACGGAAGGATTAAGATGCCCCGTAACCGATTAAATTATCACACCTTCTTTTTGGTTCTTTGATAAGAGAGAGCTACACCAAACGCGGAAGACTAACACTCCAGACCCAGGGCAGTTGCAGCTGTTAGCTATAATTGGTAAGGTACCAAAAGTTGGTCCCCCGCGCGGCCCACCGTTTTATCACGCGCAGCGCTGCTATGGAGATCCGATCCGATCCGACAGCTCCTCCTTTTCCCGTCTTCCCCCGCCGGATATCCTTAGATTTGCCCCAGCTTTTAGAACTAGTGGTGTGCTTGAGCACAAATGGTGAGTGAGCCTTAAACTACACTATTGTTAAATGATTGATTTTAACAACTAACACTCAAGCTACTAAATAAAGTCGAGTTTTTAAATTACGTATATGCGGTAAAGAGGATTCAATGTCATAGTACTGCTTCCTGCAACTGTTTGAATTGAAAAAGAAGCAACAAAATCAAGTCACGTTATTTAAATTTTTCTTTGTGATATTCTTAATAGTAGTTGTAACGCACAATACTTTCACACAACTGAACATACCTACACAAGACTTACCTTTGTGGTTCGTCTAGTGGACAATGAATTTTCAAGTAAATACTGTTGCGTAGGGCTTATAACTGTGACAAATAGCGTATTAACTTACCACCACCACTAACTCGAATAGAAATGGAGCTCGCATAAGTTTTTTTTAATTTTAACTGCACCCGCAAAACAATTCAAAGCGGTAAATAATTCAATTTCTAAGGTGGTACAGGTAATGGTCGCTAAACTGGAGGATTCAGTTTAGTAAAGTTTGGGACGGGGTCGAACACGGAGTGAACACAAAAATATGCGAGGGTTAAAGTACAAAATGACATACGTACGTCCAAACATATACATAAACTAGTGGTGTGCTTGAGCACAAATGGCGAGCGAGCCTGATGTTAGGTAACATAAAACTTAGTATTGTTACTATGTTTTAGCTTAGTTCATGCAAACACTATAATAGCAGTTATGACCTTTTATTTCAGCAAACAAATACAAAATCACTCTCTTTACCTGATTAATGGTAACTTTTGTAGTATCAAACATCAACCATTCTGATAATCTCAATCACCAGTAACTCTTGAACAAGCTCTCAGCTACGATAAAAAAATTAACCAAATTAACCGGTGTTATTATTTGTAATTTTAGCCAACAAATATGGAATTACTACTTACATCATTCTTGAGTATTGATAACTTCTGATTGAAGTTACTTTGACCATCTGAATTACCTTGAATTCTTGACAACAAGCTCTCACCTACAAAACAAAAACAATCAATTTTAGCACACAAATACAAAATTATTTTCTTACCTCATTTTCTTGAGCAGTGGTAACTTTTGTAGTACCAAATTTGAGCCAATCTGACTATTTGAATTTACCAGTCACTGTTGACAAGCTCTTAGCTACAAAAAAGAAAGGCCAGAGTTAATTTTGCATATTTAGCTAACAAATATGGAATTACGTACTAACCTTAGCTTCCCTCGAGAAGTAGTAGCTTCCTTAGCATTAATACTACGGCATTCTGACTACCACCAGCTCTTGACAACCAACAACCGGCACTCCGTATCCCCCCCATAAAACGGCGAAGTTTTGAAATTAAGTCTGGAAAAGGGTCTTCAATGCCATAGTAACCGGTCGAATCAACTTTTTGTTTCTTGAAAAGCAAGCATTTTCGAAGGAATTTTCTCACAATTTAGAGCTTAAGTATAAAGTAAGGCTTGCTTAATCCTGTAGTTTCAGAATAAACTGGGGTCAAGCCTAAAAAGCCGTGTTTTTTGGAGAAAAGAGTTCCCCGCGCGCGCGTTTAAAGGGCATACGTACCATCCCACATACATATATACATAATAACATATACCCGATTTAGCATTATCCACCCCTAATACTGTCTCGCTCGCTACGCTCGCTCGCCAACTAGTGGTGTGCTTGAGCACAAATGGTGAGCGAGCTTGCATTGTTAGGTTACATAAAACTATATAGACTGGTGTCAACTGGTTCTGCCTCCCTTGTTTTGGAGAATACTCCGTAAGATTCTGTCAAACTTAAAAATTATTCCTTGACAAGTTATAATTAGCTAATGGTATGATTCATTAGTATTTATCATGCTAATTTTACATCATTTATTTACTAATATGTCAATTTTTTTTATTAAGTACATTTAAATAAACTAAACTCCACTCAATATTGTAGGTGTGGCAAATGTGACTGCTAGATTGGCCACTTTAAAATTGCTTTCTACACCCGTGTATTGTTACATAATATACTTTAGCTTAGTTCATGCAAAAAAGTAAATAGTAATTGACCATTAATATATACAGAATTACTCTCTCACCTCAATTTCAGGAATAGTGATAACTTCTATAGTATCCAATTTGAGCCATTCTGGTTATCTCAATTACCAGTAACTGGTGAACAAGCTCGCAGCTCTACCACAAAAAAAAACATAGCCAGATTTATTTTTGTAATTTTAGCTAACAAATATGAAACTAAGTACTTACCTCAGCTTCTCCGAAGTAATGGTGGCTTCCTTGGTTTTAATTTTTAGCTGCTCTGGCTACCAGTGGCACTTGACAACCAACGAGCAGCATTTAGCCGCCCCAAAAAACAACGAGGTTTATCAAATTACGTTTGATAAAGGGTTTCAATGCCAACCGTTCGCAGTAACTTTTTGGGACTTGAAAAACAAGCGCGTCGAAGGAATTATCTCACAATTTGGAGCCCAAGTTTCAAGTAAGACTTGCTTAACCGATTATCGCCGAATTACGCGTTTCCGCGTCAAGCATAAGGGTGCTTCACAGCGCGGGTTACGCATTTTTGCGTAACCGCCATAGTACCCGGTTCAATTAGCTACCAGCAGCAATCGCAAGTGTTTCAAGAGCTCCCACAACGCCGTAGCGATTCTCCTGTGAGGTAAGTGTAAGGGAGGCTAGATTTTAATGACCCTTACCATAGAATTTTTTTTATTATTTGTAGATTGAAATTGTAGCACTGTTAGTGTATATAGAAAATCAAAGTTACAAAAAAAAAAAATGTATAGCTATAACTAATAGACAAAAATATTTATCAATTATTAATATGATATAAAGTTGTTAATAAAATTTAAAGACTGCCAAGAAGTATTCATCGAGGGCAGTGATGAAGAATTTTATGATCTCAAAGAAATAGAGATAGAATAAGGCAGAAGACTTCTCAGGTGTAGAGGTCCGTGGCCATGAAGTCTTCATGGAGGGCAGCAATGAAGAATTTGATGACCTGGAGGAAATAAAGGTTGAAAAAGGCAAGCTATTTTAGCTTCGTTTGTTCATACACAGAGGGTTATATAGATTTTGAACAACACTAACCACAAAAAGGTCAAGTTATTATTGCATGAGGATACAGACTTTCTTCCTCCCAGTTCTGCCCTACTTGAAGGTGCCCATACAATGGATTTCTTAGGAGAAAGATTCTCAGGTATGAAGAGAAGGATGTGCAATCTATGTCAAGAACAGTAACAACAGACACATCATGGTACGGTACAGTGGTGATTATGGGGTGTGGCTTTGTCACCATGGGAGTTCAATCGGACTGCTTCACAGTATTATCAGAAAAAAAATCCTGAATTGCAAACACAGTAGTCTATATAATTGCTTGTTATGTTATATATTATATTATCCTAGTATAGGGCTCACACAAAAAAAATAAACAGCCAAAATCCATAGTTGCTGAATTATTTCAAAGCAAGCGGCTGGTGAACATTTAAAACAACAATATATAGCTATGAAACATGAGGTCTTAGCCTAAACTTTTACAATACTGATGCTAACAATGGTATACTTACCTTGAAGCTTGTAGTTTCCAATGAGTGCGCACTTCATACACTTCAAACGCCTAGAAAATAAACAAAACTTAGCCCGCGGGTAGAGGAGGGCTTTAGCTTCAATCAGTTAATACATCGCGGTCGGTTACTTCGAAGCGTATTGCCTCTAGACAAGAAAAAGCTCAGGCGGTTCAAGCCTCGAGGTGCCGGTCACGATTTCTTGTAAACAATTTCGGAGTACGCGCACGTAATCGCGAATTTAATTTCCGGCGTTAATCGGTTAAAGCTGTAGTATCAGAAGAAAGTGGGGTCAAGCCTAAAAAGCCGTGTTTTTAGGGGTGAAACGGCACCTGCGTGCGTTTAAAGGGCATACGTACCATCCATCCATACATATATACATACTAGTGGTGTGCTTGAGCACAAATGGCGAGCGAGCCTGATAATTAGGTAACATAAAACTAAGTATTGTTACTATGTTTTAGCTTAGTTCATGCAAACACTATAATAGCAGTTATGACATTTTATTTAAGCAAACAAATACAAAATCACTCTCCTACCTGATTTGTTAACTTTTGTAGTATCAAACATCTGCCATTCTGATAATCTCAATTACCAGTAACTCTTGAACAAGCTCTCAGCTATGATAAAAAAATAAACCAGTGTTATTATTTGTAATTTTAGCCAACAAATATGGAATTACTACTTACCTCAATTTCCTGAGTATTGATAACTTCTGTAGTATCAAATTTAAGTTACTTTGACTATCTGAATTACCATGAATTCTTGACAACAAGCTCTCAGCTACAAATACAAAAAACAATCAATTTTAGCACACAAATACAAAATTACTTTCTTACCTCATTTTCTTGAGCAGTGGTAACTTTTGTAGTACCAAATTTGAGCCAATCTGACTATTTGAATTTACCAGTCACTGTTGACAAGCTCTTAGCTACAAAAAAGAAAGGCCAGAGTTAATTTTGCATATTTAGCTAACAAATATGGAATTGCGTACTCACCTCAGCTTCCCTCGAGAAGTAGTAGCTTCCTTAGCATTAATACTACGGCATTCTGACTATCAATGGCTCTTGACAACCAACAATCGGCACTCCGTATCCCCCATAAAACGGCGAAGTTTTGAAATTAAGTCTGGAAAAGGATCTTCAATGCCATAGTAATCGGTCGAATCTACTTTTTGTTTCTTGAAAAGCAAGCGTTTTCGCAGGAATTATCTCACACTTCTGCGCTTAAGTATAAAGTAAGACTTACTGCCACCTAAAATGTGCTATTATGCTCATAATTGGCGAGCGAGCCGAGCGAGAGAGACAGTATTAGGGAGCTTGTTCAAGAGTTACTGGTGATTGAGGTTATCAGAATGGCAGATGTTTGATACTACAGAAGTTACCATTACCAGGTAGGAGGGCGATTTTGTATTAGTTTGCTGAAATAAAAGGTCACAACTGCTATTATAGGGTTTGCATGAACTAAGATAAAACATAGTAATTGGCGAGCGAAACAGTATTTGGCGAGCGAGCGTAGCGAGCGAGACACTTACAGGGGTAACACAATCGAAAATCGGGGATGTTTATTTATTTATTTATTTATTTATTTGTATATATGTTTGGACGTACGTATGTAATTAAACGCGCGCGCTGGGAACTTTTTTCTTAAAAAAACACGGCTTTTTAGGCTTGACCCCAGTTTATTCTGAAACTGCAGGATTAAGCAAGCCTTACTTTATACTTAAAGCTCCAAAGTGTGAGAAAATTTCTGCGAAAACGCTTGCTTTTCAAGAAACAAAAAGTTGATTGGACCGGTTACTATGGCATTGAAGACCCTTTTCCAGACTTAATTTCAAAACTTTGCCGTTTTAGGGGGATACGGAGCTAACAAAACTTCGCCGTTTTAGGGGGATACGGAGCTAAAATTACAAATAATAACACTGGTTTATTCTTTACGGTAGCTGTGAGCTTGTTCAAGAGTTACTGGTGGTTGAGATTATCAGAATGGCAAAAGTTACCATTAATCAGGTAAGAGAGTGATTTTGTATTTGTTTGCTGAAATAAAAAGTCATAACGGCTATTATAGTTTTTGCATGAACTAAGCTAAAACATAGTAACAATACTTAGTTTTATGTTACCTAACTATCAGGCTCGCTCGCCATTTGTGCTCAAGCACACCACTAGTATATATATATATATGTATGTATGTATGGATGGTACGTATGCTCTTTAAATGCGCGCGCTTCTAATTACGTAAGTTAGGTAAAGCGTTCACAGTTCCAGTTTTTTTTTCAATTAACGAGCGCGGAGTATCCTGCTGCAGACGCAACATTGTTTCAACCAAAAAGTTTACAGCTACTCTCTTCTTGAAACAATTGTGAAGTCTTTGTCAAGCTGCGCTTCTTTGCCACTGCTTTCGAAGTTTATTCAGGTAATTGTTAGTTTAGTCTGGGATCAGAGACTTTAGATTCTCTGATGCTAACTGAGAATGGAAAGGGTTACACTGTGCACTACAGTTAGATGTAATTTCTGTCCTATTTTTCTGTAAAAAGAGTCTGCTCGCTCGCCATGCATTTGCGCTATTCGAGCGCACCACTAGTTTATATATATGGACGTATGTATGTCATTTTGTACTTTGACCCTCCGTATTTTTGTGTACGCTCCGCGTTCGACCCCGTCCCAAACTTCACTAAACAGAATCCTCTGGTTTAGCGACCATTACCCGTATCACCTTAGAAATTGAATTGTTTACTGCTTTGAATTCTTTTGCGGGTGCAGTTAAAACGCAAAATCTTATGGGAGCTCCATTTCTATTCGAGTTAGTGGCGGTGGTAAGTTAATGCGCTATTTGTCACAGTTATAAGCCCTACTCAACAGTATTTACTTAACAATGCATTGTCCACTAGACGAACCACGAAGGTAAGTCTTGCGTAGGTATGTTCAGTTGTGTGAAAGTATTGTGCGTTACAACTACTATTAACAATATCACAAAGAAAATTTTAAATAACGTGATTTGATTTTGTTGCTTCTTTTTCAATTCAAACTGTTGCGGGAGCGGTTACTATGACATTGAAACCCCTTTACCTCATACGTAATTTAAAAACTCGACTTTATTTTAATAGCTTGAGTGTTAGTTGTTAAAATCAAATTTAACAATAGTGTAGCTCGCTCGCCATTTGTGCTCAAGCACACCACTAGTTTATTTATATATATGTTTGGACGTATGTATGTCATTTTGGGACGGGATCGAACGCGGAGCGAACACAAAAATACGGAGGGTCAGTGTTCGCTCCGCGTTCGACCCCGTCCCAAACTTCACTAAACAGAATCCTCCGGTTTAGCGACCATTACCCGTATCACCTTAGAAATTGAATTGTATACCGCTTTGAATTATTTTGCGGGTGCAGTTAAAACGCAAAAAACTTATGGGAGCTCCATTTCTATTCGAGTTAGTCGCTATTTGTCACAGTTATAAGCCCTACTCAACAGTATTTACTTAAAAATGCATTGTCCCCAATAGACGAACCACGAAGGTAAGTCTTGCGTAGGTATGTTCAGTTGTGTGAAAGTATTGTGCGTTACAACTACTATTAAGTATAACACAAAGAAAATTTTAAATAACTTGATTTGATTTTGTTGCTTCTTTTTCAATTCAAACTGTTGCGGGAGCGGTTACTATGACATTAAACCCCTTTACCTCATACGTAATTTAAAAACTCGACTTTATTAATAGCTTGAGTGTTAGTTGTTAAAATCAAATTTAACAATAGTGTAGTTTAAGGCTCGCTCGCCATTTGTGCTCAAGCACACCACTAGTTGGCGAGCGAGCGAAGCGAGCGAGACACTATCAGGGGTAACTCAATCGAGATTTCGCTATATATATTTATTTATTTATCTGTTTATGGGGTACGTGAGACCTCTGTTTTCGCCCGCGCTTTTAATTACGTAAGTTAGGTAAAGCGTTCACAGCTCCAGTATTTTTCAATTAACAAGCTCTGAGAATCCTTAGTGGCGGTGGTAAGTCAATGCGCTCTTTGTCATGGCTATTAGCCTTGCGCAACAGTATTTTACTTGAAAATACATTGTCCACTAGACTACTGCGAAGGTAAGTCTGTGTAGGTGCATGTTCAGTTGTGTTAAAGCATTGTGTGTTTACAACCACTACTTAGCCAAAGAATAACACAAAGAAAACTTTTAAATAACGTGTATTGTTTTGTTGTAGTTGTTTTCCTTCCAAGCAGTTGCAGAGAGTTGTTACTATGGCGCTGAAATCACTTTACCCTGTATGCTAAATCAGTAAAAAAAAACTGGACCTTATTTTTAGTAGCTTCAGTGTTAGAAGTCAAATCATTCATATAAGTCTTTAGGCCTGAAAATACATTGTCCACTAGACTACTGCCAAGGTAAGTCTGTGTAGGTGCATGTCCAGTTGTGTCAAAGCATTGTGTGTGTTACAACACTATTAGCTAAAGAATATCACAAAGAAAACTTTTAAATAACGTGTATTGTTTTGTTGTTGTTATTTTTTCCTTCAATTCAAGCAGTTGCAGGGAGTGGTTACTATGGCACTGAAATCCCTTTACCCTGTATGCTAAATTTAAAAACTGGACCTTATTTTCAGTAGCTTCAGTGTTAGAAGTCAATAAAAATAGTATAGTCTTTAGGCTCGCTCGCCATTTGTGCTCAAGCACACCACTAGTTGGCGAGCGAGCGTAGCGAGCGAGACAGTATTAGGGGTGGATAATGCAAAATCGGGTATATGTTATATGTATATATGTATGTGGGATGGTACGTATGCCCTTTAAACGCGCGCGCGGGGAACTCTTTTCTAAAAAAAAACACGGCTTTTTAGGCTTGATTCCAGTTTATTTTGAAACTACAGGATTAAGCAAGCCTTACTTTATACTTAAGATCCAAAGTGTGAGAAAATTCCTTCGAAAATGCTTGCTTTTCAAGAAACAAAAAGTTGATTCGACCGGTTACTATGGCATTGAAGACCCTTTTCCAGACTTAATTTCAAAACTTCGCCGTTTTATGGGGGGGATACGGAGTGCTGGTTGTTGGTTGTCAAGAGCTGTTGGTAGTCAGAATGCCGTAGTATTAATGCTAAGGAAGCTACTACTTCTCGAGGGAAGCTGAGGTTAGTACGTAATTCCATATTATTAGCTAAATATGCCAAATTAACTCTGGCCTTTCTTTTTTGTAGCTAAGAGCTTGTCAACAGTGACTGGTAAATTCAAATAGTCAGATTGGCTCAAATTTGGTACTACAAAAGTTACCACTGCTCAAGAAAATGAGGTAAGAAAATAATTTTGTATTTGTGTGCTAAAATTGATTGTTTTTGTTTTTGTAGGGGAGAGCTTGTTGTCAAGAATTCAAGGTAATTCAGATGGTCAACGTAACTTCAATCAGAAGTTATAAATACTCAAGAATGATGTAAGTAGTAATTCCATATTTGTTGGCTAAAATTACAATAATAACACCGGTTTATTTTTTTATCGTAGCTGAGAGCTTGTTCAAGAGTTACTGGTGATTGAGATTATCAGAATGGTTGATGTTTGATACTACAAAAGTTACCATTAATCAGGTAAGAGAGTGATTTTGTATTTGGTTGCTGAAATAAAAGGTCATAACTGCTATTATAGTGTTTGCATGAACTAAGCTAAAACATAGTAACAATACTTAGTTTTATGTTACCTAACTATCAGGCTCGCTCGCCATTTGTGCTCAAGCACACCACTAGTTTATTTGTATATATGTATGGACGTACGTAAGGCATTTTTGTACTTTGACCCTCGCGTTTTTGTGTTAGTTCGGTTGTCGACCCCATCCCAAACTTCACTAAACAGAATCCTCTGTTTATCGATCAGTACCCGTATCACCCTAGAAATTGAATTGTTTACCTTTTTGAATTCTTTTGCCGGTACAGTTAAAACTTGACAACTTAAGGGACTTCCATTTCTATTCGAGTTAGTGGCGGTGGTAAGTCAATGCGCTCTTTGTCATGGTTATAAGCCGTGCGCACAGTATTTACCTGAAAATACATTGTCCACTAGACTACTGCGAAGTCTGTGTAGGTGCATGTCCAGCTGTGTCAAAGCATTGTGTGTTACAACCACTACTTAGCTAAAGAATATCACAAAGAAAACTTTTAAATAACGTGTATTGTTTTGTTGTTGTTGTTTTTTCTTTCAATTCAAGCAGTTGCAGAGAGTTGTTACTATGGCACTGAAATCCCTTTACCCTGTATGCTAAATTTAAAAACTTGACCTTATTTTCAGTAGCTTCAGTGTTAGAAGTCAATAAAAATAGTATAGTCTTTAGGCTCGCTCGCCATTTGTGCTCAAGCACACCACTAGTAGTTATAGTTATAAACCAAAATTGAGGTTTGTATGCGATTTATAAACTCCGAGACACGAGGGCGCAGCCCGAGTGGCGAGGATTTATAAATTGAAATACAAACCTAATGATTTTGGTTTATAATTATTTTATAGCCCAAACATAAACAACGAGCAAAGTATAGCGTTAGCTATCTTAGTAATTGTACTAGTGGTGTGCTTGAGCACAAATGGCGAGCGAGCCTTAAACTACACTATTGTTATTCAAGTTAAAGTACGCATATACGGTAAAGGGGATTCAATGCCATAGTAACCACTCCCCTCAACTGTTTGAATTGAAAAAGAAGCAACAAAATCAAGTCACGTTATTTAAAATTTTCTCTGTGATATTCTTAATAGTAGTTGTAACGCACAATACTTTCACACAACTGAACATACCTACGCAAGACTTACCTTCGTGGTTCGTCTAGTGGACAATGAATTGTCAAGTAAATACTGTTGAGTAGGGCTTATAACTGTGACAAATAGCGCATTAACTTACCACCGCCACTAACTCGAATAGAAATGGAGCTCCCATAAGATTTTGAGTTTTAACTGCACCCGCAAAACAATTCAAAGCCGTAAACAATTCAATTTCTAAGGTAGGAAAAAACAATGAAAAAAGATTGTTTAGCGCATCAAAAAAGTTTAAGGAGTCTAGTATGTGGACACTAATTGGAAATGCCACATGTGATGGTCTCATTAACTGACCATTTTCTCACAGAAAGGGGCAAAGCTGAGAGTTATAGGGAGCGAGATTATGCAAACATCAAAGAATTGTTGTGTGTTTGTCCATTGTTGTTTGCTTTACTCAAACGAGATACAATACAAGACAACAATAGGTAAAGAATAACAGATGATCTCTAACAAAATACATGAAGCTAGCTATTTGAAATATTTTAATTGTGTCTCTTTAGCTTCATTTGGCACTTCTTCCTTGTGGTCCAGGAAATGAAGTAGATAGGTCTGATAGACTTGAAGTAACCAAGCTCTGTTCCATTAGAGGGCATAGTGGAAAAGATGGTTGAATAGAAGAACCCAATTGAGATGGAAGTGAAAATGATCGTGTTGAAATGGAAATGAAGGCTGTGGAACTGAAGAATCAATTTGAGTTGGTTGGAGTGGAAGGGATGGTTGTGGTATAAAAGAATCTAGTGGAGATGGTACTGGAAAGGATGGATGTGGAATAGAATAATCAAGTTGAGATGGAATTGGAAAGGATTGTTGTGGAATAGAAGAATCAAGTTCACATGGATTTGGAAAGGATTGTTGTGGAATAGAAGAATCTATCTGAGATGGATTTGGAAAGGATGGTTGTAGAATAGAAGAATCCAGTTGAGATGGGATTGGAAAGGATTGTTTTGGAATACAATAATCAAATTGAGATGGAATTGGAAAAGACGGTTGTGGAATAGAAGAATCACATTGAGATGGAATTGGAAAAGAAGGTTGTAGACTAGAAGAATCCAGTTGAGATGGGATTGGAATGGGTTGTTGTGGACTAGAAGAATCAAGTTGAGATGGAAGTGAAAATGATCGCATTGGAATAGAAGCATCCAGTTGAGATGGAAATGGAAAGGATGGTTATGGGATATAAGAATCAAGTTGGGATGATGAAAGTAAAAAGGATGGTAGTAGTATGGAAGCGTCCAGTTGTGAAGAGGACAGTTGTGAGCCGAAAGAGTTTAGTTGAGGAAATGTGGGACTTGAAACACTGAGTGAGTTACCTACTGGGAGTGAGTGTGGAATTTGTAGGCGTTGAAAAAGAGTGTTTTTTGACACATCTCCTTTTTTCCACAATCTGGTACATACCTTCAACCTTTTCAGGTCAGAACTTTCATATCTGCACTTTACGGCAATGAATGTGGTCTCTTCAAGTGGGAATGATAGCCAACTAGCAGTGTGTGTTTGATTGTGTGGCACTATGACAATTTCCACGTGATACTTGTGGCTAAGATGTAGCAGAATCTGTGATTACAGAAACACAATAATATTATAATACTGTAACACAAGATAATAGTCCTAGTCACTCATGGTAATCTTAAATACTTACAGTGTCAGTGGCAACATCATAATGACTAATCATAGCATCTTTGAAGCTGATTATTCCATTCATCCAGAATTGACCAGTGTTAGGTGAGTCTCCATGCATCAACGTTTGCCTTTCCTTGTTTTGTTTCTTTGTGGATACATATTTCTTTATCCATTCATTGTCAATGAATCCATACTCATATGAGTCCTCAGAAACAATGGCGATGCAGACATCATAATGATAACCAGGATTTAAACCAGAAATTGTAACCATGACTCCAGGTGATAATGTACTGTGTACATTACATATATACAAGTTAACTACACTTTAATTGTGTTGTTTAGAATATTTCAAAGATACTTCACTGATAATTGCTGTGAGGAAATTTTTTTCCTAAAATGACCTAGGAAAACTTTTAGCTGTGATTGGTAAATAGTGTTGGTTAATTACAAGCCCACATAAACTCACATTTCTGTCTATAGTGTATTGTATACTTAGTAGACTAATTGTATACAACAATTTAGTGTTTCATGTTCACTGCAGGCCACCAGGTTTTTGTCCAGTAGCGATGTGTTGCCTCACGATGTACATCGCCCAAGGTGACAGTAAAAATGCTACCCAGTGTTTTGAGAAGGTTCTGGCAGCTAAGCCTAGCAACTATGAAATATTTAGGAGTACTTGAAGAAAGTGACAGACCAGTTCCCAGATGATATGGAGACTTAGATAGAACTGGGCAGTATCCTGGAACAGGGGATTTAAAGGTGGGTGTGGTCAATGCATTAGTATCCTGGAACAAGGAGATTTAATGATGGGTGTGGTCAATGCATTAGTATCCTGGAACAGGGAGATTTAATGGTGGGTGTGGTCAATGCATTAGTATCCTGGAACGGGGGGATTTAATGGTGGGTGTGGTCAATCATTAGTATCCTGGAACAGGGGGATTTAATGGTAGGTGTGGTCAATGCAATATAGAACTAGGCAGTGTCCTGGAGCAGGGGAATGTATAGGTGGGTGTGGTAAGTCATTTGTTTAGCTCCAGTCCATAGTTGGTGGTCATATATGGCGGGTAAACCAACCAACCATATAATATGAAATTTTACTCAGCATCTCATGAGAACTGAATTGTAACCATGTGTTGGGTTTACTTTGATAGAGCATTTTTGCAATAATGTTTCTTTATAACTTACTGCTGATGAATGCTACTATTCAATAGTGGCTATTAATTCAAGAGTTGTTATTAATGTTGACCAAGTGGACTATAGAGTACATGAATTTACTCCTACATTTGGAAGTCCTATAGTGGTCTAATGCACTATGTGGAATCAGTAACATTTGTCTGCAGCTACTATTCAAGAGTAGCTGACGTTTTATTAAGTCTCTCGAGCTGGGAGGTTAAGTATTGAAGGCAACGTCTAACTGCAAGAATATGGTACTTGGTAATGTATTTGGAACTGATTATATAATAATTAGGCACTGTCACCGAGGGCACTACTGTGTTTAGGGTCCTGAAGTGCCAGGGTTGTGGCATCCCAAGTGAAACAAGGGTACTACTAATGACGCCAGAGGGACCCTAAACACAGTAGTTCCCAACGGACGCACAGTGTTTAACTAATTTAGAAAATAGCAACGGTAGTCATTGCTAATACCCTGAGAGGCAGGGCACTACATGTAGTAGCCCTCTACCAGAGCACTACATATGTGACCGTCTACAGGAAAATCGGGCACAACGCGGCCCCGACGAAAACATTTTTTTTTTTTGCACTTACACACTCCTCGGCATCCAGATATTAAGCTCTCCAAGTTTTATCGTCGTAGCTTTAGCCATTCCCGCTATATATCACCTAACCGTTCCCTTCGTTAGGTTTATTTTATACAATTTTAAGAACTAAATCTATCTTTTCGCAACGTCTACGCATGCTGCGTTGTGCCCGATTTTCCCATAGACAGTCACATAATATAGTGCCCTCATCTGGAGGCATTATGTGATTCAGAGCCCTGCTACGTAATACAAAAACTGGAGCTTTTTTTTAATAAATAATAAAAATAATGACAACCAATTCTGAACAACGTAAGCAGAATACTGCATATTTAGTTGTTATTTACGATCTTCACAAACATCTAAAATTGGAGTAGCAAAATGGTACAAAAAGCGCTTGACTCAAGTATTTGTTGACGTTCTTGTTGTTTAGGGTTCTGTTGATGCATACTATAAGTCATCACACATTCTGACAGATCAAGTGGGAGCTGATATTCCTCCAGAGATACTCAACGGTAGTGGTGCTCTCTATTTCAAACTGGGAAAGCTTGATCGTGCCATGGTTAGATGTGTGTATGCGCGCGGGTTTGTGTGATGTACGTGGATATGGTGTTTTTCGCATGTTTTGCTTGGGGAAGATGTAGTTTAGTGTAGTGGAGCTGCAACTTGTAGTGCATATTGTGCGCGGTATTGTTATTGTTATTAGATCTGATCTAGTATATTATTATTCAATTATTTATAACTTCTTGGGTGGGGGGAAGCTAGAACCTTGAGGGGGAAATCCCAGTTCCCCCTCCTCCTCTGTATGAAACTTTTTTTTTTCTTTTTTTTTTTTCATCTATCTCTTTCTTACTCTCCCTTCTTTCTCCCTTCTTGTTGGACTTTTCTTTGTGTGTACGTCTGTATGATATGCATAGTAGTCCGGTAATGTCGTCAAATGTCCACGGGCATATTACAAGGCCCTAACAATTCAAAAGCGTCCTATTCATGTTCAATTCACTCACATTAGCCTGATTCATATGTTTGACGGCATCTGGGGGGTGCGGGGGGCGAAGCCTCCCGAGCATATTGGGGGATATTGGGGCAAAGCCCCCCTAAATTGGGTGTGTCGGTCATGTGACTATAACCACAACGGGCTAGGGCTACTTTTCAACCACAGGGAGGGGTTCCCTAGCAGAGAAAGTTTTAAATTTCATAATTTTTTTATTTTGGCATGGACATCCCAAGGGACTTCTCTATCATCCTAGTCCCATGGGACAATTGACGGCGTTACTGTACAACACTCACTATTAGTTTGCATTAGCAGATATTCATAGGTTGTTGTTGTTTTTTGTTTTTGTTCGTTTTGTTTTGTTGTTGTTAATTTTTACAGTACATTTTTCATACACTAGGTTATTTGCTATTGTGATGTCATTATTATTTAAATTGTTTTATTTAGCTGATCATATTCTGTGCAAACATAGCAAAAATATATTAGCATGACCCTAAGTCAGAGTGTGAGTCTAGGGCACACATAAAAGCAGCTGCTGTGGTTTACTGGTTAACCTCTGTGGTTTTGTTTGGGTAGCTAGCACATGTTGAATTACAACATGTGATG